>Ga0194054_10000407_pt1 | contig 22202 bp, 27 predicted proteins | sample SepL2210m_MetaG_FD_163628 | JGI IMG/M metagenome (GOLD analysis project Ga0194054, IMG submission 163628) | Anoxic zone freshwater microbial communities from boreal shield lake in IISD Experimental Lakes Area, Ontario, Canada - Sep2016-L227-10m | ecosystem: Environmental > Aquatic > Freshwater... | reverse complement strand
ATCCTTATTCTGCGGGCTGAAATGCCATTCGCTCACTGCACGGATAAAATACAAAAACGAGATCGGCGAAAGCCGAAACTGTGCCGGACAGTTCATTCCGGTCTCCCCTCTTTTTTTTTGGAATGTGGGAGATACAATTTTCCCGTTTGTTGAGAAACAGGCGGATTTTTTAAAGGGAGGTGGGTATCATGGCAAAACTAACGGAAAAACAACGTCAATTCGTTAAAGAATACCTTGTTGATCTGAACGCAACGCAAGCGGCTATTAGAGCTGGATACTCGCCAAAGACAGCCAATGAGCAAGCTACGAGGTTGTTAGCAAATGTTAGCATCAGAACTGCGATTGAGAAAGCTATGCAAAAACGTTCCGAACGCACCGAGATAACGGCAGATATGGTGCTGCAGGAGTTTTGGAGCATAGCTAAAGACGATATCAAAAACCATCTTGCGTATCGCACGGAAAAAACGCTAATCGACTACGAAGACGGCAAGCCGATATTTGGTTATAAAACCATCGTGGACATGAAAGACAGCGACGAAGTTGATACTAAAAATGTTTCAGAGTTTTCTTGCGACAAAGAAGGCAAAGTCAGATTTAAACTTTATTGCCGCGATAACGCATTATTGCAAGTTGGCAAACATCTGGGGATGTTTGTTGAAAAATCAAAAGTAGAGCTGACCGGCAAAGACGGCGGTCCGTTAAAGATTGAAAAAGGGATTGATTTTGAGAGTTTAACCGATGAAGAACTTGAGCTGCTTGAACGGATATTACCGGAGCGAGGCGACGAGGGTACTAGCTAAACGAAGGTTACTGAAATTCCTACTCTACGACGGCGAGGAAGCGTGGCAAACCGCTCCGCATCTCGAATTAGTCTGTAATAAGCTGCATGAAGTCGTAGCCGGTAAATGTAAACGGCTGATGGTGTTCATGCCGCCCCGGAACGGCAAGAGTGAGATTGTTTCAAAGAAGTTTCCGGCGTGGTATTTGGGCAACAACCCTGACAAAGAGATTATTTTATCTTCTTACAGCGTTGATTTAGCGCGGGATTTCAGCCGTATTGCCAGAGACACCCTGAAAAAGCATAACGAACTGTTTGGTGAGCAAGTAGCCCGCGACAATTCGGGCGTTGAGCAGTGGGGAATTGAAGGTAAGCGCGGCGGGTTGGTGGCGGCTGGTGTCGGGGGAGGAATCACCGGAAAGGGTTCTGACATCGCAATAATCGACGATCCGTTTAAAAACTGGCAAGAGGCAGCCAGTATAACCACTCGAAACAATGTATGGGAATGGTACAAATCAACGCTCCGGACGCGGCTGTCGCCGACCGGGGCTATTATTTTGGTTATGACGCGCTGGCACGAGGATGACCTCGCCGGGCGGCTGTTACAGGCACAAAAAGAAGGCGGCGAAGAATGGGAAGTTATATCGCTTCCGGCTTGCGCTGAGGCTGGCGATATTTTAGGCAGACCGGTTGGCGAATACCTCTGGCTAAACCGTTTCAGTAAACAATTCTACGAGGATGCTAAAAAAGCGTTAGGCAGTATGCTCTGGGCGGCGTTATATCAACAGCGTCCATCTCCAACCAGCGGTCAGGTATTTCAGCGGCACTGGTGGAAATACTACAGCGTTATGCCGACGCGGTTTGATGAGATTATACAGTCGTGGGATTGTGCGTTTAAGGATTTAACAACTAGTGATTACGTAGTCGGTCAGGTTTGGGGGCGGATTGGCGCGGATAAATACCTGCTTGACCAAACGCGCGGAAAGTTGGGTATAACAGCAACGATGCAAGCTATAGTCAACATGACAGCCAAATGGCCAAAGGCACGGCGCAAGCTTGTCGAGGATAAGGCTAACGGCACAGCGGTCATTGAGTTGCTCACGAAAAAAATACCCGGACTAGTAGCGATTGAGCCGGAAGGCGGCAAGATTGTTCGAGCGCAGGCAGTGACCCCCGACATTGAATCTGGCAACGTATATTTGCCTAACAAAGAGTTAGCGCCGTGGATTGATGATTTTATTGAAGAAGCGGCAGTATTCCCAAACGGCAAAAACGATGATCAGATTGATGCCGCTACTCAAGTACTTAATTACTGGATTGGGAAAGAAAACGAGATTAAGCCGGAATTGATTAGGTTGCGAAGTTCGATTTCCAACAGCAAATGGAGGTAAACAAGTGGCAGAAACAGACAGACGTAAGTTGATGACTACCGCTATTGGCCGCGGGGGCTTCCGGCAATTCGGCGTAGAAGGGTACTCGGTCAATAGTGTCGGGGAAGTTTGGAGCGAGAAACGCAATAAATTATTAATTCCCCAATGTAAGTATGGGTATAAAGTGGTTGGTTTAAGCAACAAAGGGATAAAATTATACAGGAGTGTTGCGCGTCTTGTAGCTTTCGCTTTTGTGCCTAATCCTGAGAACAAGCCGACAGTGAACCACAAAGACGGGGACAGAGCGAACAATGATGTTAGCAACCTAGAATGGGCTACTTCAAAAGAACAAGCAATACATAGAAATCGTGTTCTAGGTCACAATCCAACTATTGAACACATGCTAAAAATGAATGCTTCAGCCAACACTTTCGAGCTTAGGAAAAGACATTCCAAAAGAATGGCAGGCGCTGGAAATTCAAGGGCAAGACCTATAACCCAGCTTGATTTGTCTGGAGAAGTCGTTAAACATTACGATTATTCAAAACGGGCAGCACAAGAAAACGGCATAAATGTGAAAACCATCAGGAAGTGTTGCAACGGAAAAATAAAAAGTTACAAAGGTTACGTCTGGAGGTGGGCGAGTGCATGATTAGTGACAAAAAAACGTTTTTAAGTCAGACCGGCAGAGGCGGTTTCAGGCAATACGGTGGGTTTGGTAGAATAAGCCCATAGGCGCGGTAACGCGCTGAGTGAAAACCCTGCAAAATCGGTGAAGGCTGAGACGCTAATACCGAGGGAAGCGTAAAGATTGCGAGAGGCTTTACGTCCTGTAACGCATAGTACGACCGAAAGGAAGTGCCAAGAGTGTGGGGCAACCGTAGTAACGGACACGGTTGATGATGTATGCTGAACTTATAGCGAAAAGAAGCTATAGAGGTCGGGGATAAAAAAGCCCCGGCGATAACACATGTTATTCGAGACGAGTGGCAGCAGGAGCTTGTCGGCAGGCAGGGGATGCTCAAGTATCGCGAAATGAAGGACAACGACGCTACGATTGGGGCGTTGCTGTTTTGCATGAAGATGCTTATCCGTAATGCAAAATGGTCGGTGCAGCCTGCTAGTGAAGATGCTGGCGACGTAGCTAATGCCTCTTTTGTCGAGGAATGTTTATTTTCGGATGCCGTCAACAGTTTCGACGATGTGATAGCCGAGGCTTGCACGATGATCGAATACGGTTACAGCATCATGGAGATGGTGTTCAGGCGGCGGCGGTTTTCGGAAGGAAGCAAGTTTAACGACGGCAAAATCGGGATAAGGAAGATTGGTATACGGTCACAGGACACAATCTGGCGCTGGGTGTTTGACGAGTTAGAAGAGCGCGACAAGATATTAGCTGTATGTCAGTTAACAATTCCGCAGGGTGAGATGCTGGAAATACCTTATGAAAAGTGCTTGCATTTCAAAACCGAGCCAAACCGCGATAATCCGGAAGGCAGAAGTTTTTTGAGAAACGCGTATAGAAGTTACGTCTTCAAGAAGAACATCGAAGAGATTGAGGGCATTGGCTGTGAGCGCGATTTGGCAGGGTTGCCGGTAATTCAAGTGCCGCCAAAGTTGCTGGAAGCAGACGATTTAACTAGCGGTCAGGTAGCTTTGTTCGAGCATCTTGAAGCGTACCTGTCGCAAATACGAAACGACGAAACAGCCGGATGTATTATTCCGGCAGAACTTGACGAACAGGGTAATCCAACCGGGTTTAAACTGTCGCTGTTGTCTACCGGTGGTTCGAGAATGTTTGATACCACGCTGATTATTGAACGCTGGGACAAACGCATTCTCATGAGCGTGTTGGCGGACTTCATAATGCTTGGACAGTCGAACGTTGGTTCGTTTGCGCTGTCCAGCGATAAGACGACGATGTTTAGCTATGCGCTCGGCGCAATACTGGACATTATCGAAACGGAGTTGAACAGAAAGCTGATTCCAACTTTGATGCGCCTGAACGGCGTTGGTTATCCGTTCCCATGCATCAAGCACGGCGATGTTGAGAATCCGAACCTGAGAGATTTGTCGACATACGTCAAAACGCTGACCGATGCCGGGATGCTGACACCGGACAGAGAGCTTGAGGCGCATTTGCGGGACGTTGGCAATCTGCCGCCAATACCCAAAGAAGCAGCAGATGCCAGTGAGCAGCCCGAAGACGACGCGGATTTGGAAAAGCATATTCAGGGCGCGATCGAGAACCTTGACGGTGAACAGCGCAAGGAGATAGCGAAAATGTTCAATCTCGGTAAAGGATTAGGAGGTAGCGGATAATGGCTGAACTGTACGATGTTCAAATCAACGAGGTGTCATTAGTTAACGATCCGGCAAACAAACGGAACTTTATTGTTATGAAATCTGCAAAGAAAGGAGGTGAAAAAGTGAAAAAAGGAGAAACCCCGGATGAAAATCCCTTGCGTAGTTCCTTTATTGACTGGTTGATGGGGCGAAACGCTACGGACAACGCCATCAATGAAAACGCGGCTATGGAAAGCAATGCGCCGCCGGTAATTACGCCCGAGCGGCGTAAGGTTGTTGATGACAAAGTAAACGAGCTTGTCACAGCTTTCAAGAATTCTTTAATTGAACTGGCATTATCGGACAGACCTTTCAAGCAACAGCAAATGGCGCATGAAATAAACGATTTGCAGCAATCTATTCTGAGCGCGGACGTGCTTGTTGAAAAGGCAGGTAAGAAATTGAGCGCTGACACTGAGTCATTACTAAGGACAGCGTTCGAGCAACTCAAAAAAGTGTTGGGAATAGCCGACACTGACCCGGAACCTGAAAAAGATACTGACCCATCAAAAAACATAATTAACAAGGAGGAAGACATGACTGACATTGAAAAACAAGCCCTGAAAAAATCAATCCAAGATGAAGTGATGGTTGAAGTAGCTAAAGCTATTGAGGTCAAAGACGCAATCATCAAGACCCAAGGCGAGACCATTGCTACCCAAGGCGCAACTATTACCTCGCAAGGCGAGACCATCAGCAAAGCACAGGCAGACATCGCTAAGATGGTTGGCGACCAAACCGATGCAGTTTTGCTGAACAAAGTAACCGAGCTGGGACTTGTCGGTGATCCTGTTGAAATGGTGAAGATGCTCAAAAGCGCAAAAGCGGTAATGCCGGAGACGGATTTTGAAAATCTGTTAAAGACCATGGTGGCAAATGCGGCAGTAGCTGCAAACTCGCAATTCTTCAAAGAGTCCGGTTCGGGGCGTTCCGGCGTGGTCGGTTCGGCGCTCGCTGAGGCTGACGTTAAAGCTGAGGAGCTTGTTAAGTCCAACCCGAAGCTGACCAAGGCGACAGCACGCACTGAGGTCTGGAAAAACAACCCGGCTTTGTACGAGAAGTACAAGCAAGAACAAAAGGGAGGGCGTTAATCATGGCGGCTTTTGAAAACAGAATATTGGACATTAACTTTACCGCCGGCGAGGATTTGAGCGGTAAACAATATCATGCCGTGGCGCTTGCCGGTGACACGCTGGTATTGGCAAAGGAAAACCAAGGGCAATTCATCTTGCAAAACGCTCCGCAAGCCGGACAGCAAGCGGTGATCAGATTATACGGCGTGACGTTTGCGAAGTCCGCTGCGCCGATTGCGGTCGGCGCTCTCGTTGCTAACGATAAAAACGGCGAGTTTATTACCGCTATTCCCGGCATGGCAGCTATCGCCCTTGCGGTAAGCGCATCTAGTGTGGCTGGAGAAATTTTCAGTGTTATTCCGTTCGGCGTTCCGCCGATCACGTTGTAGGAGGTAAGAATGAGCAGAATAATTAAATACAATCCCACTGAAGGTGAGCGGTATGTTGACGTTCCGTTGACCGACGCATCAATCAGCTACATGCAGGATGAAGACAAGTTCGTAGCTGACAAGGTTTTTCCGCTTGTGCAAGTGAAGAAACAGACCGGCATTATCGTCAAGTATAACAAAGGCGACTTTTTACGCGCCGAGGCTCGCAAACGCGGACAATACACGGAATCCGCCGGAACTGGTTACAGCATTGAAATGACGGATAAATACGATTGCGATATTACCGCCATTCACACGCACGTTGATGACCGCGACCGCGCTAACAGCATGAGTCCGCTGGCGGCTGATCTTGATGCCGTTCAGTTTGTCACTAACAAAATTCGAATTGGCAAAGAAGTTGATTTTGCGAACTCTTATTTCAAGCCTGGCGTTTGGGGAACAGATGCCAAAGCTACGGTGAAATGGACTGACCCTAACTCGAATCCTGCCAGTGATATCGGATTAGCCTACGATGCGATTTTAGAGGCGAGCGGAGAAATCCCGAACACCTTGCTGTTGTCGCATTCCGCATTCCGCGTGCTGTGCGATCATGCCGCTATCTACCCGCGTACTCCGCACACCGAAGCACAAGCAGTTACCGAGTCGCTGTTGGCAAGACTGTTCAACGTTGACCGGGTGCTTGTTGGGCGTGCAGTAGTCAATAAAGCCGGTAAAGGCGTTAAAGCCGACACCAAATTCGTGTTTGGTAAAAACGCGCTGCTTGTATATGCGCCGACCGCGCCGTCGCTCAAACAGCTTTCCGGCGGGTACACGGTTGCATGGAACGAGTATGAAGGGATCGGGGCAAACGGAATGTTGATATACTCCTATCCGATGCCGCAACTCGGTAAAGGCACTGTGCGGATTGAAGGCGAAATGGCAGTCCAACATAAACTGGTATGTCCGGATGTCGGAGTGTTTTTCACCGATATAATCTAACGAAAGGATGGCGCGGCGCTTATGAGCTGGAGTTACGATGACCCGGGTTTATCGCCCAAAGATGCGGTTCGCTTTTATTGCGGTGATACCGACGAGAACGATCCGCTTATAACCGACGAAGAGATACTGTTCGTGCTTAAAAAGACACAGTATCACGTTGAAGAGATTGCCGCGCAGGTTTGCGAAGCAATTGCCGCCAAGTTCTCAAGACTTGAAGACAAAGCGATTGGTGAACTAAAAGGCCAATATTCGCAAAAAGCAAAGGCTTACCTTGATCTAGCCGTCAGGTTGCGTAAACGTTCCGACGACGAGGCTGATATTATCAGCACCGGGACAACCAAAGCTCCGGCGTTCAGGCGCGGCATGAACACCATTGGTGGCTTCTGATGGATAAAGACTTTTTGAAGCTGCTTAACTGCCGGTGTGCCTGGTCAAAGTTCGAAATGGTTAACGTCTATGGCGAACATCAGTATTTTCCGGTTGTCTTGCTTGACTGTTACAAGACCAACAAGACGCAGAACATCACGAACGACAAAGGCGCGATCGTAGTTTCGAAAATGCAGGTTATAGTGGACGGTATTTGTGAAATTGGCGTACAAGACCAGATTGACGGCTACGACGTTATAACCATCATTGAACATTATGACGACACTGGCAAAAAGTTTCATACAACCGTGTACATGTAGTATGGGAAAAGGAAAAGTCACCTGCAAGATTGACTGGGGAAAGGTAAGCGGTATTCAAAAAGCCGTTGCCGCCGCGTTGTACCAGGAAGCGCAACTGGTCAAAACAAAAGCGCAAGACTTAACCCCGGTTGATACTGGCGCGTTGCGTAGTAGCGCGTTTGTCGATGAGCCGAAAAGCGATTCGGCTGGTGTGTACGTCGAGCTGGGATTCGGCGGCACGGCAACCAAGACGAACCCGAAAACCGGCGTGCTAACCTCGTCGTATGCGATTGCTGTTCACGAGAACCTGCACTCGCATCATCCGGTCGGTCAGGCGAAGTTTCTAGAGCAGGCAGCTATTGACAGCGCGAAGGGTATGGGGTCACGAGTGGCTGCCAGAATAGAGAAGGAATTGAAAAAACCATGACGAATGCCGCAATGGACTTAACCCAATACCTCAAAGAAAACGGCTGGCTCGAAGTCTACACGGATTTTGAGCCAGAAGTAACTGCGATGCAATGCAATGACGTTGTCGTATCCGGATACGGCGGCGAGGCTTCGGATTTGTACTGGAACGGCGAATATCCGCGCGTGCAGATAATGACTCGGTCGGGAAAGTACGTTACTGCACAGGAAAACATCCAGAAAATATACAGACTGCTGCACGGCAAGGCGGAGTTCTTCATCGGCGCAAACCGGTATTTGTTATTGCAGGCATTGCAAACACCTTTCTTCCTGCGCCGTGACGAGCGAAACATCAACCATTTCATCTTTAATCTGCGAATTATTCGCGAAACAATATAAGGAGTGTGAAAACATGGCTTTAGCAGGAAAAACAGCGCATTTTGACATAGGCGAGACAAAGGTTAATGAATTATCAAGCTGGGAATTGCCAATGGATGCCGACATGATCGACATAACGAGTTTCGACAGCAACGGCTGGCGGGAATTTTTACAGGGTTTGAAAAGCTGGACAGGAAGCGTTGAGGGCAATTTTGCCGCCGCTGCCGGAAATCAGCAAAAAGCATTGTTTGATGCCTGGACAGCCGGAACTGTAATTGTCGGGAATTTCGTCGTATCAGCAACAGTTAAGTTTTCCGGCAATTTATTGATTACCAGTATTTCACCGACTGCTCCGGTTGACGACAAAGTTGGTTTGTCTATCGAATTCCAAGGCACCGGCGCTCTTACTCCGACGATAACCTAGGAGGAAAACATGGCACTTGCAGGAAAAGTTGGCGCATTTTACGCGCAGGATAAAACAGTAGTATTTCCGGCGACACCGATGGTCGCTGTTGCTGGAAGCAAAAGAATGTTCAGGGTGAATAACGAGCTGTACCGGCATTTTGATGACAGTGTACCGGTGGTTGTGCTGGTTGCCGGAGTAAAGCCGGTGATAAATTACGTCGTGCAGCATGCCCGAGGCTATGTAGTGTTTGACGCTGATGTAGTCGGAGCGATAACCGTTGCCGGCAACTACTGGACGCTAAAACAAGTTGGCGGTTGTTCGAACTGGGAAGCGAGCCTTGACGGCGAAACAGCCGACTGCACCACTTTTGAAAGTGCAGGCTGGCGCGAGTTCCAGTACACGCTAAAAGGCTGGACAGCATCTGCGGACAAGTTCTGGACGCTTGAAGATTTGGTTACTGACGACGGCGGCAAAACATACCGCGCGAACTGGTTTGATAAATCGGTGCTGTGCGTGTTGTATATGGACGTTGCTAATCAGGTAAGTCTCGAAGGCTATGGCTTATGCAGCAGTCAAACAATATCGTCGCCGGTAGACGGATTGATTGAAGCTCCGCTGGAAATACAGGGTAGCGGCGGGATCTATTTACGGGTCGACAAAGTAGAAATAGAGCCGGTTGACGAAACGAAAAAAGAGCAGGGTGACTGTGGAAAAGAACTTATTGAAGCTGATCAAGCTGAAAATCGAGAAGATGCAGCCCGACTGGAATCTGATCCTGCAACTTGCGGACAAGCGTGAAATAAAATTATCCGCGTTGCTGTATCAGGCATTTAAGCAGGCGCAGAACAACGCCCGCGCCCGGGAGCTGATTACCGCCTTGCTAAAAGGCAAAAGCGTAGAATCGTTGATCCAAGAAGACGCGGCACAGCTTGCGGCAAAAATCGGCAGTATACTTACGGATACAGCTGCTGGGATTATGCCGCAGGCGGCTGTTATCGCTGCCGCAGGTGTAGTTGCCACTATTAATGCCGCAGCGGCGCGTGGTCGAAGCGCTATGCGTCTTGCGGCGGATAAAAACGGATTGGTTAGCGGGAAGCTTGCCGGTAAAGAATTCCGAATAGATTTGGGGTTCAACATGCGCAATCCGCTGGCCAATCAGGCAATCAGTAATTTCGGGGCGGATTTGGTCAAACAAATATCTGACCAGACCCGCCAGAACATCCGCAACACCTTGAACGATGCTTTCAAACACGGCGGCCATCCCTACGAACAGGCGCGGATGATACGGAACGTTGTCGGGCTGACTGAGCTTCAAGCCAAGCGGGTGGAGAAGTTCAGGGATGAGCTGGTCAAGACCGGAAAATTAACGGCTGATAAAATCGACAAGCTGACAGCGAAATATTCTGACGGCATAATCCGCGACCGTGCCAAGAACATTGCCCGGACAGAAACGATGCGGGCGGCAAATGCCGGACAGCAGTTCGCGTGGAACGCCGCGTTCGACAAAGGATTAATAAATAACAGTTTCCGGAAAAAATGGATACTAACCCCTGATGACCGGTTATGTCCGGTATGCGCATCGATGAGCGGCAAGCTGGCGGATGTTAAAGGAAAATTCGACGACCCGCTAGGCGGCAAGATAGAATACCCGCCGCTCCATCCAAGGTGCCGCTGCTGTTGTTCGTTGGTAGAGAGTACCGGCGAAACTAATTCGACAGACGCGGTTGGTAGTGGTATAATCGTAAGCGAGATAAATTTACAACAATTTTCCGCTGCTACAGATGACATAAAGCGGAAAATAGACAGCGGAGAACTGCCACTTAAACTGCGCCAACAAAAACAGGACAAACATGTATTAGGAACTGAAAAATACAAGTTGGCCTTGAACAACGAACGCCTTAATGATACGGGATTCAAACCGAGTTACATGACTATCGATAACATTCAAGCGTTTGTGACCTCCAAATCCGGAACAGGCGTTTTAACAATGTCAAAAGACGGCGGGATTAGAGAAAAGATCGAATCCGGCGCAATCGTTGGGAAGTTTTGGAATCAGTACACTCAAGAATATGAAGATACAAGATGTGCCATAATTGTTTACTCGAAAACCGGCACGCATGTATTCCCGAGACGTGAAAAAAGGTGATGCGATGACAACAAGAGAAAAATTAAAGGCATTAGATCAGTATTACGGCGAGAAGGTAATAGTTAAGCTAAAGGACGGCACAACGGAAGAGTTTGTGTCCGACGGTATTTTGGACGATGACCCAATTTGCGCGTCGTTTATTCTGCCAGAAGGGAACACTTTGGTTATCCCTGTCGGTGATGTCGACGAAATAAATCCAAAACACGCCGCGTAACAACACTAACCGCCGTCGAAAGACCGGCGGTTTTTTCGTGGGGAAAGGATGTGAAAATAATGAAACGAAGTTGGATAGTAGGAATAGCTGTCGGCATATTGGCGGCGATATATTTCAATATGCGCCATGAACTTGACGAAATGGGTGGACGCTCGAGCCTGTTTGGTTGATTAGCCTTTTATCTTAGCGATTACCGTGTCAAATATTGCATTGAAACAGTTGTTTAGATGTGTCATTTCGAAGTCTTGACTTTTTTTAGCCATCAAAGCTAAGAGCAGAGCGGTTGAGAGTTCTGCGGCTTTGATTTCTAGATGTTTATCTTCCATCAATTTATCCTTTCGGGCTTGAGCGTCAAGTAAAGTATACCACGTAGCAACACACCGCTTATCGAAAGATAGGCGGTGTGTTCAATGAGAAAACGACGAAAGAGGTAGCAAAATGAGTTTGTATGAACGCAAGGTATGGGATTTAGCGATCACTTACAGTTCTTTGATGACGTTATTTGGAGGGATATACCTCGGTTTTTGTTGCGCAGCTCAATGAGTAAGGTAAAACAACAAGTATCCTGCGCCTAAACCGATTAAGCCGGAAGCAAAATTTGAAAGTAGCAGTTGTGTTAATCCCCAACGACGTTCCGCCCACTTTTTGGATTTTTCAGAGGCATCATCCTCGAAATAGAACAGCCCGCTATTGTTCGTTCTTACAGTAAATCCACCAAAGAAGGCGTGAAAGGCTATCAGTTCTTTGTGCTGGAGCCGCTTGACACACACTTCTATTTCTTCCGGAGATAATTTTGGGAATTTTGTGTTAAGTTCGTCGTTTGACCAGTATTTATCGGGGTCGCTGTTTAGAAAACGCAATATCTTTTCAGAATTAGTCATGACTTCACCACCTTTTAGAACAGTATACCACGTAGCAACTATTGAGTAGCCGGAGCAATCCTGCTGCTTTTTTTGTTGCCCGAATGAAGAATTAGGAGCATCAACAAATGATTATTCAAAAAAACGCCGATAAGCAATATGTGCTGTGCGTCGTCTACGAGCCGAACGTCAGGGATGCGCATGATGACTGGATGACTGCCGAGGAAATTGAAAAATCCTGCCATGAGTTCACCAGGAGTTTGCAAAAACAGGTTGTCGTCGGCGACATGGCGCTGAGAATAATTGCCAAACTGTACAAAACCATTCAGACTGGCGGCGATGTCGAGGTTGACGTTACCGATTTGCTGTCGGCTGTGGATGTCTCTGAATACAAGCGGCAATTAGAAGCCGGTAACGCTATCGGTTTGGGCATACAGCACGCCGTCTGGGACAAAACACTCGGCGATATTGTGGAGAACTACATTATGCCGGTTGATGTGATTGTCAATGAACAGATCATCAGAAAAGGCACATGGCTTATCGGCATTATCGCCAGCGACAGGGTTTGGCAGTGTGTCAAGGACGGAACGTTCAGCGGAGTTTCTATGGGTGGTGTTGGCTTGACGCGCTGACGAAACAAAAATACGCCGAGAAACGATTTCAAAGCGGCTAAACAAAGGCGTGCCCGTTGAACGAGCACTCCAAAACAAACCAATGGAAAAGCACCAGATAAAAAAAGGAGGGAATCATCAATGCCAAGACAACAAAAAATCACAGTGGCAGGCAAAGAAGTTATCGTAGCCGAACGCAAAGTAAAGGAACTAGAGCAACTGGTCAACGAGATAATTGCCTCGGCGGACGGTCTGTCGGCGAATACAGCGCTCGATGGAACGATCAAGGATAAAGCGTTTGATTTGCTTTACAAGTGCGTGCCGAAGTTTTTCGGATTGACCAAAAAAGACATGGAAGACGCTTACCCCTCGGAACTCGAGGACTTGGTGGAGGCGTTCATCGAAGTAAATTTTCAAGGAGTGCGCAAGTTGGGCGCACGTCTTCTCTCGTCGACCAGCTTAACGCGTTTCGCCGCATCAAACACGAAATAGGCAGCTATTACCATTGGCAGCTATCCGAAATTGACAACATGTTTGTCGGTGACGCTTATTACTATTCCGAATGTGCGCGGCTGTCCAAAGAAGATGACCGGTATCAGCAAAAGTATCTTGTCGGTTTGAGCATCCAAGGGTTCTTATTGCCGCATATCGCAAAGGGCAAACAACCGCCGAAAATAACTTCGATAATCGGCGAACATCCGGCGTTAGCCAGGATGAAAAAGAAGCCGGTGCAGACCGACGCTGAATTAAAAGCGAACATTGCTAAAACAGGTATTGTGGGGTGGGAAAAATGAAAATCGGCGATTTGTTAATCCGGATGGGTGTCGATGATGCGCAATTCCGAAAGGGAATGGCCGGCGCTGAGAAAACTGCGCAAAGTAGTGGCAATTTCATTGCAAACGCTTTCAGCACAGCTATCGGTATGGGCATGGCCCAGGCGGGGGCGGCAGTTTCCGACGCGATAATTGGAATAGCGAAATCCTTTGTAACGCTCAATGCCTCGATGGAGCAGACACGAATCGCCTATACTACCTTGCTCGGCTCGAGTGGGGCGGCAAATGCTTTTATTAATAGCATGGAACAATTTGCCGCTGTTACGCCGTTTGCTTTTGAGGATGTTGACAAAGCCGCCAAAAGATTTTTAGCCTTCGGAATTGAAGCTGACCGGGTCATCCCGATTTTAACCAGTGTTGGTGACGCGGCGGCGGCTTTAGGGCTAGGCGGCGAGGGTATAGACCGGATAACCCTGGCATTAGGGCAAATGTCCATAAAAGCGCGTTTAAGCGGCGAGGAGGTCAGGCAGCTTAACGAAGCCGGAATCGGAGCGCAAAAGTATCTAACCGAGGCGTTTGGTTTAACGGCTGACGCTTTCGATGATCTTAGCAAAACTGGAATTAGCGGCGTGCAGGGCATGAACGCCATCATTCAGGGGATCGCCAACGACAAGAAATTTGTCGGCATGATGGCGGCGCAAGCTACGACGGCGCTAGGTATCTGGTCAACTGCCAAAGACAACATGATTATCATCGCCCGCGAAATGGGCGAAGGTTTGTTTAACAATGTTAAAGCCGGGTTGCAGACCCTGACCGGGTATATAGAGGCAGTAGGCAATAGCATTAAAACCAATGGATTAGCCGGAGCTTTGTCGGCTGTCTTTAGCGTTGATACAGCGGCGACGATTTATCAAATAATAAAAGCGTTTTCCGCGCTTGGACAATCCGCCGCGTCCTTTGGCGCAACATTAATTCCGTATCTGACTTTAGCGGCTGAGGTTATCGGCGGCGCATTATTAACGGCAGTACGAACGTTGACCGGAGTGTTCAATAATTTTGGCAGCGCCATACGCGGCATAATCAACGTGGTCATTGCCTACAACGCAGCATTGGGAATATTAGCCATCGCCAACAGCGGTGCGGCAATCTCGGCGTGGTTGTTTAACGCGGCGGTAATGGCAGAGAAAATAGCGTTATGGGCATCAACATCAGCGTTTGGAGCGGCAACGCTGGCAACTCTTGCGATGAACGCGGCGCAGATAATAGCCGCCGCTAAAACATGGGTTGCGAGTGCAGCAGTCGCGGCATACAACAGCGTTTTGTTCATCCTGCGCGGCGGCTTAACAGCTTCAGCAATAACGACGTATGCAATGGCGGCGGCTCAAGCCGTTATGTCTGCCGGTTCATGGCTAGCTGCCGCGGCAATAGCTGCCTACACTTTTGCAACCAGCGGAGCTTCGATCGCAACGATAGCTGCAACTGCCGCGCAATGGTTCTTGAATGCCGCATTGTATGCTTGTCCGTTAACGTGGCTCGTTGCGGCGATTGTTGGCGTTATAGCGGCGATTGGTGCGGTAGTAGCGGCGTTCGTAGGCTGGGGCAAGGTTATTGAGTGGGTAAACGGGTTATTTGGAGGCATCAGCGCCGGTGCGAATAATGCTACAGCGGCTATAGACACAAATGCCGAGGCGATGAACAACGCCACGCAAGCCGCGCGTGAGAACACCCGGGCGCAAGAGCTACAAGCCGACGGTTACGATAAAGTTGCCAGTAGCGCTATAGCAGCGGCAGAAGCGCAATTGGAAAGTGCCAAAGCTAGTTTGAAGGCTTCTCTAACAGCGGGCGGCAATACCGGAGCTATCGGTTCGTATATTGCCAGTGTTGCGGCTTTGAACAATACCATCAAAGGGCTGGGCGGTGGTGGTAAGAAAACAACAGCCTCAAACGTAACTAGCGGCGGCGGCGGCAGTTATGGCGGATCAGATACAAGCCGCGCCAGTTCATCCGGAGTCGATTCCGAAAAAGCGGCAGCCGACGAGAAAGCGCGGATTCGTGAAACTCTGGCGAATAAACTAATCAAATTATCGATGGATGAATTTGACTACCAACGTTATTTACTGATTCAAGAGGTTGACGAGTGCCGTAAAGCCGGGTATGACAAGACCGCTCTGGCTGAGTACGAAAAGTCAGAAGGCAAACGCATCACCGATGACGAATCGGACTACAATATCAAAACCGCACAAGACACAATCAACAAAATTCAGGAAGCCAAAGACGCGGCGCATGACAAGGAAGTTAAAGCGTTGGATGTTAAGCGGCAGGAAGTCGAACTTGGCGGTGAGCTGAACGATGTCAACAAGACCAATCTTGACACGCAGCTCAAACTCATGGACGTTGATAAGTGGCAGCTGGAGATGATTAAGCAGTACCCGATGTTGATTGATCTGATTAATCAAGTCGGCGCGGCGCGTAAAGCGATAATTGAACACGTGCCAGAAGAACAGACACTCTGGCAGGCGTTTACTGACGGCATACGGCAAACTACATCGGAGTGGGGCAACGCGGCGCAGCAATGGGTTGACATTGGCAAAACTACAGCCACATCAATGCAAAGCGGATTTAGCGATATATTATTCGACGGTATGCAAGGCGATTTGAAAAGTTTCGGTGACTACTTTGGTTCGTTTTGCAAAAGTATTATGCGGGCGTTTACTGATATGATCTCCAAAATGCTCGTGGAGTACATAACAAAGTCAGCGATTGCGAAAGCGTTTGGCGGGTTATTGGGCGGATTAAGTGGCGCAGCTGGCGGCGGTGCGGCTTATACCGGGCAAACCGGACCAGTGCGAGCCGACGGCAGTTTTGCGAAAGGATTAGACTACGTACCGCGTGACAACTTTGTAGCTAACCTGCATAAGGGCGAAATGGTATTGACTGAGACCGATGCAGAGGAGTACCGCTCGGCTAACCTGCCGACAAGTTTGGCGAAAGACATCAAGCAGCCGGATTCGGGTGGCGATAAAGAAACTACCTCAGTAATAGTCAACATCTACAACCAAACAGATTCGAAAGTTGAAACGAAAACGTCAACGGATAGCCTGGGCAGGACGATCATGTCGTTCTTTATCTCCGAATACGCAAAAAACACCGGCAACGTTCAGGGGCTGTTGAAAGGGGCTAGGTAATATGGCGAATTTTCCGAATATCCAGCAACCTTCAATTACGGTTTCAGAGAACTACCACGACAATGTTATCCGCTCATCGTTTGAGGCGGGATATGTCCAGACTCGGGCGCGGTTCACACGTTTACTGCGTACTTTCGAAGTGCAGTGGGCGGCATTACCGTTGACTGATTACGCTACGCTTGATGCTTTTTACCGTGAGACTGGCGGCGGCGCGGATTCCTTCGACTGGACGCATCCGCAAACAAAAGCAAAGTTAATCGTGCGATTTGCAAAACCCTTAAATCGGACCGGAGTGTCGCACAGATCATGTTCGGTATCGATTAGTCTGGAGGAAGTATGAACCTTGAATTATCTTCGTTACTCGATACCGAAAAGCTATATTCTAATTTGGCGTTTCTCTTGTTGGTTGAAGTTCCGGCAAACGATATTTGTCTGGTAAAAAACTCTGCGAATGTCAACTGGGGCGGTAAGGCTTGGTTTGCCTTTCCGATGGAACTTGGTGATCACAACGTCACGCAAGAAAGAGAATTGCCGGAATTAAGTCTGAAAGTGTCAAACGTCTTGCGGGCTTTGCAGCCTTATATCGAAGACGAAGACGGATTTTGTGGCAAAACGATTATTTTACGCATAATTAACAGCAAAGACATAGGTACAAGCAACCCCGAAATGTTGCGCGAGGAATACACGATTTTAAGTGTCTCATCAGATGTTATGTGGCTGGATTTCAAATTAGGTTGCGCCGATGCGATTTATCGACGGTTGCCAACATACCGTTATACAATGACTTTCTGTCGCTGGCGGTACGGTTCGAAGCCTTGCGGAGTTACCGGCTCATGGCTGAAAACCCCGTGCGGCAAAACTATTGATGAATGTAACAAGCGCGGCAACATTGTTCGGTTCGGCGGGTTTCCGGGAATACCGCAAGGGAGTGTGTATGGTGACGGCTAATTTTAGCGATTTGATTGGCGTGCCGTTTGCGAAATACGGACGCAGTAAAAACGGACTGGATTGCTGGGGACTGGTCAAGGAAGTTTTCAGCCGCTACAGCATCGAGCTGCCGGAATATTTAGAAAACTGTGCAACGGACACTGATATAAACAAACTTATCGACTACAATCGAAAAAACTGGCGGCGTGTCGACGACAAACCTGTTCCGTGTCTGATCACTTTCAGAAACGGCGATTTGTGCAATCATGTCGGTGTATATATCGGTCACGGGATGTTTATTCACGCCCGTGAGAATATCGGCGTAGCGATCGAACGCATTGGCGGGTCAATTGCTTGCCGAAAAGTGGAAGGGTTTTATACATGGCAAAACTAACGCTTGTCAAAAATCCGTTTAATAACTCTGACGGCAGAGAAATAATCGATATTCCGGCAGATAAAAAGCTTTGTGAATATGCGCCGGAGGGTGAGTTTCACTATATTGCCAACGGCGCCGTTGTCGACGGTGAATATATCGTTCAGGAAGGCGACTGGTGCGCGATCGTGCCAATGGTTGGACACGGCTGGAATGGTAATGACTGGGCGGGACTAGCGCAACAAGCGTTAGGTGTCGTTGGCGCGGCTTGTATGCTTATTCCTGGTCTCCAATGGGTTTCTGCGTTAGCAATTATGGCAGGAGTTGCCGCCGCCAATTATCTCATCAGCGCGTACTGGGTAGAGCAACCGGGCGGCGGGGGCGGTAGCGGAGCTTCCGAATCACAAACTTACAGTTGGGATCGGAAAAACAATAGCAACGTCCAAGGGTTTCCGATTCCGGTTACTTTCGGGCGGATGCGCACCTGCGGACAAGTTATCGGGCAGTACGTTATCTCTGACGGTGATAAACAATATCTTCACATGCTACTGTGCTGCGGCGAGGGTGTTCTTGACGATATTGGCGAGATCAAGTTAAACGACCAGCCGGTCGATTATTTTTATGAGATTAACGTTTCAAAACGATTGGGTACTAACAACCAACCGATTATTACGGATTTTGGCGACACATATTCAGACGTTTCTGTTGGTCGGGAATTGAAACTGAATGACCGGGTGTTAATGAAGATGAAGGATTCCGCACAGGACGGAGTGCGGGTGACGATTGCTTTTCCTGAAGGACTGTACGGCGTAAAAGATGACGGTAGCGGATTGGTAGAGAATGGCGCGTCGTTTTCGATATACGCCCGACCGGATGGTGGCTTGGAAACGTTGCTAGCGAACGTGAGCGTTTCCAGCGCCAGTCGCAGTCCGATTTTCCGCGAGTGGCAATATCCTCTGGAACGCGGCAAGTCCTACACGATAACAATCGTTAAAACCGGCGGCGGTGATGACAACAAGCACTTTTCAAAAGCTGCTTGGAGTTATATCACCAGTGTTTACGCTGACGATTTCCAATATAACAACGTTGGTTTAATCGGCATTAAGGCACTGGCAACGTCGCAACTATCTGGCGGCACGCCAAGGATAACGTGGGCGCAGGAACGCAAAACGGTGCTTGTCTGGAACGGCGTTAAATATGTACGACCATTGGCAACCAACCCCGCGTGGGCGGCATACGATATGCTGCACTATGCCCGGGAATATGACGGAACGTTTGAAGTGTATGGTGTCTCTAAAGAGCGTATTGATTTCGACGCGTTTCAAGCGTGGGCGGACTTTTGCGAAACAAACCGGTATGACTTCAATTTCATTCTCGATACAGCTTGCGGAATGATGCAAGCCTTGCAATATCCGGAAACAATCGGGCGCGGCAAAGTGTTTCTGAAAGGCTCTAATTATACCTGCATGTTTGATTCGCCGGACTTGCAACCGACACAATTATTCAGCGTTGGCAACATTGTTTTGGACAGCTTCAAAGAACAGTTCACGCCAACCCACAACCGGGCGAACGCTGTTGAAGTTACCTATTATCCCAAAGATCGGAACTATGACCGGGCGACGTTGATTTGTTACGACAAGGACTATGATTTACAACAGCCGAAACACGAGCAGGTAACGTTGATGGGTTGCACAGACTATGAGCAAGCCTACAAGCACGCCGCTTACTACATCAAAGCGAACAGATACATTCGCCGGACAGCGGAGTTTGTGATTTCCGCTGAGTGCATCGCCTGTTCGGTAGGCGACGTGGTGCTGGTGCAACACGATGTTACCCAATGGGGTGAGGGCGGCAGGATTGTCAGCTCCGACGTTAATAGTATTACTTTGGACAGGACGGTTGCTTTCGGTGTCGGTAAAACATATCAGATTCGCCTTAAAAGCGGCGGCAACCTGCATCTGGAAGAATGGACGGCGGCAAAGACTGAAACAACGAATGTTATTCAGCTATACAACTATGCGCGACCGGATTACGGCATGTTTGCGACGTTTGCTCTGGGTGTAAAAAACGGAACGAATTGCAAACCATTCAGAGTAACTGGAATTGCGCGAACTGAAGATTTAATGGCTAAAATTACCGGCATTGAGTATATCGCTGACGTGTACAACGACACGAAAGACATTCCGGTTGTTATTGAGTATGCCGATAAACCTAAGAAACCGGAAACGCCAAAAATCGATACTTGCAATCAAAAGACGTGGAAAACACCGATGGGCGAGATTAAAACACTGGTTTACTGTTCGTGGCGCACCGGCGTTTATGATACGAACGGAAAACGTCCGGTAAATGCGGCGCAAACGCTGTTTGAAGTCTACTATGTGATGTACAGCGAACCTGACCTGTACGCGGGGCGGTTGATCGAGACAGCGCCGTGGCAATCGATAACCACAACCTCCAACAACGACTGCGCCATGGATGCGACAACATACAAGCGGTATCGTTTCAAAGTAGTATCAGTATTCGGTTTTCAAAAATCAGACGCGGCATATTCGGTAGAGATTTTCACCGGCAGCGACGATCCGCCGCCGGATGTAAAAGATTTCTTTGTTGAGCAGCTGGCAGACCTCTCCAAACGCTTTTGGTGGACATATCTTTATCCCGACCCCAACGACGTTATGGGTTTTGAACTGCGCTGTAACAACGGAGTTAACTACAACTGGGATAGCGGCACAAGACTGCACGACGGGGTTGTGGCTAATCCGCCATTCGAGACCAAAGCCATGATGAACGGCAAATATACGGCAATGATTAAGGCAGTAGATAACGCCGGGAACTACTCGGTAAATCCGGCATGTTGCTATATCAATATGGGTGATGATCCTATCGACAACATTGTAGTCGAAGTTGATTATCGGATTGACAGGCATTGGTCAGGTGAAAAGATTAATCTGAAACTGCAACTCAACCCAATAGACGGATTGTCTGATTTGGTCGCAAACGTTCCGAACGCCGCGCCGTATGAGTATCTCGACAATTTCCAGCCGGAAACCGGCGGCACGTTCTCACTGCATGGGATAAACCCGAAAACGTCAATGCAAAACACCGGTAATGTTGAATTCTTTTATGCTTACTATAACAGCGAGCCGATGTGGAAAACCGATGAAACAAAGCTGATGTGGGATGTTGACCCGGCTGTTCTGATGTGGAAAGACACTAAAGATTTTTGGATACCTTACCGGTCGAAAATTATGCTAACTCAACCGGAGGAAATGCGGGTAAAAGCGGTTTTGCCGGACGCTTATTGCGTACTGCGGGTATTCATTGCAATCAATGACGTGCCTGATATAACCGAACATTTCAACGATCTGATTACCAGCAATACAACTTTCACACAGATCCCACTTGCGCGGGAGTATCGGAAAATCAAAGCAATCAGCTACACCCTCGAGCAGCGCAGTGGCTATACCGCAGTATATGCAACAGTCGAAAAGGAAGCCCAACCATACCCAACCATCACAACGTATGATATTGCTGGCAAAATAACACGCGGTAGTGTTGATATTTTCGTGCAGGGTTATTAAGGAGGAAAATTGAAAGAACGAAAACCACAAAATTATCAAATGTTACAACCGGTAAACGCGGCAGAAATAGCCGCTCCGGACGCGGCAGCGTTTGAGCCGGTGGCGGACAATTTCACGAATGCCACGACTACACAGGGACAGTTCAAAGCGGCGCTTGCGAATATGATCAGCTTTTACAATCAATTTTATCTGAAATCCGACCGGGTGATTACTGATTATCTCGCCGACTTTGCAGTTACGACGGATAAGCTGGCTTCTCACGCCGTGACAACGGAGAAACTCGATCCGAGTTGCGTATGTCCGAACGCAACTCGCGCGGTGAACAGCGACCGGGTTTACGACCTGACATACGCGCAGTTGCTGAAAAAGTTACAGGATGACATGGATGCTAAACTACACGCTATTTATAAATAATAACGAGGTGAAAACAATGATTTCAATTCCGAGCTTTTCTCGCGCTGAAACCGTTATGTTAATTACAACAGCAAACTGCAATATTGCTTGCTCTTATTGTTATGTGAAGAAAGAGTCTGAATATAACTACATGTCGTTAGAAACTGCGAAAAAAGCCATAAAAGCCGCTTATGAAGGTTATCAAAAAAGTGACGGATTTAAGGCGGACAAACCTTTTCTGGTGGCTTTTTTCGGCGGTGAACCACTGCTGGATAAACAATTCATCCGTGACGTAGTTGCTTTTGCGAAAAGTCACATAGGTAAAAACGTTGCTTTTGATGTCAGTACGAA
>Ga0194054_10000406_pt1 | contig 22251 bp, 20 predicted proteins | sample SepL2210m_MetaG_FD_163628 | JGI IMG/M metagenome (GOLD analysis project Ga0194054, IMG submission 163628) | Anoxic zone freshwater microbial communities from boreal shield lake in IISD Experimental Lakes Area, Ontario, Canada - Sep2016-L227-10m | ecosystem: Environmental > Aquatic > Freshwater... | reverse complement strand
GGGGGTGACATTATTGTTAGAAAATTTTTGACTCATGCCTATGACCATATCATATCTTTGGAAAACTTACTCCTTGCCTGGCAGGAATTTTCAAGGGGTAAAAAGGATAAGAAAGATGTGCCGGAATTCAAACTGAGATTGATGGACAATCTGATTGACCTGCATGATGATTTGAAAAACAAAACTTATGTTCATGACAATTACGAGAATTTCAAGGTAAATGATCCGAAGCCGAGAGACATACACAAGGCAAGCGTGCGGGACAGGGTGTTGCACCGGGCGGTTTACCGGATTTTGTATCCGTTTTTTGACCGAAAATTTATTTTTGATTCGTATTCTTGCCGGTTAGGAAAAGGAACACACAAAGCCCTAGATAGGTTCAGGAATTTTGGCAAAAGGGCGTCTTTTAATCACACTAAAACCGTTTGGATTTTGAAAGGGGATATCAGGAAGTGTTTTGCGTCCATTGATCAGAAAATACTGTTTGAAATTCTGAAGAAAAATATAAAAGACCGGAATGTTCTTGTTTTATTGCGAACTATCATTAAAAGTTTCCATAGCGGTATGATTTATAAGGGCTTGCCGCTCGGTAATTTAACCTCTCAGCTCTTGGTGAATGTGTATCTGAACGAATTTGACCAATTTGTAAAGCATAAGTTGAAAGCAGGATATTACATAAGGTATGCCGATGATTTTGTTTTTTTCTCGCAGGATAAAAGTGAATTGGAAAAACTGGTGCCTATAATCAGCAAATTTCTGGAGCAAAAATTAAAATTGCGTATGCATCCCCAAAAGATTTTTATAAAAACCCTGGCATCTGGTATGGATTTTTTGGGCTGGGTGCATTTTCCGAATCATAGGGTATTAAGGACAAGTACTAAAAACAAAATGTTTAAGAGATTAGAGGAAAGTCAGAAAAAAGAAACAGCGGCATCATATTTAGGGATGTTAAGTCATGGAAATGGATATAAGCTTATGGGTAAAATAATAAACAGATGATTATTTTTCCATTAGGCATATTTATATGATATAATTTCTTCAAATGACCGAAGGTAGTTTTGAAAAAATGGAACAGAAATTCAGTTCTCCCCAGGAGGAATTGAATTTTTTGCGCGCCCAGGTGGCCAAGCACGAAAAGACGATTGCGGAAAAAGGTCTAGAGCCGGTTCGTGAAGCGGTGATTACCGAAAAGATCATCGACTACAAAGCCGAAAAACCAGAGAAAGTCTTGGAACCGGAGTATCAGTTGCAACCAAAAGAAATTGACGCAATCGTCCTGGATTTAATGCCGGAAGAGCATGATACCAAAATGGAAGAGCTGGTGACCGTTTTGCAATCCAAAGGCCTGATGAATGCCTTGTCCATCGTGGAAAAAATGAACGATTCGCATTTGGATGACGATTTCCACCGCTTCTTGGTTCAATATATCAAGGCGGGCTTGCCGATTGCCGGCCGATTGGAAAAATCGCCTTTCTTCAGGTCGCTCAAGATGACCTTGTTTGAAGTTTCTTTGCCGGAACCGACAGAAGAAAAAGACAAGCAGCGTAACTTGAAAGAATTAATTTCCAAAATGGAGCAGTTTTATGCCGGCATGATTGCTGTTTCTGATGAGACGGACGGTCCGCAGTATTTTACGGTGGAACTGGCTAACAGTAATGGCAGTGAGGAAACGGTTTTCTATGTCGCCGTACCTAACAGCAAGGTCGGTTTGTTTGAAAAACAGATCCTGGCCATTTTCCCCAACGCCAAGATTTTCGAGAAGAAAGACGATTATAATATTTTTAATGAAACCGGTAAGTCGGTCGTATCTTGTGGTAAACAGCTCGCCAATCATTTTTATCCGATCAAATATTATGAGCATTTTGATTATGATCCGCTAAATATAATCTTGAACGCTTTCTCAAAAATCAGCAAAGACGGCGCCGGTGCCGCCATTCAGCTGGTGTTCAAGCCGGTCGGGGAGCATTACACCCGTTTCTACAAGCGAGCTTTGCAAGATATTGATAAGGGGATGAAACTGAAGGACGCGATCAAGATGGACCGTCTGACTTTTGCCGGCATGCTCAAGTCGGTAGTGAAGGATTTCGGCAAAGCCCTTTTTAAGTCAGCGGAAAAAAACAAGAAAGACAAGGATAAGGAAAAAGACAAAAAAGGCGAAGACCCAAGGAATTTGCCGGACAAGGCGATCTTGGAAAATTTGAATGCCAAGATCCAGTCACCAACCGTCGAAACCAATATCCGATTAGTTGCTTCCGCCCCAACCGAGTCCGAAGCCGAAAGAATCCTGATTGACCTTGAATCAGCTTTTAATCAGTTTGAAAATACCGGCAGTAATCGAGTATCCTTTGCCCGAATGAAAGGCCGGGAGCTCAAAAAAGTCCTCCGGGAGTTTTCCTTTCGAGTGTTCGAAAATAGTCAGAAAATGCCTTTGAATATCCGGGAAATCACAACGATGTTGCATTTACCATCGGGCGAGATGCGTGCTTCACCGGGCGTGAAAATCTCCAAGAGCGGGACGGCACCGGCGCCGCTTGGCCTACCAACGGAGGGAATTCTCTTGGGAACAAACACAAACCGAAACGTTGAGACCAAAATCTATATGGCCAAAGAGGATCGCCTCCGACATTTCTATGCCATCGGTCAGACTGGTACTGGTAAGACGACTCTGCTCAAGAATATGATCGCCCAGGATATTAAAAACGGTGACGGTGTCTGTATGATCGATCCGCACGGTTCGGATATTCAGGATATCTTATCGATCATTCCCAAGGAGCGTTACGAAGATGTGATTTATTTCGATCCGGCCTATACGCCACGACCGATGGCCCTCAATATGCTCGAGTACGATGTTCGTTTCCCGGAACAAAAGACTTTTGTGGTAAACGAAATGCTGTCGATTTTTAATAAATTGTTTGATATGAAAGTGGCGGGTGGACCGATGTTCGAGCAGTATTTCCGCAACGCGACAATGCTGGTCTTGGAAGATCCAGAAACCGGCAACACTCTTTTGGATGTTTCGCGGGTTCTGGCCAATAAGCAGTTTCGCGAGCTAAAACTGTCTCATTGTAAAAACCCAGTTGTGGTTCAGTTCTGGCGGGAGGTGGCGGAAAAGGCTGGCGGCGAAGCGTCGCTCGCCAATATCGTGCCGTATATCACCAGCAAGTTTGATGTTTTCTTGGCAAACGAGATTATGCGACCGGTGGTAGCCCAGGAAAAATCATCTTTCAATTTTCGCGAAATCATGGATAACAAGAAAATCCTGCTGGTCAATTTGTCCAAAGGCCGTCTGGGAGATATCAATGCCAACCTGATCGGTTTGATCGTCGTCGGCAAGATTTTGATGGCGGCCCTGTCGCGAGTCGATTCTCTGGGCACCGATACCCCGCCGTTTTATTTGTACATCGATGAATTCCAAAACATTACCACTGATTCGATCTCAACAATTTTGTCCGAAGCGCGAAAATACAAACTGTCACTCAATATCGCTCATCAATATATCAAACAACTCGATGAAAAGATCAAAGACTCCGTCTTTGGCAACGTTGGTTCCATCGCGGCTTTCCGGGTCGGTTCCGAAGATGCCGAATTTTTGGAAAAACAATTTGCGCCGGTCTTTACGGCCCGAGACATTATGAATATCGATAATTTCAACTGTTATCTAAAAATGCTGGCCAAAGGAGTGCCGGTCAAGCCGTTCAATATCCAAAATATGCTGCCGCCAAAAGGTGATCCAACTATCATTTCCAAACTCAAAGAATTGTCCTATCTCAAGTTTGGCCGGGAGCGGGAAGAGGTAGAAAAAGAGATTGTGAAAAAATATGAAAAAAAAGACGTTCCGCCCCCGCCAGCTCCGGCCGTGTCGCCGTTTAAGATTTAGCCATTAAAAAAATAAACCGGTCGCCTGTTGATTTTTTCGGTCATCGGGTCGGCTATGGAAATAGCCTCAACCAGACACTTAAAAATCAACAGACGACCGGTTAAAGTTTAGAATAGACCGCCTGGACTCTTTGCCTGTTCGGTACTATAATTTCTACATTACTCGCTATTAACTATTTTAAATTTATGGCTATACCGCAAAGCACTCATATGAAAAACGAAAGGACTTTCGTAATCATCAAACCAGATGGCGTTCAGCGAACGTTGATCGGGGAAATCATCGGCCGTTATGAACGAGTCGGTCTGAAATTGACCGGCCTGAAATTCCTGATACCCAAGGCGGAAATGGCCGAAAAACATTATACTTTGGACCCGGAATGGGTGCGAAAAGTCGGTGAGAAATCCATCGGCAGTTATCAAAAGAAAGGCCTGACCCCGCCCTCAATGGACCCAATCGAAGTCGGTAACCGCGTCTTGAAAAACCTGACAAGCTATATGACGAGCGGTCCGGTCGTGGTCATGTGCTGGCAGGGGGTAAATGCCGTTGCTGTCGTTCGAAAGCTGACTGGCGGTACCGAGCCGCTCACCTCCGATGTCGGTACGATCCGCGGTGATTTTGTCATTGATTCTTATGTCATTGCCGATACCGATGGCCGAGCCATTCGTAACCTGGTCCACGCTTCCGGTTCGGTGGAAGAGGCTCAGAACGAAATAAATCTCTGGTTTACCGAGGAAGAGCTTCTGAATTATCGTCTGATTCAGGACGAGATCCTTTACGATGTGAATTTGGACGGAATTTTGGAATAGTCCATAAGCGATAATGTTTGCTATAATACAGGTATGAATACTTTATTCAAAAACATCCTAATCAATCTAGTCGCCATCTTTTTTGTCGTTGGCGGCGTGGTAATCGCTGACAAGCTTGTGCCAACAGCGAGCGTCCCTTTGATTTCCAATTACTATACCCTAAATGATATCTATCAAAAACTTACCACCCCTGGTTATGTTTCAGCCGGACACGATTTGAAGCCAACCGTGGCGACCAATGCTGTCTCCATGCCGTCTTTGGAAGAAATTTACAACGCCATTCCACCCCACAAAACAGTTTCAAGCTCGACTGTCTCGATCGAGGCTGGTATCTATGATCAAACAAATTTAGCACAAGTCGACACTGATTTGGTGCCCAGCAATATCAAAGCCAGCACCACCATTTTGGGCGTGACTGGCAGTCTGCTATGCCAGTAATCTTAAATACAATGCCGAACAAAATTCTGATCAATCTGCTGTCTGGCGCCATTTTGTTTACGCTTTCCGCTTTTGCGGGCTCCCTTACGCCAACAATTTCTCCTGGCACTTTTGCCTACACGCTTTCGGATATCAATAATCGGATTTCCTCCAGTACTTTTTCCGTTTCTTCGCATGCTTACAATCCCGAGCTGATTCCGGCTGGAACTTTTTTGACTCTAGCTGAACTTTGGAACAACATTCCTTCCCATAAAACCATTAATCCAGATAGCTCAATCTTAGAAAAGGGGATTTACCCGACTGCCACCTTATCCGATATCGATACCGATCTCCAGCCAGCCAACATTGCTACCGGCACCAGTCTGTTCGGAGTGGTGGGCACTTATGTGCCGCCAGCGTGTCAGCCAACGGAAGGTCAGATCGTGAGCGGTTTAAGAGCCGGAATGATCGGCTATTGGCCTGGCAATGACAATACCGACGATAATTCCGGTAATTCCAATAATGCGTCCTGGACGATTGGCAGTGCTGCTTACAGTGCCGGCAAATTTGCCAATGCTTTTGCTTTCAATGGGGCGCGTGAAGTGAGTCTGAATATGAATAATATGCCAACGCAGGAAATTTTCAGTGTTTCTGTCTGGGCCAAGGCCAGTCAGCTGAACATGAGGAACGGTCAGATGATCGGCTGGGGTCATGATTGGAGTGCCGATACTTTTGCTCTAATGATCGGTGGCGGTGACAGCTATGGCGATGTCTCTTCAAACCAGTTGATGGTATTAAATGGCTATTGGAAAGGTACCGGTTATCATCTTACCGATCTGAATTGGCATCATTTTGCCGCTACCGCTAACGGCACCACTTTGAATGTCTATGTCGACGGCGTAAAAGTTCCCAATAGTTTGACTGTTGACGGAACAATGAGCGCCTATACCCATCTTGGTCATTTCCCGGGCGGCTATTATCGGTCGGGGGAAAGCGGCGCACCGTTTTTGAGATATTATTATGGTGATGTTGATGAAGGGGCCATTTGGAATCGCACTTTGACTGAGACGGAGATTGCCAATCTTTACAATGCTGGCTCTGGCCGAAGCCTGGTGCAATAAGTCTAACAGGCGGATGATGATTTTTGTTTGTTAAATTGCTATAATAGCCTTATGATAAAAGGAAATATCAGACAGAAAATCCTCATACCCCTGATCGTTACTTTTGTTTTGACAATCCCCGTTATTGCCGGCTCTCTTGTTCCTGCCTCCTCTCCCGCCGCGTCGATGTACACTTTGGATGATATCCTCAACAAAATCTCCTCAAATACCGGAGCTACTTTGGCTAATCATGCTTTTGCGCCAGCGACTATTCCCACTCCCTCTCTCAATACTCTGACTGACATCTGGAACACCGTCTCTTGGCGAAGCCTAAACAACTCAGGGGTTATCGATGCTGGCTTTTATTCGACTTCGTCGTTATCGACGGCTGAACCAAACCTAATTGCCGCTAACATTGCCACCGGCACCAGCCTGTTCGGAGTGGTGGGGACTTGTGTTCGTCTACCGGAGGAGATTGCTACTTTGAATTTAAGCGCGATGTTTCCGTCAAGGGGTACTGGGGTGTGCGTTCAGTCCTCCAGGTCTACCACTACCGAGCAGTATCCTTTTGATGTCATTTTGAAAGCTAAGACAGATATCAGCGCCGATGATTACCTGACGATTAATGGAGTGACCGTCGTGCCGACGAGTTTATATGGTTTCTGCGGTAACGACAGGATTGTCAGCTCGGCTACATCAGCTGGAACTAATTTATTGACCGTGCCGGCCAATACGCCTATCGTTATCTCTAATGTGGATACCATCGGAGTATCTACCGGTGCCAGCGGAATCATATCTATTTTAAGGGTTTATTGACCATTTGCTTTTGTTTATTTGGGTGTATAATATAGGTAGGGTTGTTAGGGATATTTTCTAGCTTAAATAATTTTGCACGGGAGTTCTACATCGGTAGCGGCCTTGGTCGTCTATCTGCGGACACCCACCTAGATATATTTCTAGGAGAATATCTCATAACAATCCTAATTAAAAAATCATTCTTCGGAATGATTTTTTAATTAGGATAGGGTATAATATTCCTATGTTCAAGCAAAGGCCGTTTCCATTCTCAATTCTTGTCTTAATAACTTTTCTGACCCTGCATTTTCTGGCCACTTATTATCATTGGTACTGGTCTTTCCGTTGGCTAGATATAGTGGTTCATGTCTTAGGCGGTTTGTGGTTATCGTTATTGGTCTTGTGGGTACTGTTTATCTTTAATCAAATCAATTCATTAAGAGATTACAAGTTTAAAAGTTTTGCTATTGCGATCTTGATTTCAGCTGCTGCTGGTTTTTTGTGGGAAGTATACGAGATCAAAGCGGGGATAACCTCAGTTTATCAACCAGGCTATGGTTTGGACACGATCGGGGACATTGTGAGTGGTATCATTGGCTCGTTCTTGGCTTACCTTTATTTTACCAAGACAAAGAAGTGCGTGCCGGTTAGTGGTTTGTCTTGTCCACCAGATATCAAGGGAGGAATAGTTGATTATAAGGCCTAGGGTATTTATTCACCGCTTAATTATTACGAATAATGAAATTAACATTTTATGGAGGAACAGGAACGGTAACGGGCGCCAATTTTTTGCTGGAAAACTCCGAAGTGAAAATTTTAATTGATTGCGGTCTGGAACAGGGCAATGGGGAATCAGAGAATTTTAACCGTTCAGATTTTTCCTATAATCCGGCGACGATTGATTTTTTATTGATAACACATGCCCACATCGATCACATCGGTCGTATTCCTAAATTGGTCAAAGATGGTTTCCGTGGCCAAATCTTGAGCACTCCAGAGACAAGAGACCTGGCCGCGCTATTGTTGGATGACACCGTGCGGATTTTGCAAAGCAACGCCCAGCATCATGGAGTCTTGCCGATTTATGAAGAAAAGGACGTTGTTCAATCTTTAAAGCTTTGGGAAACCGTACCTTATCACACCCACCATGAATTAAAGGACGGTGTTTCAATGTATATGAAGGACTCCGGCCATATCTTAGGTTCAGCGATGATTGAACTATCATACAAAAACGATGCCGGAGAAGCCAAGAGAATTGTTTTTACTGGCGATTTGGGTAACTCACCATCTTTGCTTTTGCGAGATACCGAAGACATCACGGATGCTGATTACTTGGTAATGGAAAGCGTCTACGGTGACAGAAATCATGAGCCAAAAGAAGAGCGTCGCAAAAAATTGAAACAAGCGATTATGGATGCGATAAAATACAAGCGCACCCTGATCATTCCGGCTTTTTCCCTGGAGAGAACACAGATGATTATTTATGAAATGAATGAGTTGTTCGAGGGCGGAGAAATCAAGCAGCAAGTGCCGGTTTTTATCGACTCGCCTTTGGCGGCCAAGATTACCGATGTTTACAGGCGGTACGAGAAAGATTTCAATAACAAGGCTTTGGCGGATATTCATTCTGGCGACGATATTTTTAGTTTTCCCCGCCTGAAATTTACGGTTCGGACCGAGGAGTCGATGGCGATTGAGCATGTGCCGAACCCTAAAATCATCATGGCCGGTTCGGGAATGTCGGTCGGTGGGCGGGTAGTAATGCATGAGAATCATTACATGACCAATCCCAATGCCGAGATCCTACTTGTCGGTTATCAAGCAGCCGGCAGTCTGGGACGACAGTTGCAAGACGGTGCCAAGACGGTAGAAATCTTTGGTGAGAAAAAGGACGTCCGGGCGAAAATCGATTCTATTTCCGGTTATTCATCACATAAGGACTCTGATCACTTGATCGAATTTGTTGAGACTGCCGAAAATAATCACAAACTAACAAAGGTTTTTGCGGTAATGGGCGAGCCTAAATCCGCGCTATTTTTGGTCCAGCGTCTCCGGGATTATGTTGGCGTTGATGCTTATCATCCCCAGCTCGGTGATTCCGTGGAATTGGATTAATAAGAATCTCAATCAACAGAAATCAAAAGAGCGGTTGGGCCTTGCCCAACCGCTCTTTTGATTTCTTATTGAAAATATTGATATTACTTTACCTGGCCGACAAATCTTGAGAAAGTCTCAGGATTATTCATGGCCAAATCAGCGAGGATCTTTCGGTCAACGGTCATGCCTTTCTTTTTCATTGCCCCGATGAACTTGCTATAAGAAAAACCAAGCGGTCGGAGAGAAGCATTGATCTTCACATTCCATAGTCGGCGAGCAGAACCTTTCTTGTCTCGGCGGTGGGCAAACGCATAAGCCCCGGCATGAGCCAAAGCTTCAAAAGCTGCGGACTCTTTTTTGGATCGGGCAAAACGATAACCTTTGACTTGCTTCAACAGGTTTCTTCGGGTCTTGGTCTTTAATACTCCTCTTTTTACTCTTGTCATTGTTTTGTGTGTTTAACTAATATTTAAATTATGCGTTTGATAGGAAGCGTCCCAGATCTTTGTTTTTAAATTTGACCGCCACTGTTCGTTTTTTGGCCAACTGGCTACGGCGGCTTTCTTTGGAATTAAAGTGTCCTTGTCCGGCAACTCGGCCGATAACCTTGCCTCTTCGTGTCACCTTCAATCTTTTGGTAAATGATTTGTTTGTTTTCATCCTGTTTTTGATAGGGAATTATTAATTTTTTCCCGATCGATTAATAAATAATTTTTAATTGGCGCTTTTTTCTATCACCATTGTCAAACCTTTCAAGCCTTTTTTGGCCGGTTCGGCAACCTTGAATTTCTCAGTAATCAGTTTCAAGATTCGATCCAGTCTTTCGTTTAAGAATTTGAAATCCATGTACTTGGAGCGACCGGTGAGGAAGAGATCGATTTTGATGCGATGGCCTTCTTTGAGCCAAGCTGAAGCCTTGGAGGCTTTGAGCAGAAGATCGTGTTCGTCGGTTCCAATTTTCACCTGGAGACTTTTGGTCTCGACGGTATGAAGTTTGGTTTTGGCGACTTTCTGTTTCTTCTTTTCATCGTATTGCCACTTGCCGAAATCGGTGATCTTGGCAATCGGAGGATTGGCATTTGGCGATATTTCTATCAAATCCAAATTCAATTCTTGAGCCTTGGCCAGGGCATCGCGGTGAGAAATGACACCAAAGTTTTCACCTTGAGGGCCAATCACACGCAATTCCAGCGCTCTGATCTGATGATTTATTCTGACTTTTATATTACTCAATTTATTAAATTGATTAACGTCTCTTTTTGAACGATAACATCGTCCAATATGTTGTATTCGCAAAAAGTAGAGACCTACTTTTAAGAGTAAAACATCTATTCCTTATAACTAAAGAGTGGAATGAGACGCCTATATTTATAGCATAGATAGAGGCTGAAAGCAAGAAAACCGGGCTTTGATAACAAAAAAGCTGCGGACAATTAAGTCCGCAGCCAACCTCTGTCTGACGTTTTCAAAGACTGCTTTTCCACCGACGGAATCCATTGTCGGCCTGGGCTTGTTTTTGAAACAAAAGCTTGAATCGCCGCCACATTTCCGAGCCCTTAATGTTGGCACCTAGCAAGAAAATCTCGGTACCAAAAAGGCCTATAATCAAGCCCTTCATCGACCATTCGATCCAAACGCTCTCACTGACACAGCCGTAGTAGAGCAATTGCTTGGACAGCCAGGCTGTCGCCCAGAACAAGCCCACCCAAAACAGCGGTGTCACTACCGACATGGCCATCAAGATTATGGCGGACCATAGTCCCGACGCCTTATTGCAAGGAACATTTATACCAATTTTTTTCAAACCAGCCTCCTCTTTCTGAAAAACATTGTTTAAAAACCAGACGCTATGGTATCATAAAGGCTTGATTTTTGCAATAATTCAGGTATAATATATGGGTAAATTTGAATATGCCACGAAAGGGCATATTTTGTTTACTCGGCCTAAAAACCGGGATCTGGCGGCAAAATCGTCCAGATCTGGTCGAACTTTAACAATTTGTAATTAAGGAAAAGCTATGCTTCTTTTTATATTAGGCGTAGTGGAGATGTTTGTGGTGGCTTATTGGACAAAAACCGTGGCCGAATCCCGAACTTATATGAGTGGTCTGGTGACTGTCGTAAACGTTCTGATTTGGTTCTACGTCCTGCGAATTTTTGTCGACGACCTGGACAATTGGTACTTGGTTGTATCATATGCTCTCGGTTGCGCCGTCGGTACAATGCTGTCGAGCTATCTATCAAACTTCGAAACTGCCCGCAAAAGCAGAAAAAGAAAACAGGCTTCATCCAAACTAGAGAATCATTCTTTGGTCACTGAATAAGCCATGTTTATCCAAAATGACGATCCTCTGCCCGAACGGGTGAGCTAAAAAGCCAAAATTTTATTGATAAAATTTTGGCTTTTTACGTGGAAAATTTTAGGCAAAAAACAGCCCACCGGTTTAGGGTGGGCCAAGGAACATCCTTGAAACTTACAGAAACTTGCTCAACATGAAGCAGGCAAAGGTGCCAATGGCGGCAATAAAGAAAATGAGGGAAAACTGGAACATTTTTTGTTCAACTGGCGATATTTTGTCCCAGCGTGTTCCACCCGGCTTGTTTTCCGCCCAGTGATAAGTATTGCGGTTCGATCGCAAGTAGGTCGCAATCGAGATTAAAAAGACCGAAATACCGAGGTGGACAAACCCCGTCGCCATTTTGGCGAATTCATTTGCGGTTGAACAGGGCCAGGCGGGGAGGGTCAAGGCGATGATAAGCATCAGCGCCAAGACATACCCTGCGAAATTGCAGATCAACCGACCGACCGTCCTCGTCTCAAAATACATGTTCATTTATCAATTCCTCTCTAACTTTTTTGGTTTAAACTCCAGTCAAAAAATTATCACATTCCAGTTGTTTCGTCAATGGGTTTGAGAAACATGGCGGTAATTGCCGCCCACGGCGCGTGATTGGCGGTTTTGCCGACAAAACAGCGCCAATCTTTTCAATACCGCCCGCAAGCAAAGCAGTTTGCTTGCTCATATCCACACAACAAAAATCGCCCATCAGAATGAGCGGATTTTTGAAAGTGTGGAGATGGCGGTATTGAAACCGCGTCCAAAAAATTAACACAGACGAGTCTACAAAGCGTATCTGATTTAGTCCCGTCTTGTGACGGATTTTAGCTTATGATTTCAAAATCAGAAAAATGATCATAAGCCGATTCTCTTGTTCTCGGTTTGCAGTCGAGACTACTGCAAAATATATTCGCGTATATTACGCCTCGTCCCGTCTCCGCGAAATAGGCGAGAGAGACGCCGCCTAGGCTAATCTAAAAAGATTAAGCAACGTAGGCGAAAGCAAGATCCTGTACTCCAAAATATGGAGAAACAAGAGACTTTGCCTTTGCAACTAATGTGTTTGCAATTACAATTTCCAACCTTTTAAAGAGTTGTTGGAGCTCTGCTTTGCACGAAAGGGTTTGGTTTTTTGTCAAAACATGCATCCCCATTTTGTAGATAGTATGTGGTAGAGCGTATACTGTGTGAAGAAATTTCTTTCTGTCTACAATCTACTGTCTACAAAATACCAGCTAATATTTCAAAGTTCTTTCAATGTCGCGATTTGATTCGCGCTTTTTGATATCTTCGCGCTTATCAAACTTCTTTTTTCCTTTGCCGATGCCGAAAGACAGCTTGATAAACTTCCCACTATTATATAACTCTATAGGCACTATTGTCAATCCCTGGGCGTCGCCGGCGTTTGAGAGGTAAGAAATCTCTTTCTTGGACAAAAGGAGTCGGCGGTTTCTCTTGGAGTCGTATTCTTTGGGCGCGTTTTTGGGTTGGTAGGCGGGTATGTTTGAACCGACGAGATACGCTTCGCCACCCCGGACGATAATATAAGCGCCATCAAGCGAGCCTTGCTTGGAACGCAAGGTCTTTACTTCATAACCAAAAAGCTCCACGCCGGCGGTAAATTTTTCCGTGATTTCGTAGTTGAAGAAAGCTTTTTTGTTTTGGATAAGTGTCGCACTCATAACGCTATCTTAACAGAAGTCTGGTAGATTGGGAATTCCAGTGGGTTTAACGGAAGGCATATTTTGTGTTATTATCCTCATATGCAAATACTTAAAACCAAAGGCCCGGCAAAGGGTCCAAACATGTCTTCACCCAAGAAAGGCGGGCGGGGAATACCCAAAATGCCAAATTTTGGCGGCGGACTAGTTTCCAATATCATAAATGTCATCTTGATTTTATTAGTCATCATCACCTTGTATTCGATGCTTGGCAGCGGGTCAAAAAAGGTTGAGCAAATTCCGATTTCCCAACTGGCGACCGATATCTCCGCCGGCCTAGTGCAAAAAATTGAAGTGAGTGGCAATGATTTGTCGATAACTTACAATCCGGTAGCGAGCGGTACGCCGGTGATAAAAAGTTCGCAAAAAGAAGATGCGACAGCTTTATCTCAAACTTTGGCCAACTACAAAGTCGCTCCGGAAAAGATGGCGAACGTGAAAATCGATGTCGTGGCCGAGGGCGGATTCAGTTATTGGTTTTTGGCCTTGGCGCCGTTTGTGCTGCCGCTTCTGGTTATCGCTTTCATATTTTGGCTGCTCACTCGACAGGTGAAAGGGGCTGGTATGCAGGCTTTCAGTTTCGGTCAATCCAAGGCGCGAATGATCTTGCCGTCGGACAAGAAACAAAAAATAACTTTTGCCGATGTGGCCGGAGCCAAAGAAGCGAAAGAAGAATTATCCGAAGTCGTTGATTTTTTGAAAAATCCCAAGAAATTTTTGGAAATCGGAGCGCGAATTCCCAAAGGTATACTTTTGATGGGCGCGCCGGGTACGGGAAAAACCTTGCTCGCTCGAGCCGTCGCTGGGGAGGCGGGCGTAGCTTTCTTTTCTATTTCCGGTTCTGAATTCGTGGAAATGTTCGTCGGTGTGGGTGCCAGCCGTGTTCGCGACTTGTTCAAGATGGCCAAGCAGATGGCGCCAGCGATTATCTTTGTGGATGAAATCGATGCCGTCGGCCGAGTGCGCGGAGCGGGAATGGGCGGTGGCAATGACGAACGCGAGCAAACCTTGAATCAGATCCTGGTGGAGATGGACGGCTTTGAACCCAATGAAAAAGTGATTGTGATGGCGGCGACTAATCGTCCGGATGTTTTGGATCCCGCTTTGCTCCGACCGGGCCGGTTTGATCGCCGAGTGGTGATCGATCTGCCGGATCGAAATGATCGCGAGGCGATTTTGAAAGTGCATGCCAAGGAAAAGCCGTTTGCCGAAGATGTAAATTTGGTGGTGATCGCGGAGAGAACGCCTGGTTTTTCCGGTGCGGATTTGTTCTCACTGATGAATGAAGCGGCAATCCTGGCTGCTCGAGAAAACAGACAGAAAGTGGCGCAGTTCGATTTGATCCGTTCGATCGAAAAAGTGATGATGGGTCCGGAGAGAAAAAGCCATTTGTTGTCCAAGAAAGAAAAAGAAATTACCGCTTATCACGAAGCCGGTCACGCCTTGGTTTCATCGGTTTTGCTTTATGCCGATCCGGTGCACAAGATTTCGATTATCTCCCGCGGTCGGGCCGCCGGTTACACCTTGCATTTGCCATTACAAGACAGAAAGTTGCAGAGCAAGAAAGAATTTTTGGATGACATTGCCGTTTCTTTGGGCGGGTATGTGGCCGAAAAAATGATTTTCAAAGATATCACCACCGGGCCGTCAAATGATTTGCAGGTGTCGACCGCCTTGGCTCGCGATATGGTGACGAAGTACGGCATGTCCGACAAAATGGGGGCCGTAGCCTTGGAAGGTGAGGGTGGCCGGGCCTTGTATGGCAAAGGCGTGGGCGATCATGACTACTCGGAAAAAGTCGGCGCGCAAATCGATGCCGAAGTCTCGGCGATTATGGAAAACAATTTGGGCCGGGCCGAGGAAATTTTGACAACCCATCGTCCACTTCTCGATGTGATTGCTAAGAGGTTGATCGAGGTAGAGACGATCGAACGCGATGAATATGAAAAAATAATCGTGGCGCACGGCATCCCTTTGAAGAAGAAACAGGATATTGAGCATCAAAACTAGGCGACAAGGTCTCTCCTTGGGGAGGAGTCGGCGACGGGAAAGGTGAGACCTTGGCGACCAATCATATAAAATACTCAGCCGGGTTTTCATCTGATGAAAACCCGGCTTTAGTTTGTGCGCGTGCCAGGATTCGAACCTGGGACCAGTCGTGTATAAGACGACCGCTCTACCAACTGAGCTACACGCGCATTTACCTATGGATATTAGCGTAAAAAAAGGCTTATCGCAATCAGGCTTATCTTTCCGATATTATTCTATTCAAAATGAATTTCTTCAGTCTTTCTGCATTTTAATTTTTCTTTTAGCAGGGGGTATTTTTGCAACTCAAAATCATTTTCCAAAAGATATCCAGCTTCCGCGCGGGCGGCTTCGACCATTTTGATATTTTTGAGCGCCTCCATGCCGATATCCGAAATGCCCCATTGTTTGTTGCCGCCGAGCTCGCCCGGACCGCGGAGTTTGAGATCGAACTCCGCCAACTCGAAACCGTTTGCGGAATTCTTAAATGCCCGCAAGCGCTGTATCGTCTTGTCGGTTTTGGTATCGGCAAAAATGTAGCAGTAAGCCTGATGGTTGCCACGAATAACCCGGCCGCGAAGCTGATGGAGCTGGGCCAGGCCGAAACGTTCGGCACCCTCGATCACGATGACAGTCGCGTTCGGCACATTCACGCCGACTTCCACGACCGAGGTGGCACAAAGGATGTGAATTTTACCAGCCGAAAATTCGGCCATCACCTCTTCTTTTTCATCGTCTTTCATCTTACCGTGGAGAACGCCGATCTCGTATTCCGGAAAGATCTTTTCTTTGAGACGCTTGGCTTCTTCCGTCACTGATTTTGCCAGCACGGCCATTTCTTTGTTGGGATCCGGTTCGTCGATGCGCGGACAGATGATATAGACTTGTCGACCGGATCTTAATTCGGCGCGGATTTTTTCATAAGTCTCTTGGCGCGTTTCCTCTTTGGGTAAGACAATTTCCGTGATGATCGGTTTGCGGCCGGCCGGCATTTCGTCGAGGACGGACAGATCCAAATCGCCATAGACGGTGAGCGCCAGAGTGCGGGGAATCGGAGTCGCCGTCATCGAAAGCAGGTGAGGGTTGGGTTTGCCATCCGGCTCGTTCTTCTTGAATAATTTTTGCCTTTGATTAGTCCCGAACCGATGCTGTTCATCGATGATCACGAAAGCCAAGTGCTTGAATTTAATCGTTTTCTGGATCAAGGAGTGCGTTCCGACCAGAATCGGGATCTCGCCATTGGCTACCCATTTCAAAAGCTGGGTGCGCGAGATATCGGTCCAGCCATTTGGATTGACTTTGGATGGGAATTTTCGGCAACCGCTTGAAGTAATGAGTCCGATATTGATACCGAGATAAGTAAAATATTTTATGAAAGATTCGAACTGCTGTTTGGCCAGGATTTCGGTCGGGCACATATAGGCGGTTTGCAGGGCGCCAAAATTTTGGCCAAATGGACGGGAAGTGGTCGTGGCAAAAACAGCGGCCGCAGCGACAGCCGTCTTGCCAGAGCCGACATCGCCTTCAAGTAACCGACCCATCGCAAAACCGCGCCTCATATCCGAGAGAATTTGGTCGATCGCTTTCTTTTGTGCGCCAGTGGCTTCAAATGGGAAGCGTTTGGTAAAGGAATCGATATCTTTTTGATCCTTCTCTATTTTAAACGCCGGATCGATTTCCCAAGTTTTTTTATCTTTCTTTTTCTGGAGCTGGATGTAAAAAACTTCTTCAAAAGCAAAGCGCTTGCGGGCCGCCAGAGCGTCGGTTTGTTTTTTGGGCGCATGGATCCAGACCAGGGCCGTGGCGAGCGAGGGGAGATTGTAAGTTTTGAGAATAAAATCGGGTATCGGATCGGTGATTTGGTCGAGAATTCCATCCTTGAGGATTTTCTGTATGCCATGATACAGCCAATTGGAAGTGATGCCTTTGCTCTCGGGGTAAACCGGATAAAGCGAATGTTCTTCGCCATCTTCCCCAAAGAGTGACTCGCCGACGCCGATCGGTATTTTGGCCACCGTTTCGATTTTGGGGTTGATAAAAGACAAAATCTTTTTCTCCCCACCGACCAAGGCTAAACCTTGGTCTATACCAAGGTTTAGCCTTGGTATAGAGGATTTCTTTTCGGAGACCTTGCCTTCCACTCGGACAAAAGCGCCTTCGTGAATTATCTTGGCAATGTAGGGCTGATGGAACCAGATCACTTTTATTTTCCCGCTTTCGTCCTCGATGTAGGCGTCGGAAATCGACGTCTTCTTGATAAAAGCCTTGCCAGTTTTGAGATTGGTAATCCGTCCATAAATCACTGCCGTTTCTCCAGCTACTAAAGTGCTGATATTTTTTATTTCCGCCGTATCGCCGTAGCGAGTCGGGAAATGGTAGAGCAAATCCTCGATCGTCTTGATGCCGATTTTCTTTAAGGCCGCCTTTTGATCGCCCTGCAAACGGAAATTTTTATCTATCGGATCTTGGAGTAACATTGCTGTATCATAGCAAAAGTCTTTCCATAATACGAACAGGCGAAGTCGGGCTTGACTCGCTGAAGCTTGGTTTTAATCACACGTCGCCATCGCTTTGGCGACGGGACACATGACGCCGTCTACTAAAACTAGCGAAAGCGGTCTTGATTTTCGATTTGTAAAAAATATGTTAAAATATTGCTTATATAAGATTTAATTAATTTTTACAATGTTAGAACTAACGACTATTGATATCTTGATTCGTCTCAGTATTGCGGTCGCCCTTGGCGGTCTGGTTGGAATAGAAAGGACGCTGGCTGGCAAAAGCGCCGGAATGCGCACGTACGCTTTGGCGGGTATGGGCTCAGCTTTGTTTGCTCTCATTTCGCTTCTTATGGGTGAAAAATTGACCGGAACGGTTGCCTTCAACCCGATTTTCCTCGGACCAGCCATCATCTCCGGTATCGGCTTTATCGGTGCCGGCTTGGTTTTTCATAAGGAGTCAAAAGTTTCCGGTCTGACCAGCGCCGCCGGCCTGTGGGTTTCGGCTGGAGTCGGTATGGCGTGCGGATTCGGCTATTATGTTCCAGCGGCAATCGCCACTGGCCTTACCTTGATTATCTTTACGATTTTTTGGTTCCTTGAAAAAGGACTAAAGAAGCTATCTTACAACAACGAGGAAAGGGATTAAGCGGCGGCGCATTCCATTTACCGTATGAAATTGATTAAATCAAAAAGTCTTCCGACTGCCGTCTTGGCAGTCCTATGTCTGGTCCCGATTGCCCGTTGGTTTTTCCTTGAACCGTTGTCTCTGAGATTTCTGAATCTGAACACGACGATGACCAGTCTTGGGCAAATAGCCGGTCTTTTGGGTATGACTATTTTTGCCATCAATCTTATTTTAAGCAGTCGTTCAACTTTCTTTGATCGGATTTTCGGCGGTCTGCATCGCTTTTATGGCGCCCATCGATTCCTCGGGTCTTTGTCTTTTTCTCTGCTCTTATTCCACCCTCTGTTTCTGGTGGTGAAATATGTTTCTGTTTCGGTGAGAAGCGCGGCCCTGTTCTTGCTGCCGGGAAATGGTTTGGCGATGGACGCCGGCATTTGGGCGTTGACTCTCATGATTATTCTCCTGATCCTGACCATCTTCGTAAAAATTAAGTATCATGTTTGGCGAATATCGCACAAGGTGATGGTCGTCGTTTTTGTTTTTGCCCTAGTCCACACCTTCCTTATCACTAGCGATATCTCGCGCGACTTGTTTATCCGTTACTATATTTTGTTCTTTTCAGTCTGGGGCTTACTTGCTGGAGCGTATCGCTCTTTTTTCCGAAAGTTTTTCAATAATGACTACGAGTATGAGATAAAAGCCGTCAGGGTTTTGCACGACAAAATCGTCGAACTTGAATTGAAACCAAATGAACGAGCGATGGATTTCCGTCCCGGCCAGTTTATCTATATCCGATTTGTCGCCACCGGTATCAGTTCCGAACCGCATCCTTTTTCCATTTCTTCATCGGTCAGTGAGGAAAAAATCAAGCTCGTGATCAAGTCTCTCGGCGATTTTACCAGCGATTTTGACAAAATGCGTACCGGCATGAAGGTGATGATCGAGGGACCTTTCGGCAGTTTTTTTGAAGATAGCCAAAGCGATAAAAAAGAAATCTGGATTGCTGGCGGGGTCGGCATCACGCCGTTTCTGAGCATGGCGCGAAGTCTGAAAGAGGGAAATCATAATATCGATTTGTATTATTGCGTGGCGGAAAAGAAAGAGTTGGTATTGCTGGCGGAGCTTCAGACGGTCATGTCGGCCAACAAGAAGTTTCGGGTTTTGCCGTGGATTTCCAAGGAGCAGGGAAGGATAAGTGCCAAAGAGATTGCCACCCAAAGCGGTAATCTGATCAGGGAAGAAATCTATATTTGCGGTCCGTCGGCTTTTATGAAATCATTGACCGAGCAGTTTATCAGCCTAGGCGTAAATGATAAAAATATTCACGCTGAAGAATTTAGCATGTTGTAATCAAATGAAGAAATTAACTGGCGTATCATTGTTCATATTTTTCTGCGTTGTCACCGCTATTCTGACGGCGGGCTTGGTTTTTTATCAAAATAATAATTTGAAAGCCGGCGGTAATACCAGAAGTGCCTCAACTGCAACTTCAATTAAACCGACTTCCGGCAAGACAGTCGTCCTGAATGCGGCTGAAGTGGCAAAGCACAGTACGGCTTCAGATTGCTGGATGATCATAAACGCCAAAGTCTATGATTTGAGCAATTACGACATCAATCATCCCGGAGGAACTTACACCATCGACTCGTATTGCGGAAAGGATGCCACCGTGGCGTTTGACACCAAAGGCCGTCCCGGCGGCCGACCGCATTCCTCATATGCGAACAGTCTGTTGGACCAGTACTATGTCGGTGATTTGAAGTAAGATAAAATCGGTCCACAGTTTCCTCACCCTAGACATTTTGGTAAATTTAAGGTAATTTAAACTTAGGAAAGGAAGGGGGATTATGAACAATCAAGCTGTTTTTGCCGATCGCCGGCTCGGCCATGTCGAATTGGCCAAGGGTAAGAAGGCGGAAGAACGGACATTTGAAGCCATATTAAAATTTGCCTATGGTCTTGACTGGTTCAAGACTGTGCGATTTGCCACGAAGGAAGAGGATACCCGCGGGATTGATCTCGTGGTGGAAACGCGAGACATCGGTTCTCTGTACGTGCAGGTAAAATCAAGTTGGGTGGCCGCGACCAGGTTTAAGAATCATCATCCGAGAATGGTCGTCGCGGTGCTGGTTATCCATTTTTACGAGTATGAAGAGGTTGTTTGGAAGAAAGTTCTGCCTAAATTGCTCGAAGTCCGCCAGGAGATCTTTCGTCGGAGAAATCAACAGAATTAAATAATGGCTTTCGCACCTGGTTTTGACCGGGTGTTTTTCTTGTTAAGTTTTTCCTGATAGGCGAGAGACGGACCGAGAAGATCAGCTTGAGATCAGTCAGATCTTTGTTTAAGAGCGTGACTAGAAAAAACGGATTTAATATGATAGTCTTATTTTGTTATGATTTTTGGAGACGTGTCAGGGTGTTGCTTTGCGAATACGTGGAGCAAATCAAAGACGGAGCGCGACGGCGCGAGTCGGGGTCGCGAGTTTTGTCAGCAGACAAAAACTTGTGACCTAATGTGCCTCTTTGCTAAAGAGGACCCAGACGTTGATTCTTTTGAAGATATAACAATTGAATAAACAGTTTCTGGAGACGTGTCAGAGTGGTCTAATGTGCCTCTTTGCTAAAGAGGTGAGCCTCTTATAGGGCTCCGCGAGTTCGAATCTCGCCGTCTCCGCCAATACAATTTAGTATCGGATAGACCCGAATGCCCCTATTAGGGGCATTTTTGGTATAATATACATATGACTGAAAAAGATTGGCAATTATTAGAAATACAAGCCAAGTCCCACCTTAAAAATAAACAGGAGGTGGTTAATTTTTATGTTTTGGTTAACAAAAAAGAATTTGAAAAATTATCGTCAGATCAGCAGAAACAATTGCTAACTAATGATTTAAATAAAGTAAACCTAGAAAAGGCGTTTATAATCACAACTACATCGCCAGTTTATCAATTGACTGATCCATCATTTTTGAAAGAAGAATTTGATTGTAATACCATTATTGAAGCGACTCTGCCATATTGTCTACATGTGCCAAATAACTACGATTTTGATATTAACTACAAGGGGAAAGAACATGTCGCTAACGTCCGACTTCAAAAAATCTGGACTACTTCAACAGTTGACTCAGATTATGCTGATTATTTAGCTGAAAATAAAACTACTTATTTCAAAGATACGGTATTGACTGGTCCCCAATTTCCCATAAATGAAAGTCTTGGTTGGCAACAACATTGGACTGGTAAAAACATTGAAAAAGAAAGAGATGCTAATGGGACGTTCAGATACACAAAAGTCATTATTCAAATAGATACTGACTTTAAGATTGAAGAAATAAATAAGAATATTAGTTCTGTGATTAATACAATCTCAGAAATTTCACTCGAGGTTATTAATAAGCTTTTGGATGTGTATAGATATGTTACGCAAGAAGATTATGTTGAGAGATTAGGTTCTTTGAACATAAATAACGTATATTTTGTTGATCACAACAATCATCTATATATAAGTTCATTGGGGTATGGCATAGGTGATGCGATAATGAATAGACCGTTAAACATGCTCAAGACGATTGAGTTGATGCTAAAAAATGACGAGATGCCATTGTTGTATGAGTTATTATTGCTAGACGGGGCGTCGTCTATTAGTAAAAAGGCGTATACTTTAGCAGTCGTTAAAATTTTTCAAGCATTCGAAATATTTTTAGAAAATTTTCTTTTTTCTGCCTATATAAAAAAGGGGTTGAGCCCCGAAGATGTTCAAGCAATATTGAATAGAAAATGGAATACAAAAGACAGAATAAAAGATCTTGTATTCGAAGTATCTGAAAAAAAATTATCAAAAGAAAGTGCGATTCTATGGAATGGATGGTGCACAAATTACGATAAAATACGAAATGAAGTAATACATAGAGGCAAGGAGTTGAATAATCAAGACGCTATAGAAA
>Ga0194054_10000401_pt1 | contig 22346 bp, 22 predicted proteins | sample SepL2210m_MetaG_FD_163628 | JGI IMG/M metagenome (GOLD analysis project Ga0194054, IMG submission 163628) | Anoxic zone freshwater microbial communities from boreal shield lake in IISD Experimental Lakes Area, Ontario, Canada - Sep2016-L227-10m | ecosystem: Environmental > Aquatic > Freshwater... | reverse complement strand
TGCGGACGTTTTCGACCAACGACTCCCTGGCCGACGGCCTCCGGTCGCTCGGGCGTCCGCCCGCCATCGTCCTCCATGCCGCCGCCCTCTGCGATTTCACCCTCGAAAAAATCGAGGGAGCCGAAGGGTCGGGAAAGCTCGCCAGCCGCGGGGGGGCGGTCCTCCTCACTCTCCGGCCCGCCGGGAAAATTCTTCCGAGCCTGCGCGCTTGGTTCCCCGACGCGCGGATCATCGGCTGGAAATTCGAGGTTGACGGCTCCCGCGGGCAGGCGCTCGCCCGCGCCGCCGCCCAGATCCAAACCGCCCGCACCGACGCCTGCATCCTCAACGGCCCCGCCTACGGCCCCGGCTTCGGACTCGTGGCCCCGGACAATTCGGTCCGTCATTTTCCCGACAAAACCGCGCTGGCCGACCATCTCACAAACGTGTTGCCGCAGTTTTCGAGATGGACAATGCGAAAACGACGGGACTAGGATTTTGATTATGCATATTTCAAACGCAATGCTGCATGGCTCTGTGTGTCCGGTAACCGCTGTCGCTGCCGCGGCTGGATTGACGGCAGCTGCCTGGGCCGCCTCGAAATGCAAGACCAAGCCGACGGCTGCCCGATTCGCTGCTGTCAGCGCGCTGGTGTTTGCCTCACAGATGATGAACTTTCCCGTTCAGTCCGGTACCTCCGGGCACCTCCTCGGCGGCGTGCTGGCATCCGTTGTGTTGGGAACGCCCTTTGGAATCCTGTCCACGGCGCTTGTCCTGACTGTTCAATGCCTCCTGTTTTCCGATGGCGGTCTCGCGGTGCTCGGGGCGAATATCCTGAATATGTCGTTGGTCGGCGCGGGAGTCGGAGGGTGGCTGGCTGGGAGTCTCAAGGAGCGTTCGGTTCCGACATTTGCAAGGATCGGCCTTGCGGCATGGGTTTCGGTTGTGCTTGCCGCAGGGGCGTTGTCTGTGGAACTGGCGCTGGCTGGCGCGATTCCCTTTTTCAAGTGCGCCCCGATGATGATCGGTATCCATGCGCTGATCGGCGTCGGGGAGGCCCTGCTCACGGTCGCGGCTGTTGGTTTGCTGACAGACAGGGAAAGCACAAGCCGGATGGGCAGGTTCGTTCCGGCTGTGGCGGCCATGGTCATCGCCTTGGTTCTCAGTCCGTTTGCATGCGGTTTCCCCGATGGCTTGGAGTGGGTTTCGGAAAGGTTCGCGCTTCTGCATGATGCGGCTCCGGCTTTTGTGGCTCCTCTGAATGGATACGCTCTTCCCGGTCTTCCCGCCGGTGGGATTTCCACCGCGCTGGCCGGTTTGGCGGGCGTTCTGGTTGTGCTCGTTGCAGGCTCGCTTATCGCTTCGTCTTGGAACCGCCATCGTGCGGCACATGGCAAAGGCGGAGCCGGATGAGCCGCGCTCCGGCAAATAATGCACGAAGTTTCGATCATGGCGGAAGCGGTGCGGATGGCCGTGGAATCGGCGCAAGCCGCCGGGGCCGGGCGCATCACCGGACTTCGACTGCGTGTGGGCACGTTGAGCGGCGCGGTTCCGGATGCGATGCGGTTCGCGTGGGATGTGGTCAGCCGCGACACCATCGCGGCGGGTGCGCGGCTGGAGATCGAACCGGTGCCGGCGGCGGGCTGGTGCGCAACGTGCCGGGCGGAATTTGAGTGTGCGGATTTTTTCAACGAATGTCCCCGGTGCCACAATGTGAGCGGCGAGTTGCGGCGCGGGAGGGAACTGGATATCGCCTCGGTGGAGATGAATTGATATGTGCAAAGAATGCGGATGCGGACTCGGCGGTGGCGACGTGAAGGTCGGCGGGCATTCCCGCGATCCTTCTCATAGCCACAGTCACGGACACGAACATCAGCACAGCCATGCGCCCGCGCCGTTCAAGTTGGACCTCAACCGTTCGCTCATGGAGAAGAACGACCGCTTGGCGGAGCGGAATCGCGGATTCTTCAAGGCGAAGAAGCTGCTTGTGCTGAATGTGGTCTCCTCGCCCGGCTCGGGCAAAACCATGTTCATCCGTGAGACGGCGGCGAATCTCGCGGGCAAATTGCGCGTGGGCGTCATCGTCGGTGATCTGGCCACGGACAACGACGCGGCGCGCTTGCGGGAGGCCGGCATTCCGGTGGTGCAAATCACCACGGGAACGGTTTGTCATCTGGATGCGGACATGGTTTCCCAGGCGGCGACGCAGCTCGATCTCGACAAGGTTGATGTGCTGGTGATTGAAAATGTCGGCAATCTTGTCTGCCCTGCAGACTACGATCTCGGCGAAGATTTGCGCGTGGTGTTGTTGTCCACGACCGAGGGGGAAGACAAGCCGCTCAAGTATCCGCCGATGTTTCACTCGGCGCAGGTGGTCGTCATCACGAAGAGCGATCTCGCCACCGTCGTGGGATTTCATCGCGAACAGGCGCTGGGGAATCTCAAGCGCGTGAGCCATCACGCGGAAATCTTTGAGCTGTCCTCGAAGACAGGGCAGGGAATGAAGGCCTGGCTGGATTTCCTGGTGAAACAGCGAGGGGAGCTTGAACCCCCTCCCCTCGTACTACCTCAGTCGTAGAACCCGTATTCGTAGGCGGCGTCGAACATCGCCAGGATATTCTCCGGCGGGACTTCTCCCTGGATGTTGTGGCAGTTATTGAAAACATACCCTCCGCCGGGCATGAGTGCCCGCATGTTTTGTCGGACGTTGGCCGCGACCTCCGCTGGCGTGCCCTGCGGCAGGATGTGCTGGGCATCCACGCCGCCGCCCCAGAAGGCGAGATCCTTGCCGAACCGGCGCTTGAGGTCCTCCGGGTCCATGTTGCACGCGCTGAGTTGCACGGGATTGAGAATCTGCGCGCCGTTGTCAATCAGCTCGGGGATGAAGTCCACGCATGACCCGCAGGTGTGGTACCAGATCTTCGCCTGAGTGCGGGACCGGATGTATTGCACCAGGCACTTGTGGCGCGGCTTGACGATGCGCCGATAGATTTCAGGGCTGAACAGCGGGCCGTTCTGCCCGGCGAGGTCATCGCCGATCATGATCACGTCCACCAGGTCGCCCACTTCGTCGAGGAACACCCGGAACCAGTCCAGCCAGAACTTGAGGGTCTGGTCGAGCATGGCCTCGCAAAACTCCGGCTCCAACATCAGGTCGCAGAACCATTGTTCGAGGCCGCGCAGATACCAGCAGATTTCATAGACGACGCCCGAGATGCCGCTGACCACGGCATAGGGGGTGTCCTTTTTCAGCGCCAGCGCCCGCTCGCGCAGCCCGGCAAAGCGGCCCGCATCGTCGCCTCTGGGCCACGCATGATCCTTGATGTCATTGAGGCTGGCGTTGGCCAGCGGGTGCAGCGTGATGTCCATGTAATGAGGCGCATCGTCGGGCATCGACCAGCGGATGCCGAATTCGTCCGTCAGATCCTGCCACCCACGACCGTCGCGGGTGGCCTGGACGATGCCGCCCTGCCAAGTGGCCGCGGCCCCGGCGCGAATGTAGCGCGTGTCCACGCGGAGCCGTTCGAGAACCTGTTCGCTAGGCACGGCCAATTGCTGCACGGCATCCATGATGTGCACCTCCTCGTTGATGCCGAGGTGCTTGACGAGGTTGCGGTAGGCGTTCTTGTGAATGCCGGTCTGGTTGCCGCCGAGGTCCATCGGCACGCGGTCCGGAATCTGGTGGTTGAGCGCGGCGATGACGCGCTCCCTGGGGGTCATGGTTTCTTGCTTGGACATGATTGTTGGAAATTTACGGTGCGGGGCTGGTGAAAACCGCAAAACGGATGTCGGCGGGAGATCCAGTGGAGAGGTTGTCTGATAGGAAATTCCTTTCGGCCCTCCGGGGCGTTGGCTCAGAGTTTGAAGCTGGAAGCGGGGGGGGCACCTGGGGATGCTGGCGTATCGGGGGTTGAGAGTCAAGCGCACCCTGCCACCCTGCCGCCTTCTCACAGACTGGAGAACAGGGGATGTATTGGGCGAGGCGATCGAATCAGCGGAAGAACGATTGGATTTTCTTCACCGCTTCGGCATGGCCCTGTTGGGCTGCGGGGGTGAGGTCTTCGCTGAATTCCATTTTCTCAGCAGGGATCGTCAGCCACCACGCTTGGGGCACATGGCCAAAGACATCGCGGGAGAGCGCAAGCATGGTGCGCGGGTCGGCGGCGTGAGCCATGAGTTGCGGGGTGTCGCCGGGTTCCAGTTGGCGGAATTGGACTTCCTTCGGCGCGTCCACGGCGGCATCCACAAAGATCACGGTGTCGGCCAAGGCCATCGAAGCGGCGTGCTCGGGCGAGAGTTGCTGGCAGACAAGCGTGCGGACACCGGGCAGATGCAAGGCTTCCACCGCCTCGGCCACGCGCGGACCGACGCCGTCATCGCCTCGCAGCGTGTTGCCGTAGCCGATGACGAGGAGCGCGTGCTTCAGCCCGCTTTGGCTTTCGTCCGATTTTGCCTCGGCACTTTTCATGGCGTCAGGCAACTTCCACGCTGAACCGGGCTAAAGTCCGCGCTCCTCAAAATCATCCGCGAGTCAATTCGTTCAGCACTTTTCCATCCGTCCCGATCAACTGGACGCGCATCGGCATCTGGCCGACGGCGTGGGTGGAGCAACTCAGGCACGGGTCGTAGCAGCGGATGCCGTGTTCGACGCGGTTGAGCAGCGGCTCGGGAATCTGCTGGCTGCCCTTGATGTAATGCCGCGCGATCTGGGCGACGGTCTGGTTCATCGCCAGGTTGTTCTGGCCGGTGGCGACGATGAGATTCACTTTTTGGAGCAGGCCGTTGCGGTCCACGGTGTAATCGTGGAAGAGCGTGCCTCGCGGGGCTTCGCTCGCGCCCACGCCGCGCAGGTTGTTGATGCCGGCATCGGCACGGAGGTAGTCGCTCAAAATCTCCGGATCGTCCATGGTGCGTTCGATGTATTCGAGGCTGGCAAGGATTTCAATGAGGCGCGCATAGTGATAGAGGAACGACGACGTGACGGCGCCGCGGCCCATCTTTTTGAATTTCTTCAACTCGGCGTCAGCTTTGGGCACGCCCATGCGTTGGCAGACGTTGAGGCGAGCGAGCGGACCGACGCGGTAGATGCCCGCCGGGAAACCGAGCGGCAAATAATAGGGCGACTTGAGATACGAACTGTTCTGCACGGATTCGCCGATGACTTCGTAATACTTCTGCGGGTCAACCTGATCGGCGATGATGCTGCCGCTGCTGTCGGTGAAACGGAGTTTGCCGCCGTGATGTTCCCATGTGCCGTCCTCGGCCACGAGGCCCATGAACAGCGACGGAAAGTTGCCGAAGATTTGGATTTCGCGTTGGTGGGTCTCCATCGTTTTCTTCCACAAATTCAACGCGGCTTCCGTCGTGGCGTAAGCTTCGGGCAGCCAGAGGCGGATGCGCTCGCGGCCTTCCACGGTCAACGGACTGCGCACACCGCCGGGCACGGCCCAGGAGGGATGCACCTTGCGGCCGCCGAGAATCTCGATGATTTCCTGGCCGAACTGCCGCAGGCGGATGCCGGCGCGGGCGAGGTCTTTGTTCGAGGCGATGATGCCGAAAACATTGCGCTGTGGTTGGGGTGTGTCCCAACCGAGCAAAAAGTCGGGCGCGCTCAAATGGAAGAAACTCAACGCGTGGCTCTGCACCATCTGCCCGAGGTTCATCAGGCGGCGCAGCTTGTCGGCGGCGGGCGGGATGTTGACGGCCATGATGGCGTCGCCGGCCTTGGCGGACGCGAGCAGGTGGCTGACGGGGCAGATGCCGCAGATGCGCGGGGTGATGCCGGGCATTTCGGCGAACGGCCGGCCTTCGCAGAATTTCTCGAAGCCGCGGAACTCGACGACATGGAACTCTGCGTCGGACACATGGCCCGCGTCGTCCATGTAAATGCTGATCTTGGCGTGGCCCTCGATGCGGGTCACCGGGTCAATGACGATGCGTTTGGACATAAACTTGGTTCAACCAAACTTGATCTGTTTGCCTTCGAGCTTCGGTTTGGTGCCGCTCAACATCTGCGAGACGAGCGCCTTGATGTGCGCGGTGGGCGGCGGGCAACCGGGCAGAAAATGTTCGACATGCACGACTTCATGAACGGGCATCACGCGTTCCAGCAACTGCGGCACGATGCCGTCGGCTTTCGGGATGCACGGGTTATCCTGGGCATTCTCGATGTAGGCGCGCTGCAACACGCTTTCGGTGTTCCCGAGGCCGAGCTGATTGCGGATGGCGGGCACGTTGGCCGTCACCGCGCAATCCCCGAAGGACACGAGCACTTTCGTGCGCCGGCGGATTTTGTGGAGCAGTTCCAGGTTGTCCTCGTTGCAGATCGCGCCTTCGATGAGGCACACTTCCACGTTCTCGGGATAATCCTTCATGTCCACGACGGGGCTGTAAACGATGTCCACCAGGTCCGCGAGGTCGATGAGAAACTCGTCGAGGTCGAGGAACGACATGTGGCAGCCGGAACAGCCGCCAAACCAAACTGTGGCTAAACGAACTTTCATGATTCAGTGGCAAATCGGAAATTCGAAAGAGGCCCGAAGCCCGAACAAGGCGGTCGGACGTTGGGGGCTTCGGATTTCGGTATTCGGTATTCGGATTTCATACAGGTTGGGGAATTCGGGTTTTACTTCAGTCCGCCACGATCCATTGATGCTTCTCCCGCGCCGTCACGATGAATTCCAGCTTGCCGCGGTCGCGTTCCATCTCGCCCGCCGTCGAGCCTTTGTGGAACAGCGCTCCGGTCGGGCAGGCTTGCACACACTTGCCGCATTGCGTGCAGGAATCGGATTCGCCCCACGGCATGTTGAGGTCGGTGATGATGTGCGACTTTGTGCCGCGCCCGGAAACATTCTTCGTGCCCGCGCCTTCGATGTGCCAACACACGCGCACACACCGCGTGCAAAGAATGCAGCGATTGTGATCCATGCCGAACAGCCGCTGCGTGGTGTCCACGTTCCATTTCGGGAACAGATATTCATAGCGGACGTGATCCATGCCAAGCGAGTAGCCCAGCGTTTGCAGTTCGCAATGGCCGTTGGACACGCACACGGCGCAGACGTGGTTGCGCTCGGCGAAGAGCAGCTCCAATGTCATGCGGCGATACTTGCGCAGGCGTTCGCTGTCGGTGTTGATTTCCATGCCCTCGGCGACTTTCGTGGCGCAGGCGGGCAACAGCTTCGGCACGCCCACGACCTCCACGAGGCACAGGCGGCAGGCACCCACATCGTAAACGCCCTCGAGGTGGCAGAGCGTCGGGATCTTTATGCCCGCTTCCTCCGCCACCTGCAAAACCGTAGCGCCCTCCTCGGCGGTGATGGGTTTGCCGTCAATCGTCAGTGTTTTGGCAGCCATAATGTCTTCGGGTTATTTCGCCTCCGCCGCGGGCTGCTTGTTGGTTTCTCCGTTGCCGCGCGGGCCGTATTTGTCCGGTTGGAGCAGCGCCTCGTATTCGTTGCGGAAGAACCGCAGCGTGCTCAACGTGGGATTCGGGGCGGTCTGGCCGAGGCCGCAGAGGCTGGTGTTCTTCACCATGTCGCAAAGCTCTTCGAGCTTCGCGAGATCGCGCTTGGTGGCTTTGCGTTTGAGAATCTTTTCGAGCAGGTTGTGCATCTGCACCGTGCCGGCGCGGCAGGGGATGCACTTGCCGCAGGATTCGTCCATGCAGAATTCCATGAAAAAGCGCGCCACGTCCACCATGTTGGTGCTGTCGTCCATCACGATCATGCCGCCCGAACCCATGATCGAGCCAAGCTTGCCGAGCGATTCGTAATCCACGGGTGTGTCGAGGTGCTGCGCCGGGATGCAGCCGCCGGACGGGCCGCCCGTCTGCACGGCTTTGATCTTTGCGCCGCCGGGAGCGCCGCCGCCCATTTCCTGAACGATGGTGCGGAGCGGCGTGCCCATCGGCACTTCGATGAGGCCGGTGTTTTTGATGTTGCCGGCCAGCGCAAAAACTTTCGTGCCCTTGCTCTTCTCCGTGCCGATGCCAGCGAACCATTCCGCGCCGTTGCGATAAATCGGCGCCACGTTGGCGAAGGTCTCGACGTTGTTGATGAGCGTGGGGCAGCCATACAGGCCGCTTTCCGCCGGAAACGGCGGACGCGGACGCGGCGTGCCGCGCTTGCCTTCGACCGACGCCATGAGCGCGGTTTCCTCGCCGCAAACAAACGCGCCCGCACCGATGCGCAGGTCCACAGTGAAGTTGAACGGCGAGTCAAAAATACCGCTGCCCAGCACGCCAAGCTGTTTGGCCTGTTTGATCGCGATCTGCAAACGGCTGATGGCGAGAGGGTATTCCGCGCGCACGTAAATGAATCCCTGATCCGCCCCAACCGCGTAGGCGGCGATAGCCATGCCTTCGAGCACGCTGTGCGGGTCGCTTTCAAGGACACTTCGATCCATGAACGCGCCCGGGTCGCCTTCGTCGGCGTTGCAGATGACGTATTTCTTCGCGCCAGGAGATTTGGCGACCGTGCCCCACTTGAGACCGGTGGGGAACCCCGCGCCGCCGCGCCCGCGCAAGCCGCTCTTGACCATCGTCTCGACGACGTCCTTGGGCGTCATCTCGTTGAGCGCCTCGTGCAACGCCTGATAGCCGTCCACCGCGATGTAGCTTTCGATGCGCTCGGGATCAATCACCCCGCTGTTCGAGAGCACGATGCCGAGCTGCTTCTTGAAGAACGCCGCGTCCGGGTCGGTCTGCGGAATTTTCGCCGTGCCGCCATTGAGCGCGGCGATGATGGCGGGCGCGCTCTCCGCCGTGACCCTGACATAGAGGGAATTCTGCGGGTCGGCCTGGACGAGAGGACCTTCGCAGCAAAGTTTCATGCAGCCGACGCCGCGCACTTCGACGTCATTCTCAAGACCGGCTTGGGCGACCGCGTTTTCGAGTTGCGCCTTGACGCCCTTGGCGTCGGAGGACATGCAGCCGGCGGCCATGCAACAGCGAAGCGTGACCTTTTTGCGAGCGGCCAGTTCCTTCGTCTTGATTTGAACCAGATCGTTGAGAATCATTTTGACACCCACTTTTTGATGTGTTCGAGCGCTGACTCCGGAGACTGGCGCGGAGTGACCGAGCCGTCATACACCACCGCCGGCGCGATGCCGCACGCGCCGATGCACCGCGCGGTAAGGAGCGAGACGTTGTTGTCCGCTGTGGTTTCGCCCGCCTTGATCTTGAGGTTTTCCTGCACGGCCCCGATGACCTTGTCCGCGCCCTTCACGTAACACGCCGTGCCCATGCAGACGACGCATGTGTGTTCACCCTTGGGCTTGAGCGTGAAGAAATGGTAGAACGTCGCGACGCCATAAACGCGGCTCGGTGGCAGCTTGAGCTTGTAGGAAACGAACAGCAGCAGGTCGTCCTCGAGATAGCCGAACAGTTCCTGCGCCTTGTGAAGAATCTCTATGAGCGCATCATGGCGGAACTGATGCTTCTTCATGTGCACTTCAAGGATCTTGAAGCGCTTGTCTCCAGAAGCATGTTCCAGGGCCGTTTGAAGTCGGCTCTGTTTGTTGCGGGAGGATACGGCAGTCATCGTTTTTTTGTCTGCGGCTGTTGTTAGAGAAAAACGGCGGAGGATGCAAGGTATTAGCGCGAGAAATATTTTGCAGGGTCCGCGGGATGCCGCAGTTGAAAACGGGGGACGCAGCCGCGCGACCGCAGGTTTGAGGCGGGTCAACAAATCCGCGGCAACTGTTCGCCGCTGGGCATGTCGAGGATGCGGCTCACGCCGATGGAGCTCTTCAACGTCACGAGAGGCGCGGCTTTCTCCGCAACTTCGCCAATGACGGTTGCCCCTTCACAGACCTCGTAGCCACGGAGGATTTGCACCGCCCGCTCCGAATCCTTCGCCGCGACGAAGGCAACGAACCGCCCTTCGTTCGCCACATGCAACGGATCAAGCCCGAGCATCTCGCACGCGGCGTGAACATCTTCGCGGACGGGAATCGCCTTTTGCTCCACGGCAATCTTCACGCCTGCGGCTTCCGCGATTTCATTCAGCGCGCTGGCCAGGCCGCCGCGCGTGAGGTCGCGCAGACAGCGGATTTCCATTCCGGCTTCGAGCAATGCCAGCACGGGCCCGGCCACAGGCGCGGAGTCGCTTTCGATGGTGCTTTCAAATTGCAATCCCTCGCGCACCGCCATGATGGCCATGCCGTGTCTGCCCAAATCACCGCTGACAATCACCGCATCACCCGGCCGGACGTTCTGCGGCGCAATGTTGAGGGAGTGTTCGATGACGCCGATGCCCGTGGTGTTGACGAGCAATCCGTCGCCCTGGCCTTGGTCCACGACCTTTGTATCGCCGGTGATAATCTGCACGCCGCAATGTTTCGCCGCGCCGCTCATCGAACAGACGACACGCCACAACGTCTCCATGGGCAGGCCTTCCTCGATGATGAACGCGCAGCTCAAGTAAATCGGACGCGCGCCGCTCATCGCCAGATCGTTGACCGTGCCATGCACCGCCATCGAGCCGATGTCGCCGCCGGGAAAAAACAGCGGGCGCACGACGTAGGAATCGGTCGTCATCGCCAGCTGGCCAGGCGGAACAGCAAACCGGGCCGAGTCGTGGCGCGTGTCGAGAATCGGATTGCTGAACGCCGGGCCAAAAACATTTTCCATCAATTGATGGGTCAGCATCCCGCCGCCACCGTGCGCCATGAGGACGTGAGAATGCTGCTGGATCGGCAGGGGACAACTCGCTTTAAAGTCAGGAATTTTCATTTTGCATGTTCAACTTCGGGCACGCTGACGACGATACCGATGGTAAGCCGCACACGCGCCTTCGCTCGAAACCATTGTCGCGCCGAGCGGATGTTCGGGCGTGCAGCGCCTGCCGAACGCCGGGCATTCGTGCGGTTTGATTTGCCCTTGCAACACGAGCCCGCTCAAACAATCCGCCGGTTCATCAACGTGCTGGTCGGCCAGTCCAAACTTCTTTTCGGCGTCAAACGCCGCATACGCGTCGGCCAAGCCCAGACCGCTCGCCGGAATCTCGCCGACGCCCCGCCACTTGCGCGGCACGATTCTGAAAACCTTGCGCATCAGTTCCTGCGCCGGTTGGTTGCCCTGCTTGCTCACGGCGCGGACGTATTGGTTCTCGACCACGGCACGACCGGACTCCAGTTGCCGCACGCACATCAGGATGCCCTGCAAAATGTCGAGCGGCTCGAAGCCTGTGACCACAATCGGCACGCGATACTTTGCGGCGAGCGGCGGATATTCCTCGTAGCCCATGATCGCGCAAACGTGCCCCGCCGCGAGAAATGCCTGCACGCGACAGCTCGGCGACGACATCAACGCATCAATTGCCGGTGGCACGAGCACATGCGAGATGAGCATGGAGAAATTCTTCAGCCCCTTCCGCGCGGCTTGATACACCGCCATCGCCGTCGCCGGTGCGGTTGTTTCGAAGCCCACGCCGAAAAACACGACTTCTTTTCCGGGGTTTTGTTCCGCGAGCTTCACGGCATCCAACGGCGAATAAACCATTCGCACGTCACCTCCCGTCGCCTTGACCGTGAGCAGATCCGTGGTGCTGCCCGGCACGCGCAGCATGTCGCCGAACGACGTGAAGATGACGCCCGGCCGCGCGGCGATTTCCAGCGCCTTGTCGATCATCTCCAGCGGCGTCACGCACACCGGGCAGCCCGGCCCGTGAATGAGCGTGATCTGTTTGGGCAGCAGCTCATCAATGCCGAACTTCACGATGGCGTGCGTCTGGCCGCCGCATACCTCCATGATATTCCACGGCTTTGTTGTGACGCGGTGGATTTCCCGCGCGAGCTGTTGCGCGAGTTCGCCATCGCGATATTCGTCGAGGAATTTCATGGCCCTCCCTCCTTCAACTCGTCGAGCTCCTCCATCTGCCTGAGATACTCGAAAATCTTGTGCGCCTCGTCCTCGTCCACTTTGCTGAGCGCGAATCCGGCGTGGACGATGACGTAATCGCCAATCTGGGCTTCCGGCACATACGCAAGGCTCGCTTCCTTGATGACGCCGCCGAAGTTCACCCTGCCCATGCGCGTGATCGGGTCATCACCGGTGATGGTTTCGACTTTTCCTGGAATCGCGAGACACATGTTCAGCTCTTCAAAGTTAACCCGCGGCGGGCGGCGACGGCTTGACCCAGGGCGATTCCGCCATCATTCGTCGGCACGCGCTGATGCCAATACGGTTGGAACCCTGCTTCACGCAATCGCGTCACCGCGTGCTCCGTCAGGTAACGGTTCTGAAAACAGCCGCCACTCAACGCCACGCGAGGACAGGCGATCCGCCGTGCGACCTGGACAATCGCCTCCACCAGCGCGTTGTGAAACTTCGCGGCGATCTCGCCGACAGAAATGCCCCGCTGCAAATCGCTCGCCATCGCCGCGATCATCACCGACCAGTCCAGTTGCATTGGCGAATGGCGGCCATCGATTGGCAATTCATACGTCGCGCCGGTCTCGATCCCATCAATTGCAAACTCCAGCTCCATCGCCGCCTGACCTTCAAACCGTGACTGCTGGCGCAAGCCCACCAGCGCGGCCACCGCATCAAACAATCGCCCAACGCTGGAACACCAGGGCGAATTCAATCCGCGCTCCATGGCCGTCTCCAACGCGGCCCGGTCCGCCGGAGAAAACATCCCGACGAACTTTTGTCGCATGTGCAACAAAGTCTGATCGTGGTGATCTGCCAGTTCATGCAGCAATCCGAGCGCGGCGCGGCGCGGCTCTTTCACCGCCGCTTCGCCGCCAGGCAACCGGAATGGCCGAAAGGAGGCACGTCGTTCCACGTCATCATCCGTCACGAGGAAAAATTCGCCGCCCCAGATTGTGCCCTCCGTGCCATGGCCGGTGCCGTCCCAAGCCACGCCCAGCGCGGGCAGTTCAACCTCGTTCTCGGCGAGGCAGGACAAAACGTGGGCGATGTGGTGTTGGACCCGGATGACGCGCGGAGCGCCGGCCTCCGGCGCGGCAAGTTGCTGCTTTTCAGATTCCCGCCGGGCAGGAGGCCGGCGTTCCAAGGCAAACTTCGTCGAGAGATAATCCGGGTGCAGGTCGGCGGCGATGATGTCTGGCGCTGCGCCGTAGAGCTGAGGCAAGTCCGCGGCGGCGCGGCGGAAGGCGATGTTCGCCTGTTCCGTTTCCAGATCGCCGATGTGCTGGCTGAGAAAAACCTGTTCGCCCACCGCCAGCGCGATGGAGTTCTTGAGATGCGCGCCAACGGCGAGGACGTTTGGGATTTGGGATTTTGGATTTTGGATTTGAATTGGCAGCGGCGCGTAACCACGCGCCCGGCGCAAGACCATCTCGCGACCCAGCATGATGAGGACGATGGAGTCGTCCATGTGGCGGACGATGGGACGATTGTGGACGAGAAACACATCCGCAATGCCGCGCAGCCGGTCGAGTGCTTCGTGTTCGTCGGTGCAAATGGGTTCATCGCTCAAGTTGCCGCTGGTGGCGACGACCGGGAACCCCAACTCCGCCATCAGCAGATGATGCATGGGGTTCGATGGCAGCATCACGCCGAGATTCGGATTTCCGGGGGCGACGCTGTGTGCGGGCAGGGCTGGAGGCTGGAGGCTGGAAGTTGGGCGGCGGCGCAATAGAACAATGGGCGCTTCAGGCGAGTGCAGCAGCCGCTCTTCCAACGCCGAGACTTCACAAACTTCCTTCACGCTTGGCAGCGACGGAAACATCAAAGCGAACGGTTTTTCCTCGCGGTGTTTGCGCTCGCGCAGACGCTGGATGGCCCCGGCGTTACGCGCGTCCACCAGCAAATGGAATCCCCCGATGCCTTTCACCGCCACGATTTGCCCGTGACGAAGGGCTTCGACGCCAACCAGCAGGGCCGCATGACCGCGAGCCTGCGGCAAGGGCCGGACCGGCGGCACGCCTGCGCCGGGCTCCCACAGTTCCAGTTGCGGACCGCAGGCAGGACACGCGTTGGGTTGCGCGTGAAAGCGGCGGTTGCGCGGGTCGTCGTATTCAGCCTGACACGCGGGACACATCTGAAATCCGCGCATCGAAGTGTTCGCGCGGTCGTAGGGCAGCGCTTCGATGATGCTGAAGCGCGGACCGCAATTCGTGCAGTTCGTGAACGGGTGGCGATAGCGGCGATTCGTCGGATCGAAAATCTCGCGCAGACAATCCGGGCAGGTTGCGATATCCGGCAACACGAGCGCGGTCCTGTTCCCGACTTTCTCGCTCTCGCGAATCACGAACCCGTCGTAGCCGACAGCATCGAGCCAGGTGGCTTCGAGGCTTTGGATGAAACTGCGGGGCGGCTTTTCGATTTCAAGGCGGTGGCGGAATTGCTCCAGCTCGGCCCGCGCGCCCTCGACTTCGATGAAGACGCCCTGCGGAGAATTGTTAACCCAGCCGGCCAGGTCCAGCTCGTCCGCCAGGCGATAGACGAACGGACGAAAGCCAACGCCCTGAACCGCGCCGCGAATAACGAGCTTCAGGCGTGTGGTGGCACGCACGTGTCTGGATTCCAGTGTGGTCATTCTCGAAACACTCTATGAAAAAACCTGCCGGCGGCGAGGATTGTTCTGCCTGGGGATTCGTGCGAGCATGACCGCATGATGCAGATAACCACGATCTCCGCGATTCTGGGATTTACCGGAGTTGCCTTGGGTGCCTTCGGTGCTCATGGCCTCAAGGATGTTCTCGCGGCGAATGGAACTGCGGCAATCTGGCAGACTGCTGTGCTCTATCAGCTTGTCCACGCCGTGGCTTCGCTTTGGGCGGCGGAGCGCAAACCTTTCGTGGTCTGGCTCTGGGCGGGGGGAGTCGTTCTTTTCTCCGGCTCTCTCTACGTGCTGGCTCTCACAAACATCAAATGGCTTGGGGCCATCACCCCGATCGGCGGCATCCTTTTCCTCATCGGCTGGGGGATGCTTTTCCGGCGGAAATAATGCGGGCATTACAAATATGAGGGAATTACTGAACAAACGCGCCCTCGCCCACCTCCGCGCTGATCCGGTCATGGTGAAATTGATCGGGCGCATCGGGCCGATCCGGCACCTCCCCAACCGTCTACCGCCATTCCAGTCGCTCGTTCATGCTGTGATCCACCAGCAGTTGAGCGGCAAGGCGGCGGAAACGATCCTGAAATCGATTCCTGTTCTCTTTCTGACGATTCCGAAATTTGGTTGATTCCCATGTGGCGCGGGTGCCATTATTTGCCCAATGAAAACGCTTCCGGGCGGTCGTGAACTCTGGGTGCAACGGTCAATCCGCAGGGCGCTCGTGGGGTCGTGCATTTTCCTGATCGGACTCACCGGCTTCGCCATATGCTGCCGGGCGGAACAGGCGGTGGAGCCCGGTATTTATATCGAGAAGAATGTTGCGATCCCGGCGCGTGACGGGGTTACCCTGCGTGCGGATGTGCGCCGGCCAAAGAAAGATGGCAAGTATCCCGTGCTCATCTTTCGGACACCCTATGACAAGTGCGAGGGCGACGAGGACAACGAGAAGACGTTTGCGGAAGCCGTCAAGCGCGGCTACGCGATGGTTGTCTGCGATGTGCGCGGCCGATACGCATCGGAAGGAGAGTTTATTGCCTACCAAAACGAGGGAAAGGACGGCTACGACACGATCGAATGGGCGGCGAAGCAGTCATGGTCAAACGGAAACGTTGGGACGTTTGGGCTGTCGTATCCGTGTATCGTCCAGTGGCTCGCTGCGGTGGAGAATCCGCCGCACTTGAAGGCGATGGTGCCGGCGATGGGGCCGTCAACCATCGGTCCGCAAGCGATCTATTTCGGAGGAGTTTTTGAGTGCGGGTGGGCGGACTGGTGCTATGTCAACATGTCGCCTGACAAACGCGTCAAAAAGAACCTGCCGGGCCCGAGGACGATCGACGAGGCCAAGGCCGAGTGGAAGAAACTCGGCGGCACCGACGTGATCCAGGGATGGATTCCCTCATTGGAAATGCCCCACCTGAGAGACACCGAACCTTATTATTACACATGGCTCGAACACGGCCCCTACGATCCCTGGTGGGAGTGGGGGAACATGCGGACCAAATATGGAAGCGTGAAAGCCGCTGTCCTGAGCCTCTCCGGATGGCATGACGAGCCTTACGGCAGCGAGGGGGCGATCACCAATTTTGTTGGCCTCGCCAAGGCGCGCGCAGGCGAGGCGGACCCGAGGAACAAGCTGATCCTTGGCCCTTGGATCCACGGCGTCGATGCCACCGGCAAGGATGTTGCGGCCAAGCGAACATTCGGTCCTGCCGCAAAGATCAATTACCACCAGGTCGTGCTCGACTGGATGGACCGCTATGTGCGCGATATCGACAACGGCGTGAAGAACTGGCCGAACGTGCAGGCCTATGTCATGGGTTTGGATACTTGGAAGACAGGCAAGACTTGGCCCCTCCCAGACTCGATCGCCAGAACGGTTTACCTTGCCTCGGCCGCGGAACCCGGCGGAAAACCGGGAACAATGTCCAGGCAGGAAGCAACGGACTCCGGTTGCAGTTCATTCGTGTCGGACCCGGCCCACCCGGTCCGCGATGAAGTGGATACGACGTGGGGAGCATTTGACCTGCGCAACATGGCCAAAGATCCCGCTGTCCTCACGTTTGAAACAGAACCCTTTACCGAGGACACGACCGTGCTCGGGAACATCCCGGCAGAAATCTACGCCTCAAGCGATGCTCCAGATTTCGACCTTTACCTTCGGATCATCGACGTTGCCCCGGACGGCACCGCCTTCAACCTCGAAGCCGCCGGTCATGAGGTCATCCGCGCCAGCCTGCGCAACAAAACGCCGGAACCAAAGTTGCTGAAACCCGGCGAGATTGTGAAACTGGACTTCGATAATCTTATCACCGGAAACTGCTTCAAGAAAGGCCACCGGCTGCGGGTTTACATCCATGCATCGTGGTTCCCGGCCTACTCGCGGAATCTGCAGACCGGAAAATCCGAAGCCTCCGGGTCGGAAATGCAGAAGGCCACGATCAAGGTTCACTTCGGACCGGGCACCCCCTCAAAGATCGTGCTGCCGGTGTTTCCTTCGACAGCCTGCCGGTAGTTCGACTGCCGGGAGGGTGTGCGAGTCGCTGCCGAATGGCGGAGCAACGAATTCCGATCAAGACTGCGAATCGTTGTGTGGTGTGGAGGGTGGTTCAGTCACTGGATTTTGTGGTGGCCGTGCCACGGAGGCTGGAAGCGGTGATTGAGGGCCAAGTACACATCGTTTCGGGATGTGGGTCCGGTGCGCAGATGGGCCGGAAATGACATCCACCCGGACGCAACGAAGGCATTCGAGGGTGGACTTGTGACAGACGACTTTGGCGAGGCCCGCACCCTGCTGGCAGCCCATCCGAGCTTTCTTCCGTCGCTCAGGGGACAATACTGGCAGTGCCGGGAGGCAGCCGAATCCATGAGTCGGCATCTCAAGCGGATGGAAACTGACGAGGATTACTGGGAGCAGCAACAGGTGGCATTGGAGGCTGTCGAGCATGATCCCACCCTCATCAACCACAAGATTCCTGGTGTTGTGAATCCGATGGTGCCTTCAGTACTGACCGGAGAGGTTGACCCTCAGTTCTGGGAAATGCGGAGCACCGGGATCGGGATGGTGATCGCTGCGGAGGGGCTTACTTCAATCTCCGGCTTGGAGGATTGCGACCAGCTCCTGTTGGCGGCGTAGCGGAGGAAACACAGGTCCGGGACTATCAATTTTCCGGCGTTCGGCTATCCTGCACTCATGAGAAAAATACTGCTGCTGGTCGTGATCCTTGTGATCGGAGCGCTCTTGGCAATCGCCGGTTGCCGCACCTCCCGGTCAGGCTACAAGTCCGCCCCCTATACTGTCGTCCGCTCGGACGGTGATTTTGAGCTGCGGGACTACCCGGTGCTCAAGGTGGTGGAAACCACGATGAAGGATGGGGGATCGGGCGGGAGCTTCAACCGACTGTTCCGCTTCATCACCGGCGGGAATGATGACGGGAAGAAGATCGCCATGACGACCCCTGTTTTTATGGCCGGCGGCGAGAGCACGATGGCTTTTGTCATGCCTGCGGACCTGCGAAAGGTGCCCCAGCCGACGGACGGCTCGGTGACGGTCAGGGAGATGCCTGCGGGGCGGTTTGCCGTCCTGCGCTACAGTGGGGAGCGCAGTCTCCAGCAGGAGGCCGAACATCTGGAACGCCTCAAGGCGTGGGTGGCCGCCCAGGGACTCAATGTATCAGCGGCCCCGGTGTATGCCTATTTCGATCCGCCTTGGACGCCGCCGTTCCTACGCCGGAACGAGGTGATGCTGTGCGTTGACCTATAGGGCCGTCGTTCAGTCCGGTTTGACATTGCGCCGCCTTGCCTTTGCTGGAGGCTGCGGTGGACCAGCTCAACCGCAGGTATGGGACCAACACGGTGCGCTACGGGGCGATGGGAATACAACAGCGGTGGGGGATGCGCCAGGAGCGGAAGTCACGGGGATTCACAACCCGGTGGGGAGAGCTGCCGGTGGCGAGGGCTTGATATTGCTCTGGGCGTCCTCCCGCGCCACAAAAGCCATTCAGCCGGCCAACAGTTTTCCAACCAATTCCGTGACTTTCAGTCCGGCAGGCCCCCGCAGGTGTTCATCGAAGTGGGGGGAGATTTCGGTTGAGTCCGGATTCACTTCAATCGTGCGGATTCCATGTCGGGACGCAGCCTCGGAAAATCCGGCAGCCGGATAATTGAACGCATTCCCCTCCACAACAGGATCGGAGAGGCAGACATTCCAGATTTCGGAGGCCTCTCTATTGGCTGGTCCCAGGCGCAGGAACCCCCGGAAGTTTGATTGATCGTAGAAAAACCTTGAAGTCTCATCTTCGTGAAACTCTGGATCACACTGGGCGACAAATCTCAGCATGGCACGGCGGAACTTTTCTCGAATACCTTCGTCACTGAGGCTTTTGCGAATTCTTGGCACGGCCTTTTCCATGGAAAAATTCCATCAAATAAATGACTGCATTTCCAGAACGGATCAAATGGATAAGGATCACGGCTCGGGAAGCGAACTTTTCGACTGCAAAAGGCATTCCAAGAGAATCTAACTCGAAGCGATTTCCCGCAAGTTTCTGGCACTCCCCCTGTTAAATGAGGCTCATTTTTCGGGAAAAGAGAGCCGCTGATTCTTTTGAATCTGCCGCAGCCAATCGTCCGCAACTTTCGCCTCTCTCGCAAATTCCGGCCAGCGTTCCGCGACAGAGAAAACCTCTTCGACAATCGTCTTGGCCCGGCCTCGTTTCATGCGTGCAGCCCTCGCACACGCTTCGAAGTCTTCCATTGTAAAACCGTCCCGCTTTCCGTTGAGCGTCATTTGGTGTGCGCCTGTCCAGAGGCCGGAGGGATTGAAGCTGTAGGTCACGTCAAATGCCGGAGCCAGCGACCAACTGCCCTGCTTGTCCATCAGAAAGGCAATATTCTTCACGTGGTCATCCTGGTTCCGGGCCACAATGTTGAAGACCATCCGCCGGAACTGCTCTTCCACCGCAGACATCGGCAACTTGAGCTGCCGGATCGCGAGCAGCGCCTGCTCGTAGGAGTAGGCGCCAGCCTGGTTGAAATCAAAATGTGCCAGCGCACACAGCGACTGCATGTGGAGTTTCTCTCCGCCTTCCAGGCGATCGAAGCGGCGGGTCATGAAATGCCGGCGTCCCTTTTCTTCGAGCAGGCGGCATTCGCTCATCGTGACACCCGCAGCCTTGGCCATCAGATGATACGCATACTCGATCGCTCCGTAGCCTGGGGGTCCTCCATCTCCCTGTCTTTGTTCCCCGACACGCCGTCGAATTTCAGCAGCCAGTGGTCGAACCCTTCGCCCGCCTCGATCTGCCCGGAACGCACTTCATTGGTTTCGCGGTTCCACGCGATCACCGCCTTCGCACGCGCACCACCCGCGGAAGTGCCGACGCGAAGAATTTCCCGAAGTGCTTTCTCGCGGCCTTTGGCGTGGAAGTGGCCCTGTAGATCACCGCGATGCGTCAGGACCTCCGAAGCCAGGCTGACCAAGGCGTCGATCTCGACTTTATGAGCCTTGACCGGACGTGGGCCGATCGAAGGACGAAATTCCACCGCGCCCATGCCGCGCGACCCCGTGTAGCACAAACGCTCCACCGCGCTGAAACTCTCTGGCGTCCGGCCCTGCGTCGCCAGCCAGGCGTCAATCAAAGCGTTGCCAAACCGGTCAGGCAGGGAATCAGCCAGCAGTCCGGGCAACCCGTGAAACGTGTTTCGAGGCAATGCCGGGAACTCATATACTTCCTCGCTCAACGGCATCGTCAGAGGGGAAATCTGAATACCGCTCGTTGCGAAGTCCGGGTCGTATTGGAATGTGGCCACTTCGCGCCCATCCTCAAGCGACACCGCCCCGATCGTCCGCCCCCAAAGACGCACCTCCGCGATCATGACGGCTCACCCCATGTCCATTTTTTCGAGTCGCTTTTCAACGTTTTTCGTCCCGTCGCCCGCTTACGTTTTCGACTTTGGAGTTTCAATTGCGCAATCGGGCTCGCCGCTGCTTCCGGGATGAGAACCTCGAATCGCTCCACCAGGCCGAGTATTCTACACACTCTGACGAAGCTCGATAATTGCGTGGCTGCAGCTCCCAATTCCAACCGCTGCACGGTTCGTAATCCGATCCCCGCTTGATCTGCGAGTTGTTCTTGTGTCAGGTTCTTGGAAAGGCGAATCTGCGACAAACGCTCCCCGATCAGCTTGAGAAGCGTCTCGTCAGTCAGTTTATCAGAAATCTTCATACACGCCATAAATGGCGTATTGAATCGCATTTATCAAGATAAAAAGCCGTTTAAGACGTTTTATTCTGATTGAATGATATGCTCTTTCAACCTAATTTCCGCAGTTGAAGCAGAGGGATTGAGGGACAGGGAACCATCTTGACAGCAACTCAGCGCGGCAGTAATCAAGCTTCAAGTTCAATGACGCCGTTTCACCATCACAGTCCCCTTTCATCATGGATAAAGACATCCATGCTGGGGGCCTATTGCGTCGCGGATGCCCGGCAGTCCGGCGGCATCTACACCCCAGAAAGCCCGCAAGCGAGCAGGTAGAATACAGAACCCATTTCTTGAATTTCCAACCCTGCTCGCCGAAAGACGAGCAGGGTTTTTTCGTTTCACCAAATCAACGCCACCATGAATAAAAAAATCCAATCTGAACTGATCCGCATCGAGAACGAACGCGGCGCACGGGTGCTTTATGCCGTCGAATCCGGCAGTCGCGCATGGGGATTCGCGTCGACCGACAGCGACTATGACGTGCGGTTTATCTACCTGCGAGCTCCGGAGTGGTATCTTTCCGTCGAGCAGAAGCGTGATGTCATCGAGGAGCCGATCAGTGGCGACCTCGACATCAGCGGCTGGGATCTGCGCAAGGCGCTCGGCCTTCTGCGGAAGTCGAACCCGCCCCTGCTCGAATGGCTGAGATCGGCCATCGTGTATCGGGAGGATGCGGCCTTCACCGCAGGCTTCCGCGCCCTGGCAGAAAAATACTACAGCCCGGCGAAATGCTTCCTGCACTACCTGCACATGGCCGAGGGAAATTTCCGCGATTACCTGCGCGGGGATGTTGTCTGGCTGAAGAAATACCTCTACGTGCTCCGGCCCATCTGCGCCTGCCGGTGGATCGAGCGCGGGCTCGGCCCCGTGCCGATGGAGTTTTCCAAGCTCGTGAACAGGACGATCGACGACGTGATGCTGCGCTTCGCCATCGCCGATCTCGTTGTGCGCAAGCGCAACGGGGAGGAATTGGACCGCGCCCCGCGCGTGCCGGTGATCAGCGAGTTTGTCGAAACCGAACTCTCCAGGCTGGCCGGCAGCGCGCCCGAGAAAATCGGTCCGCCGCCAGTCGCCGAACTCGACGCGTTCTTCCGAAACACCCTGCTCAAAGTCGCATGAAATTTTATCAATGGGGGACAGACATCGACGACATGGCGCTCAAGCAGATCGAGGCCGCCAGCCTGCTGCCGATTTCCGTAGCCGCTGCCCTGATGCCCGATGCCCACGTCGGCTACGGGCTGCCGATCGGGGGCGTGCTGGCCACCGAAAATGCCGTCATCCCCTATGCAGTCGGCGTGGATATCGCGTGTCGCATGAAGATGAGCGTCCTCGACCTGCCGACTGCCTGGCTCAATGACAGAAAGGATCGGCTGGCCGTAGCTATTGAGAAAGAGGCCAGGTTCGGGGTCGGATCCACATTCAAGGACCGCCGGGCGCACGCTGTCCTCGACGAGGACTGGTCGGTGAGCCCCGTCACGGCAAAGAACAAGGAACGGGCGTGGGCGCAGCTCGGAACGAGCGGGAGCGGAAACCACTTCGTGGAGTTTGGCATCCTCACCGTGTCTGGCAGCGC
>Ga0194054_10000398_pt1 | contig 22440 bp, 20 predicted proteins | sample SepL2210m_MetaG_FD_163628 | JGI IMG/M metagenome (GOLD analysis project Ga0194054, IMG submission 163628) | Anoxic zone freshwater microbial communities from boreal shield lake in IISD Experimental Lakes Area, Ontario, Canada - Sep2016-L227-10m | ecosystem: Environmental > Aquatic > Freshwater... | reverse complement strand
CAACTGAAATTGCCCGCCGCCGACGGCAAAAGCTACCTCACCGACGTGGCCAATGCCGAGACCCTCCTGCGCCTCGTCCAGAGCGTGCCCAGCCCGAAGGCCGAGCCGATCAAGCTCTGGCTCGCCAAGACCGGCTACGAGCGGATGCAGGAAATGTCGGATCCCGCACTTGCCCTCGAACGCGCCCGCGTCACTTGGCAGAAACATGGCCGCAGCGAGAAATGGATCCAGCAGCGCATGACCGGGCAGGAAACCCGCAACAAGCTCACCGACTACCGGGCCGGGCATGAGGTCGAAAAAGGAGAGGGGTTTGCGATCCTCACGAATATCATCCATCAGGAATGGAGCGGCGTCAGCGTGAAGGCCCACAAAGATCTGAAGGGGCTGAGATCCCAGAACCTGCGCGATCACATGAGCGAGGCGGAACTCATCTTCACCGCCCTCGCGGAACTCTCCACTCGCCAAATTGCCGAGACCTCCGACGCCACCGGCATGGCCGAGAACCAGACCGCTGCAAAAACCGGTGGCAAGATCGCCAAGCGGGCACGCCTCGAACTCGAATCCAAGACCGGCAAACGCGTCGTCACCAGAGAAAATTACCTCCCGCCGGCCAGCGCGAAACAGATCCGGGGGGCAGGCGATGAGTAGGATGGCAACGGAGGGGCTCACGCGGAGGCGCGAAGAGCGCGGAAGTGCTGGCTGGAATCAGGAACCTGCTATGAAGAAAGACGGGGAAAATGAGAATAATGCGAGTGATGGGAAACAGGACTCCCCTGATTCCCATTCCTCCCATCCCATCATTCCACCGCGCGGCGATTACCAGACCCTCCTCTCCTACCAAAAAGCCGAAGTCATCTACGACCTCACCTTCCGCTTTGCCCACCAGTATCTCGCCAAAGGCGACCGCACCGTGGACCAGATGATCCAGTCCGCCCGCTCCGGCAAACAGAACATCCTCGAAGGCAGCAAAGCCGCCCTCACCTCCAAGGAAACCGAGATCAAACTCACCAACGTAGGCCGGGCCAGCCTCGAAGAACTGCTCGCCGACTACCGCGACTACCTCCGCGTGCGCGACCACGCCATCTGGGACAAGGATTCCAAGGAAGCCCTCTTCGTCCGCCGACTGGGTCGCAAAACCCTGCAGACCTATGAGCTTTATCGCGAGTTTGCGGAGACTCGCCCGCCGGAAGTGGTCGCCAACATCGCGATCTGCCTGATTCACCAGACCAACTACCTGCTCGACCAGCAACTCCGCCGGCTGGAAAAGGATTTCCTCGAACAGGGCGGCCTCCGCGAGCGCATGTTCAAGGCCCGCCTCGCCAGCAGAAATGGGAATAAGAGGAGCAATGAGAAATATGGGGGAAACCAAAATCCATAATTCCCATGCCTCCCCTCTCACCCATGCCTCCCCTCGCGCGTTGCGCGCTGGCGGCCTGCGGAGCCGAAGGGGCGCTGCTGTGAAGAAGGGGTGGCAGACAAAGACGCTGGGCGATGTTGCCGTAGTCGGCGCAGGCAATTCTGCTCCACAAGAAGAAGCCTTGTTCGAGGACGGCACGATTCCGTTTTTCCGAACGGCTGATGCTGGCCGCGTCCGATTCGGAGACATCGCGGAATCCACCGACTATTTGAATGACAAAGGAGTGAAAGGTCTCCGTCGTTTCGCTCCGGGAACGATTCTGTTTCCGAAAAGCGGAGCGTCCACGTTCTTGAATCATCGCGTCATGCTCGGAGTCGAGGGCTGCGTTTCGAGTCACCTCGCAACCATCGTGGCTGATGAGAAGCAGGCGCATCCGAGATTCCTTCTCTATTTCTTGTCCACCGTCGCGGCGCAAGACCTCGTTCAAGACCATGCGTATCCGTCGCTGAACTTGCCAACCATCGCCGGAATTGAGGTTCATTTGCCCCCGCTCGCCGAACAGCAGCGGATCGTCGGACTGCTCGACGAAGCGTTTGAGGGCCTCGCCACCGCCAAAGCCAACGCCGAAAAGAACCTCCAAAATGCCCGCGCCCTCTTCGAAAGCCACCTCCAATCCGTCTTCGCCCAGCGTGGCCCGGGGTGGGTGGAGAAGCGGTTCGATGAAGTCTGCGCGATCACTTCAACGCTCGTTGATCCACGAAAGAAAGAGTTCCTCGATTTGACCCACATCGGAGCGGGGAACATCGAATCAATGACCGGTGTCTTGGTTGACCTCAAGACAGCGCGGGAAGAATGCCTGATTTCCGGGAAGTTTCTCTTCGACGAATCGATGGTGCTCTACAGCAAGATTCGTCCTTACCTGATGAAGGTTGCTCGCCCTGATTTCGAAGGGCTGTGCAGCGCCGACATGTATCCGCTTGCTCCAATCCCAAACGTGGTCACTCGCGATTACCTCTTTCATTTGTTGCTGAGTAAACACTTCACCGATTACGCAATCCAAGGTTCGGCGCGGGCCGGAATGCCAAAGGTCAACCGCGAGCATCTTTTCGAATTTCGGGTTTGGCTACCCGACGTGAACAAGCAAAATCAACTCGCCGCAAACCTCGACTCCCTCCACGAAGAAACCCGCCGCCTCTCCCGCCTCTACGAGCGGAAGCTCGTGCTTCTGGAGGCTTTGAAGAAGTCGCTGCTGCACCAAGCCTTCACCGGAGAACTTTAATGAACCTGCGTTTCCCTATCCCAACGGGATTGCATCCTTCAGCCCAGGGTTGCGCGCCCCGCGCTACCCTGGGTCACACGCCCCATAATTTCCCCCAACCCCGACGGGGTTGCATCACCGACGCGTCATCCACCCGATGCAACCCCGTTGGGGTTGATTTCATTTTGCATGGTTCACCCGGGGTAGCCTCGCGGACTCGGCAACCCTGGGCTGAATGCCTTTACCCCGTGGGGTAAATCAGTCGGTGACAAATCGTCACCAACTGAAATCCATCCGCCGATGCGTCAGCCGGTTGGTTACAATTTGTAACCGACTGAAATCCGGCGGCATCTTCATCACCCAACCGGTTACAAATTGTTACAAATTGTTACCGGTTGAAAATTTCCCCAAATCCGCGCAACCTCATCCCGCCGTCATGAAAAAAGACCTCGCCATTTTTGAAGGCCACGAAATCCGCCGCCACTATGACGAGGCGACCGAGACGTGGTGGTTTTCCGTCGTGGACATCATCCGCGTGCTCACGCAGCAGCCGGATCATCGGAAAGCGCAAAGCTATTGGACGACGTTGAAAAACCGGTTGAAATCTGAAGGCAGTCAGGTGGTCACAAATTGTGACCAACTGAAAATGCCCGCCGCCGATGGCAAAAGTTACCCCACCGACGCGGCCACCGCCGAAACCCTTTTGCGCCTCGTCCAAAGCGTCCCCAGCCCCAAGGCCGAGCCGATCAAGCTCTGGCTGGCAAAGGTCGGCTACGAGCGGATGCAGGAAATGGCCGACCCAGCCCGTTCGCTCGCCCGCGCCCGCGAGACGTGGCAGCAACAGGGCCGCAGCGCCAAATGGATCGAGCAGCGCATGACCGGGCAGGAAACGCGCAACAAGCTCACCGATTACTGGACCGGGCACGAAATCAAACAGGGCGATGAATTTGCCATCCTCACGAACATCATCCATCAGGAATGGTCCGGAGTGGGCGTGCAGGCGCACAAGAATCTGAAAGGAATCAAGACGGAAAATCTGCGGGATCACATGAGCGAGGCGGAGTTGATTTTCACCGCGCTCGCGGAGTTGTCCACGCGCCAGATCGCCGAGAGCGTGGTGGCCACCGGCATGGTGGAAAACAAAGCCGCCGCCAGGACGGGCGGGCGCATCGCCAAGAAAGCGCGGCAGGAACTGGAGTCCAAGACCGGGCGGAAGGTTGTCACCGGAGAAAATTATCTGCCCCCTCCCAGGACTGCCAAGCAGATCACATGAACGAAGCCTTCACCGGAGTCTTATGAAGACCAGCGGCAGCCAACCACTGACGCGGGAAGAACTTTACAAAAAAGTCTGGTCGGCTCCCGCCACCCAGGTTGCGGCGGAACTGGGCATTTCCACTGTGACGCTGGCCAATCGCTGCAAGCAATGGAACGTGCCCAAACCGTCGCCCGGTTATTGGACCAAGGTCGCGCTGGGTAAAAAAACCAAAAAGACCCCGTTGCCGCCCGCGCCGGAGCCGGTCAAATACGAGCCGCTGGACGCGCCCATTCCCGCCAAGCTGCCGTTGCCGGATGAGCAGGAGGATTTGCATTTGTTGGTGGTGGAACTGCGGACGTTCCTGCGGGAGGCAACACCGGATGTTGTCAACCAATGCGTGAAAGTGGAGGAGCGCATGTTTCCACGGCTCACCATTTCCAAGGCGCAGATCGACCGGACGACGCGGGCGTTGCACGGGATTCTCACCCGGGTTGAGGCGCGCGGCATTCCGTTCCGCAAATCCCGCAGCAAATATGACGGCGCGTATTTTGAAAAGGGTTGCGACCGGATGAGTCTCACCATTGAGGAACAGACCGCGCCCCGGGAACTCACGCCTCAGGAAAAGCGCCGGAACGACTGGCGTTGGCGGAACTATGTCGCGCCCACCGGTAAATTGATTTTCAAAATCAATCCCGAGCGCTATGGCGACCGCTCAGAAAAAAAGTGGGTGGAAAGCGAAAAGCTTTCTCTGGAACAAATTCTGTCGCAAGTAGTGCAGGCGATTTGCAAACACTACCTTGATTTGGAAAAAGAACGCATCGAGACCGCCGAGCGGACCCGCAAGGCGCACGAGGAATATTTGATCCGGGAACGGGAGGAAAGCAGGCGCGAGCACGCGGCCAACTTGGAAGCCACGGCGCACGCCCGGTCGGAAGATTTGATCAAAGCTGCCGAGTGGTGGCGGTTGCACAGGGTGGCACTGGAGTTCATCAATGAGTGCGCGCAGCGCAGCCATGGCCCGGCCAAGAAATAAGTTTGCCATGAACGAAGCCGAGACCAGAGCCGAGCACATCGATCCCGCGTTGAAAGCCGCGGGATGGGGCGTCGTCGAGGGAAGCCGGATTCTGCGGGAATATCCCATCGCTCCCGGCCGCATTGAAGGCCATGGGCGGCGTGGCCAACCGCTGAAAGCGGACTACATTCTGGAGTATCGCAACCGGAAACTGGCCGTGAGCGAGGCCAAGGCGTTCGAAAAAGCTCTCACCGAAGGCGTCGCCCAAGCGAAGGACTACGCCACGAAATTGGCCCTCCGGTGGGCCTACGCCACAAACGGACAAGGGATCTACCAAGTGGACATGGCGCCCCATTCGTCCCATCCCTCCCATTCGTCCCATCCCCCCGAACACGAAATTGCCCGCTATCCCACGCCCGACGAGCTTTGGAACATGACGTTCGCCGAGGCCAATGCTTGGCGGGACCGGTTTGCGGCGGTTCCCTTCGAGGACCGGGGCGGATATTTTCTGCCCCGCTATTATCAGGATATCGCCATCGAGCGCGTCATGGAGGCGATTGCGAACGACCGGCAGCACATCCTGCTCACGCTCGCGACCGGCACGGGCAAGACGTTCATCGCATTCCAGATCGCATGGAAACTTTTCCAGAGCCGGTGGAACCTCACCCGCGAACCGACCCGGCGCCCGCGCATCCTTTTTCTGGCGGACCGGAACATTCTTGCCGATCAGGCATACAACGCATTTTCGGCATTCCCCGAGGATGCCATGGTGCGGATCGAACCGGGGGACATCCGGCAGCGCGGCAGGGTGCCGAAAAACGGGAGCCTGTTCTTCACGATTTTCCAGACATTCATGAGCGGCCCTCCGAAAGATGGCGAGCCTTCCCCCTATTTCGGCGAGTATCCGCCGGATTTTTTCGATTTTATCGTCGTGGACGAATGCCATCGCGGAGGCGCGAACGACGAGAGCACATGGCGGGCGATCCTCGAATACTTTTCCTCGGCGGTGCAACTCGGCCTTACGGCCACGCCCAAGCGCAAGGACAATGTGGACACCTACGCCTACTTCGGCGAGCCGGTCTATACCTACTCGCTCAAGGACGGCATCAACGACGGGTTCCTCACGCCGTTCAAGGTGAGGCAGATTTCCACGACGCTGGACAAATACGTTTACACCCCGGACGACACGGTGGTTGAGGGGGAGGTCGAGACGGGGAAAACCTACGTGGAGGAGGATTTCAACCGCAGCATCGAGATCCGGGAACGTGAGAAGAAGCGGGTTGAGATATTCATGGGCCAGATCAACCAGAACGAGAAGACGCTGGTCTTCTGTGCCAATCAAGCCCACGCCCTGATCGTTCGGGATCTCATCAATCAGATCAAGACAAGCAACGATCCGAACTACTGCCAGCGGGTCACCGCCGATGATGGGAATCTGGGCGACCAGCATTTGCGGAATTTTCAGGACAACGAGAAGACGATCCCGACAATCCTCACCACGTCGCAAAAACTCTCGACCGGGGTGGACGCCCGGAACATCCGCAACATCGTGCTCATGCGCCCGATCAGGACGATGATCGAGTTCAAGCAGATCATCGGGCGCGGCACCCGGCTCTACGACGGGAAGGATTACTTCACGATCTACGACTTCGTCGGGGCTCACATGCACTTCAGCGATCCCGAGTGGGACGGCGAGCCTGCGGACCCGGAAACGTGTCCCAAGTGCGGCGCGTATCCCTGCGAGTGCGAACGCTCCGAACCCCTGCCCTGCCCGGTCTGCGGGAAGCGGCCCTGCGAATGCCCGAAAGAACCGTGCGAGGTCTGCGGGAAAATCCACTGCGAATGCAACAAGAGGAAAAAAGCGAAAGTGAAGCTGGCCGACGGCAAGGACCGCACCATCCAGCACATGATGATGACGAGTTTCTGGCATTCCGACGGCACACCAATATCCTCGCAGCAGTTTATGGAAATGCTCTTCGGCAGGCTGCCCGACTTTTTCCAAAGCGAAGAAGAGCTGCGCGGGCTTTGGAGCGAGCCGGACACACGGGCCAAGCTTTTGCAGGGGTTGGCGGAACGAGGGTTCGGTCACGACCAACTTGCCGAGATGCAGAAGATCATTGACGCCGAGAAAAGCGACCTGTTCGACGTGCTGGCGAATGTGGCCTACGCCCTCCCGCCGGTGACGCGGGCGGTCCGCGCCGACCAGGCGCGGGTGTATATCAATTCCCATTTCAACGCCAAGCAACAGGCCTTCCTGGATTTCGTGCTGTCCCACTACGTGTCCGTAGGCGTCGAAGAACTCGACCAGACCAAGCTGACCCCGCTTCTCCGGCTCAAATACCACGACTCCCTGACAGACGCCGTGGCGGATCTTGGCAAACCGGAAGAAATCGGCAAGGTCTTCACCGGCTTCCAGAAGTATCTCTACGACACCGCTGCATAGGCAGACCGCCAAAGCGCAAAATCCTCGATGAACAAGGCACACGCAGGCTTCGATCCGGAGGCATAACGCGATGGGTTTCGCTTGCCATCGAAACAATAAGCCTCAGTAGGCCACGCCCTTCTGGCGCTCGTGGCCGAGGAGGCGATCAATGTAATCCTCCGGCGAGAGCTTGAGCGGCACCGGGCCGTCGGGCTCGCCCCTGATGAATTGTTGCACCTCCGGGTCCGGGTGGTTTTTGATCTCGTCCGGCGTTCCCTGCGCGATGATGGTCCCGGCGCGTTTTCCGGCCCCGAGGACGATCATTTTCGTGCCGATCCGGAACGCGCTTGTCATGTCGTGGGTGACCACGACAGCGGTGATGTCGAGCTTGCGGGTGAGGTCGAGCGTGAACCGATCAATCACGGCGGTCATGATCGGATCGAGGCCGGATGTCGGTTCGTCGCTGAAGAGGAGCTCGGGGTCGAGGGCGACCGCGCGGGCGAGCCCGACCCGTTTGCGCATCCCTCCGCTGATCTCGGCCGGCTTGAGGTTTTCGAAGCCGGTCAGGCCGACGAGCTCGAGCTTCATTTTGACGATCAGATCCACGATCTCCGGGTCCACCCGGCTGTTCTCGATCAGCGGCAGCGCGACATTCTCGCCGACCGTGAGCGATTGCAGGAGCGCGCCGAACTGGAAGTTCATCCCGAACCTCAGGCGCAGTTGTTCGAGCTGGGGAACCGGCATCGTCGTGATCTCCTCGCCGAAGAGCCGGACCGACCCGGACGTCGGCTTCATCGCCCCGATGATGTGGCGCAGGAGCGTGCTTTTCCCGCAGCCCGATCCGCCCATGATGATCATCGTGTCCCCTTTTTCCACGGTGAAGCTGATCCCGTTCAGCACGGTTCTCGGGCCGAATTTCCTCACCAGATCGCGGACTTCGATGACGGGCATGGGTCAGGTAAAGAAGAAAATTGCGGTGAGCACGGCGTTGGCGACGAGCATGGCGAGGATCGAGGTGACGACCGACGACGTGGTCGCCTGCCCGACGCCTTCCGCCCCGCCCGAGACTCCCAGCCCGGCCTGGCACGAGATCAGGATGATCAGCCAGGCGAAGACAAAGCTCTTCACCATGCCGGAATACAAATCCATCGGGTGACCCGCCTCCATCAGCCGCTGGACGTAGGCGGCCGTGTTCATGTCCATCGAGAAATGGCAGATGATCCACCCGCCGGCCATCCCGATGTAATCTCCAAAAACGGTCAGCACCGGAAGCATGACCAGCATCGCCAGAAACCGCGGGACCACGAGAAACCGAATCGGATTGATCGCCATGACTTCGAGCGCCTCGATCTCCTCGCCCACCTTCATCGTTCCGAGCTCCGCCGTGACCGCCGATCCGCTGCGCCCGATCACGACGACCCCCACGAGCAGCGGGCCCAGCTCGCGGAGAATTGTGACCGCCACAAGGTTCGGGACATACGCCGAGGCGCCCATCCGCGAGAGCTCCTGCGCGCCCTGCATCGCCAGGGTGAGCCCGATGCTCAGCGACGTGAGCGCAGTCATCGGAAACGCCTGCACGCCGATCCGCACCATCTGTTGAAACACCGTGAAAACCCGCACCGGCCTGCCGCGGAACGGGCCGACGAACAGCCAGTATAAAATCTGCCCGTTGAGAGAAAAAAAGGTTTTCAGCTCCGCCTGGAAAGTCATTTTGCCGCCAGGGCGGCCTCTTCGGCCGTCCCGCTGATCACGAACAATTCATTGAGCCGGACGAGAGCGAAGATCGAATGGACTTTTTTCTGGAGTCCGAAGAGGGCGAATTTCCCTCCGAAGCCGGCGCTCTCGCGGACATACTCGATGAGCGTCGCGAGCCCGCTCGAGTCAATGTAGATCACCTCCGTGAAATCGAGCAGGAGAGAAGGGGTTTGCGACCGGACGCAGTCCTGCAGCCGCTTGCGGAGCTCCGGCGAGGCATGGAGATCAATTTCCCCCGTCAGCTTCAGTGTCGTGACCGGCCCGGATTCCAGCTTTTCGATTTGCACGCGGCGATATTACCATTCCCGCGCGCCGGAGAAAAGCATTCCTTCAGGATGCGGGCTGGAAATGCGCCGGGAACCGGGTATTTTTCCTGCCTCCGATGCCACTCGTCCATATCAAAACCTACGGCTGCCAGATGAACGTGCGCGACTCCGAACAGGTCGCGAAGATGCTCGGCGAGCGCGGGTACCGGATGACCGATGTCGAGGCGGAGGCGGATGTCATTCTCTTGAACACGTGCAGCGTGCGCGATATGGCAGAGCAGAAGGCGATCGGGAAGATGGGGATGCTGCGCAAGCTCCGGGAGACCCGCCCCCACCTCGTTCTCGGCTACCTCGGCTGCATGGCCCAGGCGCGGGGGAACTCCCTCACGAAGACCTCGCCCCATGTCGATCTCGTGGCCGGCACGCAGAAATTCCACCGCGTGGCGGACTATGTGGACGACCTGCTCCGGCGGCGGATCGAGGCGCGGATCGACGACGAGCGGCTTCCCATCGTGGACGTGGAGGAGGAAGAAGGGTCGGAGGGCGCGATCTGCGGGCAGGATCTCGCGCCCGGCCAGTGCACCGCATTTGTTTCCATCATGCAGGGCTGCAACATGCGCTGCGCGTTTTGCATCGTCCCGCAGACACGCGGGGAAGAACGCGGGCGGACGATCGAAGAAATTGTCGAGGAGGTGCGCGGGCTGGCGCGGCGCGGGGTCCGCGAGGTCACGCTTCTCGGCCAGATCGTCAATCTCTACGGACGCCGGGAATTCCCGAAACGCGGCGGCATCGGTCCGTTTGTCAGGCTTCTCGAAGCGGTCTGCGCGGTGGATGGGATCGAGCGGGTGAGGTTCGCCTCGCCGCATCCCATCGGGTTCCGCGGGGATTTGATCGGGGCGTTCTCGCGGTTGCCGGAGCTCGCCGAGCACGTCCACCTGCCGCTCCAGAGCGGGTCGGACCGGATTCTGAAAGCCATGCGGCGCGGCTACACGGCGGAAACGTTCCGCAGGCTGGTGGACCGGCTGCGTGCGGCGCGCCCGGGAATCGCGATCACCACGGATATCATTGTCGGATTCCCCGGCGAGGCCGATGAGGATTATGTTGCCACGCGCGCGCTCTGCGACGATGTCGGCTTCGACAACGCGTTCGTCTTCCGCTATTCCCAACGCCAGAACACCCCCGCATCCGCGATGCCGGGCCAGCTGTCGGAAGAGGTGAAAGAATCGCGCAACCAGGATCTCCTGCAGGTCATCAACCGGCATTTCACCTCGCGCCTCAACGCGCTCATCGGCACCGAGGTCGGGATCCTCTGCGAAGGGGCCAGCCGGAACAACCCGCACCGCCTCACCGGCCGCACCCGCACAAATAAAATCGTCGTTTTCGAAGGCGCTCCGCGCCACGTCGGGCAGATCCTCCCGGTGCGCGTCGTGCGGGCAAGTTCCTCGACGCTCTATGGCGAACCGGCCGCGCCCGGGGAATCCTAGCGCGGGAAGGCAAAATTACCCCGCGATCTGCCGGAGCCGGGCGGGAGTGATTTCCGCCAGCGAGGCGACCGCCGCGTCCGCGTCCGCCAGTTGGTCGAGAGGATGGGTCGTTGCCACCGCGAGAACTTTCATGCCGGCCGCGTGCGCTGCCGCGATTCCGACATGCGCGTCTTCGATGACGATGCAGTCCGCCGGGGCGAGTCCCAGTTTCCTGGCGGCGAGAAGAAAGACATCCGGGGCGGGCTTGCCGTTTTTCACGTCATCCCCGCAGACGACCGCATCGAAAAATTCTCCGAGTCCGGTGGCGGCGAAAAGGGTGTCGAGGTTCGAGCGGGGAGTCGAGGATCCGAGCGAGCGGGGGATGCCGGACTCGCGGAGAGCGGTGAGAAGCTCGCGCGCGCCGGGCAGAACGCGCACGCCCTGGTCCCGGACGAGCCCGCGATAGAACTCTTCTTTGCGATCCCCGAGGCGCGCGATCTCAATCGGGTCGTTGCTCCAGCACAGAAGATGCGGAATGATCTCCTGGTTTTTCTTTCCGAAGCCCGCCTGGAAATGGCCGTCGGGAATCCGCTTTCCGATTTCCTCCGCCAGCATCTCCCACGAACGTTCGTGCTGTGCCGACGAGTCAATGACAACCCCGTCCCAGTCGAAGATCACGCCTTTCATCGTCCGGGCATGGCTCCAAGGACGACGCCTTTCAAATACTCCGTCTCGGGCAGCCCGAGAACGACCGGGTGATCGGGCGGCTGGCCGATGCGGCGGATGAGGCGCATGTTGCGTTTCGCATCCTGGAGGCCTTCGGAGATCGCCTCCTCGAATTCGTGGCCCGCGACGTGGTGCGAGCAGGAAAAGCTGACGAGCGTGCCGCCTTTGGCCAGGAGGCGCGCGGCCCGGGCGTGCAGGTCGCGGTATCCGCGCAGGGCTTCGTTGACCTTGGCACGGGCCTTGGCAAAGGACGGCGGGTCGAGGATGATGAGGTCGAACTCGCCGCCCCGGGCGAGCACGTCGAAGACGTCGGCGTGCTTCACATCGATCCCGACGGCATTTCGCGCCGCATTTTCGCGCAATTTTGCAACGCTCTCCGCGCCGGATTCGACCGCGACCACGGACGCCGCGCCGGCCTTCGCGCAGGCGAGCGCGAAGCCGCCCTGGTTCGAAAAGCAATCCAGCACGCGACGGCCTGCGGCCATCGCGGCGACGATGCCGTAGGATTCGATCTGGTCGAGATAGAGTCCGGTCTTGTGTCCGGCGAGCGGATCCACCAGGAATTGAATTCCCGCGGCTTCGACCTCGACAGGACCCGGTGATTCTCCGAGAAGCACTCCCACAGACGATTCGAGCCCCTCGGCCGCGCGCACGGGAGCGTCGTTTCTCTCGATCACGCAGGCCGTCCCGTCCAACTCCAGAAGGACCCGCGCAACCACCTCCTTCCTCATGTCCATCGCCTTGGTGAGCGTCTGCAGCACGACGACAGCACCATAGCGGTCGGCGATCACTCCCGGCAGGCCGTCGCTCTCGCTCCACACGAGGCGGCCCAGATCCCCCCGGCAGCCGGCGCGCGCCCGGTATTCGAGCGCCTGGGCGATCCTGCGGCGGAAAAAATCCTCATCCAGATCCTGCCGCCGCCGGGAGAATCTCCGCACAACGATCTGCGACTTCGCGTTGTAAATCCCCACGCCCAGCAGTTGGTCGCGTCCGTCTTTGATCGAGACCACACTCCCGTCCTCCGGGCTTCCGAATGTTTTCAAGACCTCGCTGGAATAGACCCAGTCATGGCCGTGAAGAATCCGCGAGCGCGGACGAATGATGATGCCTCCTCCCATGGCTCCGTCAGGCCGGCAGAAGCTCGTCGTGTCGTGCGACATCGCGCGGCTCCGCGGGCTCCGGGTATTCGAAGATCCGGCCCTCAAAATTCCGGAACACGACTTTTTCTTTGTCGTGATAGACGACGTAATCCGGATTGAGCGGCACCTTTCCTCCTCCGCCCGGCGCGTCGATGACGAACTGCGGGACGGCGTAACCGGTCGTGAACCCGCGGAGCGCCTCGATGATTTCGATTCCTTTGGCCACCGAGGTGCGCAGGTGGGACGAGCCCCGGATGAGATCGCACTGGTAGAGGTAATACGGCCGGACCCGGCACATGAGGAGCTTGTGGACGAGCTCCTTCATCGTCGTCGCGTTGTCGTTCACTCCGGCGAGAAGGACGCTCTGGTTGCCGAGCGGAATCCCGGCGGCGGCGAGCCGTCCGAGCGCGTCGCGCACCTCGGCCGTCAGCTCGCGCGGATGGTTCGTATGAACGCTCATCCAGAGCGGATGGTATTTTTTCAGCATCTCGCAGAGCTGCGGGGTGATCCGCTGGGGCAGAAAAATCGGGATGCGGGTTCCGATGCGCAGGATCTGGATATGGCGGATCGCGCGGAGCCTCCGCAGCAGGCTTTCGAGCTTGTCATCGGAAAGCATGAGCGCGTCGCCGCCGGAGAGCAGCACGTCGCGCACCTCGGGGTGCCTTTCCAGATAAGCGAACGCCTCTTCAAAATCCGTGTGCAGCGCCCGCTCTCCCACCCCGCTGACCACGCGGCTGCGCGTGCAATACCGGCAGTAGGACGCGCACCGGTCGGTCACCAGAAAAAGCACGCGGTCGGGATACCGGTGAACGAGGCCGGGGACGGGCATCGCGGAATCCTCCCCGCAGGGATCGGACATCTCGCAGGGCGAGGCGCGGCCCTCTTCGATCCGGGGGATCACCTGCCGCCTGATCGGGCAGTCCGGGTTGTCGCGCTCGATGAGGTTCAAATAGTGCGGCGTGACCGCGAGCGCGAGCTTCGTCCCGGCCAGCAGCACGCCCGCGCGCTCCTCGCCCGTAAGATTCAGGTGGCGCTCCAACCCGCCCATCGTGGTCACCCGGTTTTTCATCTGCCACTGCCAATCGTGCCATTGGGGCTCCTCCCCCCAGTAACCCGGGGCATGAGAAACAAACTCTGATGCGCTCTGCTGCTCCATGAAATATTTCCGCAACGCTACGCAGACCCCGCATCGTGTCAACGCACGATCTTGACGCCTGCTCAAGCTTCCCCGACAAGAAGTTCGGGCATCCTGATCGCCGTGTTTGCCAATTACATTCCTCCGGCACCGCCGGCCTGTGCGGCCACCTGCTTGAGCAGCGGGCCGAACTCCGCCGCCCAAAGCCCCCTGAGCGGACGCGAATCCTCAAACCCGGCCTCCCCGGCATCGCTCACGGAAAACACCTTCGGCGAAAGCCGGTAGTCGTTCGTTCCTGGAAGCCGCGTGATATTCACCCGCACGCGGATCGTCTGCGGGTCGCCGTAGCTCCCCCACATGATGTTCGCGAAACGATCGGAGCCTTTGTCAAAAGAGATCGAATCCGGGAAATTTGCCAACCCGAGGTGGTAGCCAGCCTGGGGGAAAACCGCCTGCGCCGCCGCGATGATCGCCGACGGATTCGAGTTCGTCACGGTCACCGATCCGGGGCCTCCGGATTTTGCCACCGGTGAAACCAGGCATCCGGAGACAAGGGAAACAAACGCGGCCACGGGCAGGAAGGATAATTTCATGGCGTGCATTCGAGTAAAAAAATCCCGCGCGCGCAAGCTTTTCGGCTGGATTTTCACCGGGGCGGGTGTCATGAGATGCGGGCGGAGTACTCCCGCCTCCCGTAGCAATGCTTGCGCCGATCAAAACAAGACAGCGTCTGATTCTCTTCCCTCCTATGGCTGAAATCGCATCGTCCACCATCCCGGCTTCTTCCGGCCGTCGTCGTCTGCTCAAACGAATCTGTGTCGGAGCAATGGCGTGCGCCGGATGGGCGGCCGCAAGCGATTTGACCGCGGACCAGTTGGAATACGGCTCGCGCTCGAAAGACCCTCGTTTCCTCCAGAATTTCTCCGCCGAGGCCGCGCGGGATTTCAACGCCCCCTTCGACATGCTGGCCAACGGACAGGCCGCGATCCAGAAGCAAACCGGGGTCCGGCTCTATTTTGATTATTACGGGGTCTTTCTCGGCAACCCGACCGGCGGGCTCTCGCAGTCGGTGGGCTACTCGCATGAGATCGTGATCGGCGGCCATTTCGATCTGGAAAAAATGATCGGGTGGAAGGGAGCCGTGCTGACGGCATCGTTTGCCGACGGCACCGGGCACAACCTCTCACAGAACATCGGCAACTACTTCATCGTCTCCGAGTCCTATGTGGAGAACACGGGCGTTCTCTTTGACCTGTATCTGACGCAGAAGCTTTTTGACGACAAGCTGGACCTCCGGATCGGACGCATGAGCGCCGGACAATTCTTCGCCTCGCTCCCCGCGTTCGGACTCCAGGTGAACGGCGGCATCAACGGGAACCCGAACAATTTGTTCAGCAACGCGCCGTTCCATGCGGGGATCACCGCGACGAATGCGGCGATGATCAAATACAAGCCGACCAAGGAGAGCTATGTGTCCACCGGGATTTTTCAGGCGTCCCCGCGGCTCGGCGTCTATGCCTACCACGGCGCGGATTTCTCGATCCGGCCCGGCGACGGGATCCTGATGATGTTCGAGGGAGGATGGAAGCCGACATTCGGCGCAAGCAAAGGCCGGTCGAAGGACAAGGAGGTCGGCGCGAACCCCGGCCTGCCGGGAATCTACAAGGTCGGCGGCTACTGGTCGAACTACACGTTCGACCAGTTTTCCGGCGGGCAGATCGCCAACGCCTACGGGTTTTACGCGATGGGCCAGCAGATGGTCTGGCGGTCGCCGAAAAACGAAAACAACAATTTTTCGTTGTGGGGCGGCGCGGTTTATTCGCCGCAGACGAACATCTCGAGCAACCCGTTCATGGGGATGGCCGGCACGATCTGGCAGGGGATCTTTCCCGGACGCGACCAGGATCAATGGCTCACCTGCTTCCTGATCTCCAATTTCAGCACCGCCTACGCGAACTCCCCGTCCAATCCGGGCACCACGACGCCGACCTATGAGGCGGTGCTCGAGACCAGCTACGTCATCCAGCTCAACAAATACATCAGCATCCAGCCGGACATCCAATACGTCATCCGCCCGAACGGATACGGCAACATCCCGAACGCCCTCGTGATCGGGCTGCAGGCCGTCGTCAGTTTTTGACCATTTATGAAAACCAACCGCCTCCTCTGTGTCTGCGCCCTCGTCTGTGCCACGCTGCCCGGACTCGGCGCGGCTCCACTCCCGGAACCCGCAGCCATTCAAAAAGCCGTGGACGACGCCCACGCGAAGTTCAAGGACGAAAAGGGCGGTGCCAATGCCAGCTACATCCCCTGCCTCGCCAAGGTTCCTTCGAACCTCTTCGGCGTCGTCGTCGTCACCGTGGACGGAAAGATCTACAAGGCGGGCGACGTGGATTATGCGTTCGCCATCGAGTCGGTCTCGAAGCCGTTCACCGCGTCTCTGGTGATGAACGAATCCGGCCCGGAAACCATTCTGAACAAAATCGGCGTCGAGCCGACCGGGATGCCGTTCAACTCGGTGCTCGCCGTCGAGCTCGAGCCGGCGCGTTCGGTGAATCCTTTTGTCAACGCGGGCGCGATGGCTTCGGTCAGCTTGGTGAAGGCGAAGAGCCCGCAGGAGAAATGGGAGAAGATCCTCGCGCAATACAGCAAGTTCGCCGGGGAGAAGCTCGCCATGAGCGAGGAAGTCTATCAGTCCGAGGCGTCCTGCAACCAGCACAACCGCGGGATTGCGGAACTCCTCTTCAGCTACAACCGGCTCTACGCCGACCCGATTGAAACCTGCGACGTTTACACCAAACAATGCTCGGTCTTGGTCACCGCAAAGCAGCTCGCGGTCATGGGTGCCACGATCGCCAACGGTGGCGTGAACCCGATCACCAAGGAACGCTGCCTCGAGGAGGCAAGCGTCCCGAAGCTTCTCGCCGTCATGATGATGGCCGGTTTCTACGACGAGTCCGGCGCCTGGGCGTGGAAGTCGGGCCTCCCGTCGAAGACCGGCGTCGGCGGCGGGATCGTGAGTGTCGTCCCCGGCAAGATGGCGATCGTCGGATTCTCCCCCCCGCTCGATACCGCCGGCAACAGCGTCCGGGGAGCGGGCGCAATCCATCAAATCGTCGCCGACCTCAACCTCAACCTCTTCAATACAAAATAATATGGCTCTCTCCACTCCCGGCAACCCGAACGACGAGGTTTTCGCATCCGACGACCTCGCGAACGTGCTCCCCAAAAAACATTTTCCCCGCCACGAGCGGGACGCGAAGCACATCTACCAGGCTGTCCGCGATGAGCTTCTCCTCGACGGCAACTCGCGCCAGAACCTCGCGACGTTCTGCCAGACATGGGTCGAGCCGGAAGTCCACCAGCTCCTCGACGACTGCATTGACAAGAACATGATTGATAAGGATGAGTATCCGCAGACCGCCGAGATCGAGAACCGGTGCGTCGCCATGCTCGCGGATCTTTGGAACGCGCCGGATGTTGCCAATGCCATCGGCTGCTCGACCACCGGATCCAGCGAGGCGGCCATGCTGGGCGGGATGGCCATGAAATGGCGCTGGCGCGCGAAGCGGCAGGCGGAGGGGAAACCCACCGACAAGCCGAACATGATCTGCGGCCCGGTGCAGGTCTGCTGGCACAAGTTCGCCCGCTACTGGGACGTCGAGCTGCGAGAGATTCCCATGGAAAAAGACCGCCTCCTCATGAGTCCGGAGGAAGTCGTCAAGCGGTGCGACGAGAATACCATCGGGGTCGTGCCGACTCTCGGAGTCACGTTCAACGGACGCTACGAGCCGGTCAGGGCGGTCTCCGATGCCCTCGATAAACTGCAAAAGAAAACCGGGCTCGACATCCCAATCCATGTGGACGGAGCCAGCGGCGGATTTCTCGCCCCGTTCTGCGCGCCATCTCTCGAATGGGATTTCCGGCTCCCGCGGGTGAAGTCGGTCAATTCCTCGGGCCACAAATTCGGACTCGCCCCGCTCGGATGCGGATGGGTTGTCTGGCGGGAAAAATCCGACCTCCCGGAGGATCTCATTTTCAACGTGAATTACCTCGGCGGCAACATGCCGACGTTCGCGCTGAACTTCTCGCGCCCGGGCGGCCAGATCATCGCCCAGTATTATAACTTCCTGCGCCTCGGCCGCGAGGGCTACACCAAGGTCCACTCGGCCTGCTACGAAACCGCCCAGTTCCTCGCCAAAGAAATCGCCGCGCTCGGGCCATTCGACATGCTTTACAGCGGCGACCCTGCGGATGGAATCCCCGCGCTCTGCTGGACAATCACGCCCGGGAAAAAGCCGGGCTACTCGCTCTACGACCTCGCCGACCGCCTGCGCGTGCGCGGATGGCAGGTGCCCGCGTATTCGATGCCCGCCCACCGCGAAGACCTCGTCGTCCAGCGGATCCTCGTCCGCCTCGGAGTCAGCCGCGACCTGGCCAGCCTCCTCGTCGGCGACATCAAGGCCGCCATCGAATACCTCAGCCGCCCGTCGGTCACCCTTGGCACCACGCCCCAGGAAAGCACGGCCTTCCACCACTGATCCCAACACATCGAGTGTAATATCCGAATCGCGGTGCGACAGATCGAGGGTCGGGATGCCGTCCAACCAGCCGCCATGGCTCATCTCGGAGGCGTGTTCAAGCTGCGCATCCCAGTGAGGGCGGCTAAAAAGCCCGCGGGATCGGCGGGGGTGCCGAGAAGCTGGACCAAGCGCAGACGCCCGCTGTTTTTTTGCTGAGCCCGGAGGCGGGTTGAATACCAGGAACGCGGGGAGCCGGACGGGGCGTCCGAATGTTCCGCCTGGTCTCCAAAGAGCAAGCGAGCCAGCACGATCCCAAGTTCCCGTATTTTGCGGCGTTGGCCGGGGGCGTCTTCGCGGACATGGAACCCGATCTTCTCGCGCGGGCGGGTCGGGAGGGGGCGCGAGCAGGAGCCGCCACGAAATCGCAATTGACCCCGGTCAAACAACGATTAGCGTGGTCGTATTATGAATTCCCGATCTCAAAAGCGGTGCCGCAGCCACGTCTTCCCCGGCTTCGGTCTCACGCTCGGATTTTCTTTGGTTTACCTGGGTCTGGTTGTGCTGATTCCATTTTCCGCGCTGTTTCTGAAAACGGCCTCGGGAGGCTGGCCGCATTTTTGGGAAACCGTCACTTCGCCGCGCGTGGTGGCGTCGTACCGGGTGAGCTTCGGGATCTCGCTCCTCGCGGCGCTGGTCAACGGCGTGTTCGGGGTCATTGCCGCGTGGGTGCTGGTGCGCTACCGGTTTCCGGGCCGGAGGATTCTCGATGCGATTGTGGATCTGCCCTTCGCCCTGCCGACGGCCGTGGCGGGGATCGCGCTGACCTCGCTCTATGCGCCGAACGAGTGGATCGGACGCTGTCTCAAGCCGCTGGGGATCCAGGTCGCCTTCACGCCGGCGGGGATTTTTTTGGCGCTGACATTCATCGGTCTTCCCTTTGTGGTGCGGACCGTGCAGCCGGTCATCCAGGAGCTTGCCGCGGAAGTCGAAGAGGCCGCGGCCTGTCTGGGCGCGAACCGCTGGCACACGTTCCGCCGTGTGATTTTTCCCGCCTTGCTGCCGTCCATTCTCACCGGAGTCACTCTCGCCTACGGGCGCGCGATCGGCGAGTATGGTTCGGTGGTTTTTATTTCCGGCAACCTTCCGTTCAAAACCGAAATCACGCCGCTCATGATCATCACCAAGCTGGAGCAATACGACAATTCCGGCGCGGCCGCGATCGGGCTCGTCATGCTGATCTCCTCATTTGTGATTCTTATTGTCAGCAACAGCCTGCAATTCTGGAACAACAGGCGGTGCGGAATTTCCTGAAACCACCATGGCCGGCGCATCCACAATCCAGCTTCGGAGCCCGGCTCCTCCCCTCCGCGCGACCATGGAATCGCCGGTGGCGAAGGCCGTCCTGATCGGGATCACGCTGGTTTTCCTCGGCCTGTTCCTCTTCCTTCCGCTGGTCGTGGTTTTTCAGGAGGCGTTCTCGAAAGGGGGCGCCGCCTTTTTCCATGCGCTTCAGGATCCCTACACGCACAGCGCGATCGGGCTCACGCTTCTGGTGGCCGTGATCGTGGTCCCGCTGAATGCCGTTTTCGGGCTTGCGGCCGCCTGGAGCCTGACGCGGTTCCGGTTTCGCGGCCGATCGTTTCTGGTCACGTTGATTGACCTGCCGCTGTGGGTCTCGCCGGTCATCGGCGGTTTGATTTACGTGCTGGTCTTCGGCGCGCAGGGATGGTTCGGACCGTGGCTCCGCGAGCACGACATCCGGATTATTTTTGCCGTGCCGGGCATTGTGCTGGCAACGATGTTCGTGACTTTTCCGCTTGTCGCGCGGGGTCTCATCCCGCTCATGGAGGCGCAGGGGATGAAGGAAGAGGAAGCGGCGCTCACGCTGGGCGCGAACGGCTGGCAGATTTTCCGGCGCGTCACGCTGCCCAAGATCAAGTGGGGGCTGCTCTACGGGGTGATCCTCTGCAACGCGCGGGCGATGGGCGAGTTCGGCGCGGTCTCGGTCGTGTCCGGCCATATCCGTGGAAAGACGAACACGATGCCGCTTCAAATCGAGATCCTCTACATGGAATACGACTTCGCCGCCGCCTTCGCGGTCGCCTCGCTCCTGGCGTTGCTGGCGATCATCACCCTGATTTTAAAGACCTACGCCGAATGGCGGGCCGAGCGCCAACTCCACGAAGCTTCCTTATGAGCATCTCCATCTCCAACATCTCGAAATCGTTCGCCCGCTATCCGGCACTCAACGGCGTGAGCTTGGAAATCGCGACCGGCGAGCTTCTCGCGCTCCTCGGCCCGAGCGGATCCGGAAAAACCACGCTCCTGCGGGTGATCGCCGGGCTGGAATTCCCGGACAACGGCGGGACGGTGAGCTTCGGTGATCGTGATGTCACCGGCCTCTCGGCCTACAAGCGTCGCGCGGGATTCGTTTTCCAACAATACGCGCTTTTTGCCCACATGAACGTCTTTGAAAATATCGCGTTTTCCTTTCGCGTGCTGCCGCGTCGGAAGCGGCCTCCGGAGTCCGCGATCCGCGATCGCGTCTCCACCCTCCTCGAAGCCGTTCAACTCACCGCCTACGAAAAACGGCTTCCCACCCAACTCTCCGGCGGGCAGCGCCAGCGTGTCGCCTTTGCCCGCGCGCTGGCCATCGAGCCGGAGGTTCTTCTCCTGGACGAGCCCTTCGGCGCGCTGGACGCCAGGGTCCGCAAGGACCTCCGCCGCTGGCTCAAAGAATTTCATCGCCGCATCCGGCTCACGACGATCTTCGTCACGCACGATCAGGACGAAGCGTTCGAGGTGGCCGACCGGGTGGTCCTCATTGACAAGGGGGTCATCCAGCAATCCGGGACGCCCCGGGAAGTGAGGTCAACTCCCGCCAATGAATTTGTCCGGAATTTCCTCGACCTGCCGCAGCAATAACGGATCCGGCGATTGGTTTCAGGTTAATAACGGGACGGCTCCCGATGCGGACGGCCTCCTCAACCCGGTGGAGTCGCGTTGGGATCGCCGTGAACCTTGGCGGCGGCGGAACACAGGCAGGCTCCGAGAAAGATTACCACGCCCGTGAGATACACCCACAGCAGGAGGAGCATCATCACGCCGACCGTTCCGTAGATCGCGTTGTAGTTCACGAACCGGGGCAGGTAGTTCACAAAAGCGTTCTGGCAGGCCTGCAGCGACAGCGTCACCAGCAGCGCCGGCAGCCAAACCTGCCGGAAAAATACCCGGCGCCTCGGAGCCAGCATGTAAAGCAGCGTGAACGAATAAAACAAAACCGCCCCGGCCACCACATACCGGCTCAAATCGAAAACCTCCGCGATCAGATTCAAATTCACCCCGGGAACCTGGGCTTCCACGAACCCCTCGAACGCCAAGAGAATGTTTTTCGCCGCCTGCAGGAGCGCCGGCGCGAGAAGCCCGATCAGCATCGCGCTGGCGAGCACAGCGATCATCAGAAGATTTTTCAGCGGCAGCTGCCACCACGGGATCTCGACCGTGTGCCACGCCCGGTTCACCCCGCGCACCAGCGCCTGAAAAAATCGCAGCGAACACCACATCAGGATCGCGAACGACACGGCCGTCACGCTCCCGCGCGACTTTTCCAGCGAGGCCACCATCTGCCACAGGAACGCCTGCTCCGGCTGCCCCATCGGAAAAAACCGCTGCGCGGTCTGGATCACCTCCTGCGAATCAAAAAACGACGAGCCGACGGTCAGGAGCAAGGCAAACAGCGGAACGAGAGAAAAAAGGGCGTAATAAGCGAACGACGCCGCGCGTTGCTCGCCGTCAATCTCCACAAAGGTCCAGCCCGCCTCCCAAAGGATGCGCGGACACTCCCGTGCCTGCTTCCAGATCCACCGCATGAAAAAACCTATCCGCAAAGCGCGCGGGAAAACAATGTTCTTTCCGGTCGCTTCGCGAGATCCCCATGAGACCATTGAGTTTCCGCCCAAGGGGGTGGCGCGTTGGGGAGCCGGAACATGTCGGATCAGGCTTCTGTCAGGAATTTTTTCTCGCCGGAGGAACCGCTGCGCTTGCGGTCCATCTCGTCATGGATATCTTCCGCAAGTTTTGCGACGGTTCCCGCCACGCGGAGCAGACGGTCCGACTTGTCATCCCGGTG
>Ga0194054_10000381_pt1 | contig 22877 bp, 22 predicted proteins | sample SepL2210m_MetaG_FD_163628 | JGI IMG/M metagenome (GOLD analysis project Ga0194054, IMG submission 163628) | Anoxic zone freshwater microbial communities from boreal shield lake in IISD Experimental Lakes Area, Ontario, Canada - Sep2016-L227-10m | ecosystem: Environmental > Aquatic > Freshwater... | reverse complement strand
GTCGTGGAGCCTGAAAGGATTGGTAGAGTTAAACATGTCGTTGGAAAGTGAAGTCAAAACGGGGGAGCATGGAGGGATCTGGAGCGCCGTGGCAAGGCAGGTGATGGCCGGAAAGCCCGTCACTCGTGACCAGGCGTTACAGATACTCCAGTCTCCTCCCGCAGAGTTGCTATCCGTTTTGGATGCCGCCTTCGCCATCCGCCGGAAATACTTCGGCGTTCAAATGCGCTTGCATGTACTCCGAAATGCCCGTAGCGGAGGGTGCACGGAAGATTGCGGATACTGCAGCCAGTCTGCACGGGCCAGTGCCGGATCCGCACCTTTCTATCCCCTGCAATCACGTGCAGAGATTGTGGCCGGCGCTCACGAGGCCCGCAAGATGAAAGCCATCCGGTATTGCGTGGTGTCCAGCGGTCGAACGTTGTCCAACCCGGACTTGGATGAGATTTGCGAGACTATTCACCAGATCAAGGCGGAAGTGCCTATCCAGGTCTGCTTGTCGATGGGTCTGCTCACCCCTGTGCAGGCGGCACGGCTCAAGGCAGCGGGACTTGATCGCTATAACCATAACCTGGAAACCTCGGAGCGCCATTTCCCGCATCTATGCTCAACGCACTCCTACGCGGATCGTGTGTCCACTGCGCGCATTGCCAAGGCGGCTGGCCTCGAATTGTGTTGCGGCGGACTTCTGGGTGCGGCAGAAACACTGGAAGACCGGGTCGATCTGGCATTCGCACTAAAGGCAATCGGGGCCGACTCCATCCCTCTCAACTTCCTCGATCCCCGGCCAGGAACACCTTTCCAGGCCTATACGCGACTGAAGCCGGGCGATGCATTACGGGCGTTGGCCATGTTCCGGTTTGTACATCCCACTACAGAAATCCGCATTGCAGGTGGCCGGGAGGCCTGCCTGGGCCCCACGCAGGTACTGGCGCTCTATGCGGCAAATTCAATGTTTACAGAAGGTTATCTCACCACTTCCGGGCAGGGCTATGCAACGGATATGGCGTTGTTGACCGCCGCCGGGTTCGAAGTGGGTGAGCTAACGCAGGCCTAATGGAAGACCTATGAAGAAACTCCTCTCTATTGCAATTGCGAGCGGGAAAGGCGGCACGGGGAAGACCACCGTGGCGGTTAACCTGGCCTGGACACTCGCCAAGCTAGGCCGCCCGGTTCAATACCTTGACTGTGATGTGGAAGAACCCAATGGGCATATATTCCTGAAGCCGGAGATCACTACGAGCGAAGCCGTAGGCATTCTTGTGCCCGTCGTCGAGGAAAGCGCCTGTATCGGTTGTAGAAAATGCTCTGAGGTTTGTGAGTTCCATGCCATTGCAGTGCTCGAGAAGGCGCTCATTTTCCCTGAGCTCTGCCATGGGTGTGGTGGGTGCACCCTGGCATGCCCAAGCGGGGCGATTCGGGAGCAGGAACGAACCATCGGCGTGGTGGAAACCGGGCATCGGGAGCGGATAAACTTTGTTCAGGGTCGCATGAATGTCGGCGAACCCATGGCGCCCCCTGTGATTCGGGCCGTTAAGAAGAAATCAATCACTGAAGGAGTCGCCCTATTTGATGCCCCGCCAGGAACTTCCTGCCCCGTCGTTACAACGGTGCGGAATACCGACTACATTGTACTGGTTACGGAACCCACTCCGTTCGGACTGCACGATCTGACGCTGGCCGTGGAGATGATCCGGAAATTGGGTGTTCGCCATGGGGTGGTCATTAACCGGGCCGACAGCGGGGACCTGCGGGTACGGGATTACTGCGCGAAGGAGGGAATTCCCGTCCTGGCTGAACTTCCCGACGACCGGCGTGTGGCGGAGGCGTACTCCCGCGGGGAAATGGCCGTTCAAGCCCTGCCGGAGTGGCAAGCCGTCTTTTCATCTTTGTGGAACCGAATGGAAGGGAATATATGCCGCTAAATGAACTTGTTGTTATCAGCGGTAAAGGGGGTACGGGCAAAACCAGTTTGGTGGCGTCCTTTGCGGCTCTGGCGGGAAAGGTTGTTCTCGCGGACTGCGACGTGGATGCCGCAGACCTGCATTTGATAATGTCGCCAACCCTTCGGAAACGGGAGGACTTCTGGTGCGGACATGAGGCTTCCATACGCCAGAAAGACTGTATCCAATGTGGGGCTTGTCTGGCGCGGTGCAAGTTCGATGCAGTACGAATGGCGGATGGTAATGGGGGTGAATCCTCATTTTCCATAGAGCCTAACGCCTGCGAAGGGTGCGGTGTATGTGTCTGGTCGTGTCCCGTGAAAGCGATTGATTTCCCTGAACGACTCAGCGGAGAATGGTATGTTTCCGACACGCGCCATGGCCCGATGGTGCATGCCCGGCTCATCCCTGGTGGCGAGAATTCCGGCAAGCTGGTCAGCAAGGTCAAAGAGACCGCCCGGGCACTGGCCATATCCAATCAAGCTGACTTCCTTCTCGTGGATGGCCCCCCTGGCGTAGGGTGTGCGGTCATTGCCTCCATCAGCGGTGCTACACGGGTTCTGATCGTGACCGAGCCGACCTTGTCAGGGGAGCATGATATGGCTAGGGTTTTGGAACTGACCCGCCACTTTCACATCCCCGCCGCCGTATGCGTCAATAAATGGGATTTAAACCCCGAAATGACGGAGCGGATCGAGGTCGACGCCCACCGAGCCGGGGCTGCGTTGGCTGGCCGTGTACGATACGATCGGGGCGTTACGGCAGCCCAGTTACAGGGGCGGGCTGTTGTCGAAGTCGATTCGGGGCCGCTCGCCGCAGATATTCGGGCAGTATGGAATAATATTAACCACTTTGAGCAATCGCTCTCAGGGAGGGTGACTCCATGACCATTAGACTTGAAGTTGTTCCGTTTGTGATCGCCGTTGCCTTATTGTTTGGTTTGCTAGCCGTCATCATGCTCTGGAAAGGCCTATCTTGGCAACGGGTGGCTGGCTTATGTGGCATTTTCGCATTCATATGTGTGGCCTATCTTCTGTTCTTCTTCCGGGATCCCGAACGGATAATTCCCGCGGGGGACGATCTGATCGTTGCCGCCGCCGACGGTACAGTGGCCGCCATCACCGATATCCATGAGGACAAGTACTTGCATGCCGACTGTGTTCGAATCAGTATTTTCCTCAGCCTGTTTGATGTCCACGTCAACCGGGCCCCGATTGCCGGACAATCAACTTTTCTAGGCTATTATCCTGGTCAACGTTTGTTCACCTTCCAGGAGAAATCCTCCGAGGTCAACCAGCACAATAAAATCCTGATTACGAATACCCAAACACGGTGCCTGCTTTGCCAGATTGTCGGGCCAGTTTGTCGGCGCGTCGTGTATTGGCTGGATCATGACCACATCGTGCCGGTTGCCAAGGGCGAAAAGATAGGGATGATGAAGTTTGGGTCGCGTTTGGATTTGTATTTCCCGAAGGCTGACGTGGAGGTGCTCGTGCGAATAGGGGACAAAGTTCGGGCTGGTGAAACCATTGTGGCACGCATCAAAAATAAATCATCCGGCCCAGAATAGGCGTTATGCCCATGAATACGCGCATTATCATCCTTTCGGACAACAACGTGGCCAGCCCTTCCACCCGTGCGGAGCACGGCCTGGCCTTTTGGATTGAAACAGACACCCACTGTCTCTTGTTTGACACCGGACAGGGACTTGTGCTTGAGGAAAATGCACGGGCCCTTAAGCTGGATCTGGATGCGGTGGACACCGTTGTTCTGAGTCATGGTCACTATGACCATACAGGTGGTTTGGCTGCAGTGATCCAGTGTGCCGACAAGGGGATCCGGGTCGTCGCCCATCCCGATGCATTTTTGCCCAAGTATAAACAGGCTGAAGCGGGCGCCCGTTCTATTGGAATTCCCGGCCCATCGCAGGAGGCCTTGTCAGGTTTGACAGTTCCGCCGGTGACAACCCGTGCCGCCCTGGAAGTCGTGCCCGGCATCTGGGCTACTGGCGAAATTCCCAGGCGACACCCTGAAGAAATAACCCTTGAAGGGTTTCGCAGGGACTCGCAAGGTCATCACGAGGATCCCTTGCTGGATGATCAGGCGCTCTTTATAAAGTCGCGCCTGGGAACCATTGTGCTTCTGGGGTGTGCCCATGCCGGTCTGATCAACACCCTTGACCATATTCAGCAGTTGACTCAAGGGCAGCCGATTTACGCTGTGATCGGGGGCACCCATCTCCGGTCGGCACCTGAAAGCCGCCTGGACTGGACGATCAATGAGCTGCGCCGTTTTAATTTGCATCGTCTGGTTGCCCTGCACTGTACGGGGGCAGGGGCAACGGCCGCATTGTGGAATGCGTTTCCCGGAATTTGTGCTCCCGGCGGGACGGGTGCCTGTTTTGATTTTTGATCTAACCAAAAAGGAAAAAGCGAGATGACGAAAAAGAATGAATGTGGATGCGGCGAATCAACCCCTCAGCACGCTTGCGGGAGCGGACAAAACCAGGCGCCGGAACATTTTGACCAATGGCTGGAAGATCAGCAACTCCAGGAATGTCTCCAGAAAATCCGGCATAAAGTGCTGGTGATGTCCGGGAAAGGGGGAGTGGGGAAGAGCACGGTCGCCGCCAATATGGCGATTTCCCTGTCTTTGTCAGGGAAGCGTGTCGGACTTCTGGATGTGGATATTCATGGGCCGAGCATTCCCGGGATGCTGCATCTTGAAAAGGCCGAGATTCAGATGAAAAACGGCATGATCCAGCCGGTTGAACATGCTGGACTCAAGGTCATGTCCGTCGGATTCCTCTTGAAAAACCGGGATGACGCCGTCATCTGGCGTGGCCCCATGAAAGCCAGCGTGATCAAACAATTCCTCAAAGATGTCGAATGGGGTGAACTGGATTATTTGATCATTGATTCCCCGCCAGGTACGGGGGATGAGCCTCTCTCGGTTGTTCAGCTTGCAGAGCCCGTGGATGGCGCCGTCGTGGTCACCACCCCCCAGGCGGTGGCCACCGCCGATGTCCGGAAATCCATTAAGTTTTGCAAACAATTGAATCTGCCGGTTCTGGGCGTGGTTGAGAATATGAGTGGCTTTGTGTGCCCGAAATGCGGGGATGTCACCGACATTTTCACGACCGGGGGCGGCGAACGTATGGCGGCCGAAATGGCGGTGCCCTTTCTGGGCCGGATTCCGATTGACCCCGCCGTGGGGTTGGCATGCGATGCCGGGACTCCGTTTGTTTATCACTATAGCAAAACGGAGACCGCCAAGGCCTTCGAACGGGTGATCGCACCCATCCTGTCGCTGTCAGTAAAGAAAGAGATCCCTCTACAACCTCAAAATAAGGAGACGATGATGAAGATTGCCATTCCCATTGCCGAAGGAAAACTTGCCATGCATTTCGGGCACTGTGCGGAATTCGCATTTGTTGACGTGGACTTAACGACGAAGGCGATTACACACCAGCAGCGCCACACCCCCCCACCGCATGAGCCGGGCGTATTGCCGCGCTGGCTGCACGAGCAGGGAGTTCAGGTCATTCTTGCGGGCGGCATGGGCAGTCGCGCACAGGCTTTGTTCGCCGAAAACGGAATCAAGGTCATGATCGGTGCGGCCAGCGAATCGCCTGAGATTCTGGTGGCAGCTTACCTCGCCGGTACCCTGCAAACCGGAGCCAATGTGTGTGATCACTAAGCAAAGACAGGTAAAAATGGCGCATTTGCGGGACGCACACCATGCCGGTTGCATCGTGTGCGGAGCCCGTAATAAATTGGGGCTTAAGCTCGCTTTTCAAACGTGTGAAGATGGGAGCATTGAGGGCCGGTTTACCTGTCGCCGTGTGTTTCAAGGGTATGACGGCCTGTTGCACGGCGGGGTGATTTCAGCCGTCATGGATAGCGCGATGACGAATTGCCTCTTCGCGCATGGCATTACCGCTGTGACAGGTGAACTGACTGTGCGCTTCCTGCTCGCCGTCGGCTTGAATGAAGAGGCGGTTGTGAAAGCGCATATCGAAGAGGCGCTAGCTCCGTTATATCTTCTGAAGGCCACTCTGATTCAGAGTGACCGGATTGTCGCGCGTGCCACCGCAAAGTTTATGGAACGTAAAACAGACAAATTAGAACGGGGTTGACACAATTCTCGTTGTTAAACAGCACTATTTGACTTTGTTTAAGGGGTAAACAAATGAGGAACAGGGTAATAAACAACATAAGAAAGGAAGCTGAAGAAATGAGTGAACAGAACATCAGGTTGCCATTGATTGGGGAACTCGCTCCGTCCTTTGTGGCGGAGACGACTCAGGGACCGCTTAATTTTCCTGGTGATTATAAAGGGAAATGGGTGGTGTTTTTCTCGCATCCGGCGGACTTTACGCCGGTGTGTACCACGGAGTTTATGACCTTTGCCTCGATGCAGCCGGAGTTCGAAGCCCTTAACTGCAAGTTGCTCGGACTCTCGATTGACAGCACCTACAGCCACATTGCGTGGTTGCGGACGATCAAGGAGAAGATCGACTACAAAGGCATGAAGAATGTCGAGGTGACCTTTCCCGTTATTAGCGACCTGACCATGGAGGTTTCCAAGGCATTCGGTATGCTTCAGCCTGGTGCCAGCAACACCCAGGCCGTGCGGGCGGTGTTCATCATTGATCCGGACAGCAAGGTGCGTGCGCTTCTGTACTACCCCCTCAGCAATGGCCGGAACATGCAGGAGGTCAAGCGGTTGCTGATTGCCATGCAGTATTCCGACAAACATAAGATCGCCACCCCTGCCAACTGGCAACCGGGCGACGATGTGATTGTTCCGCCTCCCGGCTCCTGCGGTGTGGCCAAGGATCGCATGACCAAGCCTGATCCCGACGTGAAGTGTCTCGACTGGTTCATGTGCCTCAAGAAATGCCCGAAATAAACAGCCCCGTTGGCGCGGCCGGCCCAATGAAAAAGCCGGCCGCGCTTCAATGTGACATGATAGATGCGTCCCGAGATACCTTCGACCGACATGCGGCAGAGTACGACCTTTGGTTTGACCGACATGTATTTGCCTACGAGTCGGAACTGGCCGCCATTCGTTCTCTCGTCCCGAGTCTGGGAAGCGGAATAGAGATTGGCGCGGGGACTGGCCGTTTTTGCGTGCCTTTGAATATTGAGATAGCGCTCGAGCCTTCAGCCCGTATGGCGGCTATTGCCCGGAGCCGTGGTGCCCGGGTTATACAGTCTGTGGCCGAGCATATACCGTTTTCTGAACAGACTTTTGATTTCGCGGTCCTGATCAATGTTCTGTGTTTCGTGGTCGACCCATTGACCGTTCTGCATGAAGCTCGCCGCATCCTCATGCCCAATGGGCATGTCGTGGTAGCCATTATCGACAAGATGAGTCCTTTGGGTTGCGCGTATGAAGCTCGCAAACACGTCAGTCGCTTCTATCAGCATGCTCGGTTCTATTCCACCACTGAAGTCACGGAGTTTCTGGAACAAGGGGGATTCGAGGTCTGTCACTGCTGCCAGACCATCTTCTCCGCACCGGAGGACATGAGTAAACCTGATCCTGTTCTGGATGGGCACGGAACAGGCGCTTTTGTTGTTATCTCGGCAGTCAAGGTTGGTTAAACAGTATTAGCAGAATAGCCCCTTCGGAAAGGGAAAGAAACAATGAAACTCGGCGAGACAAAAAATTCACAAGGGAAAGAGGTTTTAATTTCAAGCGATCGGAATCATTCACACCCCGCACAACGCCTGCGGGGGTACACCCATTTCGCATCTGCCACACCAACAAGCCGTAGCAACATCCCCATGACACAGTACCAGATAGCTCTAAGAGGTGAAATCAGCCCCGCCATGATTGCGGCGGCCTGGCGTGAAAACGTCGCCCCTGAAATTGTCCGTGACCGTATTGCCGATGGAACGGCTGTTCTTCCTTCTAATCCCGCGCACCGAGGACTTCATCCGGTCGTTATCGGGCGCGCCTTTACGACCAAGGTCAATGCCAACATTGGCCGGTCGACGGAGAAATCCGGGACTGAGGCGGAGCTCGAGAAATTGTACGTGGCCATAACCGCAGGTACCGACGTTCTGATGGATCTCAGTGTTGGTTCCAATCTGGATCTTCTGCGTCGCGCTTTGCTGGGTCAATGCCCGGTTCCGTTCGGCACAGTGCCGATCTATGAAGCGTTCTCCAGGGTTGAGGGCGACATTCATGCCCTGACAGAGGAGGTGCTGTTGGAGGTCATTACCGAACAGGCCGAGCAGGGGGTGGACTTCATGACGATTCATGCAGGTCTGTTGAGCGCTCATGTTCCTTTGGCGGCTAAGCGCGTGATGGGAATTGTGAGCCGCGGCGGGGCGCTATTGGCTCAGTGGATGAGTCACCACAAGCGTGAAAATCCTTTCCAGTCACGATGGCGCGAGGTTTTGGAGATCTGTCGAGAACATGATGTGACCATCTCTTTGGGTGATGGGCTCCGTCCTGGGTGTCTGGCCGATGCCAGTGACGCCGCGCAGTTTGCGGAACTGGATGAGTTGGGTCGGCTGGTCACGTTGTGCCGCCAGCAGGGAGTCCAGGTTCTGGTGGAAGGTCCCGGCCATATTCCGTTCAACGAAATTCAGATGAACGTCGAGATGCAGCAAAAGATCTGCAACGGCGCTCTGTTTTATGTGCTTGGCCCTGTAGTAACAGATATTGCGCCCGGATATGATCACATCACTTCCTGCATTGGTGCCACCATGGCTGCCTTCCATGGGGCTTCCCTGCTTTGTTATGTAACCCCCGCTGAACATTTGGGGTTGCCAACCGCCGAAGATGTCAAGGCGGGGATCATGGCGTATCGCATTGCCGCCCATGCCGCTGATGTTGCGAAAAAACTTCCAGGTGCACGGGAGCGCGATGATGCGCTCTCGCACGCCCGCAAGAAATTTGACTGGAAGAAACAGTTTGAACTCGCCTTGGATGGTGAAGCGGCACGGACGCGATATGAGCAGGCGCGGTGTCATCAAAATGAAGAATTCTGTTCCATGTGTGGCAAAGACTTCTGTGCAGTACGTAATTTCTCGCGATTGGATAGCCAGACATAATAGTCCGGAAATGAGCTTCTTTACAGTGAATATGCCAATAATAGTTTTAGCATCAGATGAGTATTTTGGGCAGATGAATGATCCGACGGCTTCAGCGTCGATCAAGGGGATCTGCGGTGATACGATGGAATTCTATCTGGTCATTCGAAACGACCGGATTGAGGACGTTCGATACTTCACGGATGGATGCGGCAATACCCGCTCATGCGGTCATGCCGTAGCGCGCCGGGCGAAAGGCCGCAATGTTACGGATGCCCTGTCGATTAGTGCCGGCGAGATCATTCGGTCCGGTGAGTGTGAATCGGAAGAGGGTCGGCACTGTGCCGTTCTTGCCGTGACGACGTTTTATCGGGCAATCGTTGATTATTTACTGACACCTTGAATGATAAAATATCCATGAAAACCAACCTCGAATGTATACCGTGTCTCGTGCGTCAGGCGGTAGAGGCCGTTGAGATGTCGTCAACCGATACCGTACTAAAAGAACGGCTGCTCAGGCGACTGCTACGTGAAATTTCCGACGCCGACTGGAATGCGATGCCTGTGGCGATTTCGCAACGCTTGCAACGACTTGTCCGGCAGGAGACGGGACAGGCCGATCCTTATCGTTTGCTCAAGGATCAGATGAACCGGATCGCCCTTGATCTGTTGCCCGCCTTGGTTGAAATGGCGCGCCGCCATTCAAATCCCCGCGAGGCCGTGGTGCGTCTGGCGATTGCCGGAAACCTGCTGGACGCCGGATCGAAGAGCCGGATTGCGCTGGAGGATTTGTCGGGTCATTTAGACGCCGTGTGGGACAGGCCGCTCGTTGGCTGTGTTTCCGATTTGTTTAAAGCCGCTGCAGAGGCGCGTTCTATTCTCTATCTGGCTGACAACGCTGGTGAAATTGTGTTCGATCGCCTGCTGATTGAGGCGCTTCCGCTTGAAAAAATCAAGGTGGTGGTGCGTGGATATCCTGTCATCAACGATGCCACTCTGGAGGACGCACAAGCGGCCGGTATTTCTAAACTCGTACCCGTGATCACAAACGGGTCAGACGCGCCGGGAACGTTAATTGAGGAGTGTTCCGGGGAATTCCGCAATTTGTTCAATCAAGCTGACTTGATTATCTCCAAGGGGCAGGGCAATTACGAAACCTTGTCGGGGTCGGGCAGGCCCATTTTCTTCCTGCTCACCGTCAAGTGTCCCATGATCGCCGCTGACATTGGCGCTGCAGTGGGTGCGCTGGTGGTCAAACGTGATGGAAATGTAGTGAACACATGAAACGGACCATGTCAGATTTGATTATAACGGAGAATCTTAACGTTCTTGAGTTGGTGCCCCTGGTGACTCCCGCTGAACTTAAGCGCGAATGCCCTGCCTCACTCGACATCCTGAAGACCGTGATCGATGCCCGTGCCGTCATCCGGCGCATCCTTTCCGGTGAAGACCAACGACTCATGGTCATTGTGGGACCTTGCTCGATCCACGATCCCGTCGCGGCCATTGACTACGCACGGCGTTTAAAAGCGTTGTCTGATGAAGTTGCAGAAACACTGTTTGTCATTATGCGTGTGTATTTCGAAAAGCCCCGCACGACCGTTGGGTGGAAGGGGCTGATTTATGATCCGCGCATGGATGGCTCAGCAGACATGGCATGCGGTTTGCGAACCGCACGCCAGCTTCTTCTCAACATCAATGCACTCGGGCTTCCTGCCGGCACAGAGATGCTGGACCCGATTGTCCCGCAATATATCGCTGATCTTGTTGCCTGGACGGCCATTGGCGCCCGAACCAGTGAATCGCAGACCCATCGCCAGATGGCCAGCGGGCTCTCCATGCCGGTTGGATTTAAGAATCGGACTGACGGCGATGTGCAGGTGGCGGTAGATGCCATACAAGCGGCCCGGAATCCTCAGAGCTTCCTGGGTATTGACGGAGACGGCCGCACCGTTATTGTTCGCACGGCCGGTAACCCTGGAGGGCATATGATTCTTCGTGGTGCCCGTAACAAGACCAATTTTGATAGTCAAAGTGTGTCGCTCGCAGCAGACCGAATGCAAGCGTCTGGTCTGCGGCCCAGCATTCTGGTCGACTGCAGCCATGGTAACGCCAATAAACGGTTTGATAAACAGGAACTGGCGTGGAATGCCGTCCTTGAGCAACGACGCCAGGGAAGTCAGACGCTGATCGGGATGCTGCTGGAGAGCCATTTGTCCGAAGGTAATCAAAAGATTTTTGCGAATTCATCCGCACTCCACTATGGCATTTCAGTGACGGATGAATGTGTGGGGTGGGAAGCCACTGAGCGGATGCTGCGTCATGCGGCAGGCGTTATGCGGAGTGAGATGGGCTGAACCAATGGAGGCGAGTGTCGCTATTCAGGTTCGATAAGTTAACAAAAGCAGGAGGTTATTATGGGTACAACAGGTAGACAGATTGTCAAGGATGCGGATAAGATTATTGCGATGCTGAACAAGCTTTATTGTGATGAGTGGCTCGCCTACTACCAGTATTGGCTTGGTGCCAAACTCGTGAAGGGGCCAATGAAGAATTCCGTTATGGCGGAACTGAATCAGCACGCATTGGATGAGCTCCGTCATGCAGGGATGGATGCCGACCGGATCATCCAGCTGGGCGGAACTCCAGCGCTCAGTCCTGACATTTGGCTGAAGCTGACGAACTGTAACTACGATGCGCCGAAGGATCCCTACGTCAAAGTGATTCTTGGCCAGAATATTCGCGGTGAACAATGTGCCATCAAGCACTACAACGATTTGCTCAAGTTCACCCGTGACCGGGATCCGGTCACTTACAATATGGCCCTGCAAATCCTGCAGGACGAAGTCATGCACGAGGAAGACTTACAGAGCCTCAATGAAGATATGGTCTTGATGGCCAGGCGTGGCGTGAAATAATTATCCGTAGCAAAGGTCATGGGGAGGAGGAGCTTCTCCCTCCCCAACCACTGCGAACATTGCGGACGGAGCAAATGTGCACGGCCATGGAGACTTGGACCGGTCCTTTCGGTGATCGATTCACCTAGAGATTGGTTGATGCCAGAAAGTCCCAAGCGAGGTGGTGGCGAATCCCGTTGCGGGTTCCGAACTCAACATCGTCCATCGAAATGACCAGTTTCGGGAAATTATCACGGATGGCTTCAAGGCTGCGGTAGCCGATTATGGCTTCGGAACCTTTTCCAGCACGACCCCCTGGGCGCGCAGTCTGTCCCGGAATTTAACAGGATTTTTCTTGAGCGCTTTTACGCAAGGAACACAGCAGACATAAATCCGCTCCCCTTCATGGTCGACATACAGCCGGCTGCTGACTTTTCGCCCCTCCATGACAGGACAGAGCGTTTGTGAATTCGCCGTGATGCGGTTGGCTTCCCCCCCCTCCGAGAAGGACGCCAACATCATCACGGCGGTAAGATATACCCGGAATTTCATGAGTGATTGATTAGAAAGAAAATCCAGTAATCATCCGGACCTGCAGGTCGTCGGTGTTATCATTCAGTCCGGCGGCCATGCCGAGAGAGAGCCATATCTTTTCAGTTTCCACGGAAATGACCGGGCCTACTGCGTGTTCGACTTCTGAATAACTTCCTTTGGCTTCCAATCCCAGGCTTACGGCGGACACAATGTCATAGCTGATACCTGCTGCATACCCATGCTCGGTATCCGCATCTCCTTCAAGGGCGCGCTCAATGATCTGGTTATAGGCGATATTGAAATTGCCAATATCTTTGGCCAGAACAAGTTTAGCCTCCACGACATCTGCTTTGTCGGGAGCCGCATTCATGATGTATTCGGCATAAATCAAGGGATCGATAATGTAGTCACCTGTTTTGGTTAGCTTGTAACGGCTTCTGAGTTTGAATCCCTCGTAATTGAACTCTGATTCTTCATCGGATTCATAGGTTTGTTTCCACATCTGGTACATGCTGATGTCCCAGTTATCCAGCAAGCCATACTCCAACTCAACCTGATGTTGCCATGTGCTGTCATCCGATGCACCGGTGTCCGGCACCTTGGCGGTCAGGTAATATTCACCCTCCGCCATTCCTGCGGGCATGGTGATGCTTTCATACGTCCATACATAACTCCTTCTGTCAGCATGACTGGTTGCTGTCAATCCTGCCATCATGACCGCCATTACAAACCCAACTTTAGCTCTATTCATTTTCTGTCTCCCTTTCTTGTTGTTGTTTCTGCCCCGCATTAAGGTTACTGCTTTCTGGGCTACTGCAAGATGAGTGCGGTGAACACCCTTCAGAACAGCCCTGACAGCCGCCCTTCTTGTTGGTTACCTGTTTCCAGAGTGATCGTGCAATGCCAAGTAACGCCAATCCAACCAGACTCAGAACGATGATGGTCTCGATCATGTTTAGCCGCCTTTCAGATGCCGATCCCCAGAACTTTGCCCACCTGGTACACCACCAAGGTCAACACGTAGGCCATAACGGTCAGGCCTCCTAATTGAAACAGGGCCCATCCCCATGAATTGCTTTCGCGTTTGGTGACCGCGATGGTTGCCATGCAGGGGGCGGAGATAAGCATGAAGAGCATGATGCAGAAACCGACCAATGGCGAATAGTTGGCCCGCAGTTTGTCGCGCAGGGACTCGGATTCTTCGTCGGCTTCGCCAACCGAGTAGACGATCCCCAATTGAGCCACAAAGACTTCTTTCGCGGCAAAAGCACCGATCATGGCCGTGCCGATCCGCCAGTCGAAGCCCAGCGGCTTGATTACCGGTTCCATGGCATGCCCGATCCGGCCGGCGATGGTGTGGGATAACTCGGCTGCCTGTTGAGCCTCGGGAGTGGTGAAGGGCGCGGCTTCCGGCATTTTGGGGAACGTCGTTAGCGCCCAGAGGATAATGGAGACCCCGAGAATCATGGTCCCGGCCTTCTTGAGATAGATGCCGGCGCGTTCCCACATATGGATGGCCATCCCCTTCAGGGTTGGCATCCGGTAGGGGGGGAGTTCCATGACAAATGGTACGGATTCCCCTTTGAAAAGCGTCGAACGCAAGATCTTGGTGCAAATGATCGCGAGGAGAATCCCGATGATGTAAATGAGCCAGAGCATAGGCGCCCGCCATACCTCAGGAAAGAACGCGGGGATAAGTAAGGCGTATATCGGTAGTCTGGCGCCGCAACTGACGAGGGGAAGCACCAGCATTGTGGTGAGGCGATCCCGCTGGTTTTCCAGTGTTCGCGTTGCCATGATGGCCGGGACGGAACAGCCTAATCCGGTCAGCATGGGAATAAAGCTTTTTCCATGGAGCCCGATCTTGTGCATCAGGCGGTCCATCAGGAAGGCGACTCGTGCCATATAGCCAGAGTCCTCGAGAACCGCGATGGCCAGGAACAGCAGCAGGATATTGGGCAGGAAGACCAGCACGCCGCCCACGCCGGCAATGATGCCGTCCACCAGAAGTGATTTCAGCAGGCTGTCGGACCCCTGCGGCCAAAAGCCAGACACCATATGGCCAAGCCACCCGAAAAGGATGTCCAGCCACTCCATGGGCGGGGTGCCCACCGTGAAGGTCAGCCAGAATACCAGGTACATGAGGCCGAGGAAAATGGGGAGTCCCCACAACCGGTGAATCACAATCTCATCAATGCGATCACTGCGCGTGTGCCGGGACTCAATGGTGGAGCGGACCGCCTCCTGGCAGGCGCCCGAAATAAAGCCATAACGGCGATCCGCTATGATCATTTCCGCAGAATCACCGAGTACTGCTTCCAGCCGGGTGCATTCCTCTTGGATGGCTGTCAGGATGACAGGGTTGGATATTTTCCCAGTTACTTCCTTGTCAGCTTCAAGAAGTTTGATGGCCGTCCAGCGAACTTCACGATCGTTGATAAAGTTCAAATCTTGCTTAAGGAGCCGACTGATGCGAGTAATGGCTTCTTCCAGGTCTTGCCCGTACTGGATGTCGGGCATGCTGCGTGGCTTGCCCTGATGGGCGGCATGAACGGCGGTGGCGAGCAATTCCCCGATCCCGCTCCCTTGATGTCCGATGGTTTCCACAATAGGGGCGCCCAGCAGGGCTGAGAGCAGTTCCAGATTGAACTCCAATCCTCTTTGCCGTGCCACATCACTCATGTTGAAAGCAAGAACGACGGGCCGCCCAAGCTCCATGACTTGTAAGGCGAGATACAAGTTACGCTCCAGGTTGGAGGCATCAATGACGCTCACCACGACGTCCGGCTTCTGATCCACGATGAAGTTCCGAGCTACGAGTTCCTCGATAGAGTAGGCCGTTAAGCTATAGGTTCCAGGGAGATCTACGACGATGACTTCCGTATCACCGGATGTGCAGAGCCCCTCCTTCTTTTCAACGGTTACCCCGGGGTAGTTGCCTACGTGTTGCCGGGAGCCGGTCATGCTGTTGAATAAGGTGGTCTTTCCTGAATTAGGGTTTCCAACCAGAGCCAATGTGAGTTTTTGGTTCATTTACAATTATTCCTGTATTCAGTGTGCGTCATTAAGGTTTATAAAAAAGTTCGGAGTGCCGAACATTGTGAATAAAAAAATGCCTCCGGAATCATTCGACCGACATTTTTTCGGCCATTCCTCTGCCCAGCATCATGCGTCCTCCTTTAAGGGCGATGACGACCGGGCCATTGCGATCATTCTGTTGAACATTGATGGTCACTCCGGGGACAAGTCCCATGTCAGCCAGGCGGGTCGCAAGGCTATGGCCTTCCCTGATACGGCGCAATATAACGACGCGTCCGGTGGGGACGGCACTTAAAGGCATATAGCAGGCTGGGTTTATGGTAATCATCCGGATATTTCTTTCTGTATGACGGTGATGCTGGCCGCTTCTTCCTTGCGAAGGGAGAGGTGGTAACCTTTGATTTTGACATCTATGGGATCCCCCATCGGGGCAACACGAATGACTTCAATTAAACTGCCTTTAGTGAATCCCATGTCAATAATGCGGCGTTTGATGGCTCCGGAACCTGCAACTTTTTCGATAAGCCCTGACTCGCCGGGCTTGAGCTCGCTCAGGAAGGTTAAATCAGTATGGTGATCAGTTTTTTCAGGCATGGTTCTGACTTCCTTTAGACTTTGTAAGATGCAGCTTTCGCAGTTGCTCCGGGTATGCCCGGCTTCTTTGCATTGATAGCCGAACCCTCGCACCCATTTTGCGCCCGCTTTAGGGCAGGTTTCCACAAAAGCTGCAAATTCCAGAAGTCGGTCAACAATCGTTTTGGAGACGCCGTGCTCCATGCGGCAGGCCGCCTCATCCGCCTCCTTGTCGTCAATAGCAAGCACGCTGACAAAGAAGTTTCTCAAGGCTTCGTGACGCCAGAGCACTTTGGAAGCGACTTCCGTCCCGTCCGGGGTGAGGGTAATGAAGTCGTAAGGCGCATAGTTTACCAGGCCCCGTTCGCTCAAGGCCTGGAGCGCGCCCGTCACCGAGGAGCGATTGACCTTCATGCATTCCGCAATGTCCTTGGCCCGCGCGACCGAATGCTTGCGGATAAGGATCAGAATGGTCTCAAGGTAATTCTCCATATTCGAACTTAAAGCGTGTGTTTCCATGGCTGATTGACCTTCCCTGAATGTTTGGAGCGACTAACATATTACGGAATGGCGTATCTTGTCAACTTTTTTTAGGGGAAATCCTGATGACTGAATCAGGGGATGCCTGACTTTACTTTTGTGGATTCCGACATAGTATTCCGACTACGTGCGCGTTTAAATTTAATCAGGAGAGAGCCCATGAGCAACGAAAGCAAGTGCCCGGTAACTGGTAAAACTCGTGAACAGGTCTCGGGCAGTGGCCCCTCGAACCGGGAGTGGTGGCCTAACCAGTTGAATCTCAAATTACTCCACCAGCACTCCGTCATGAGCAATCCGATGGGCAAGGATTTCAACTACGCTCAGGAGTTCAAGAAGCTCGATCTGAAGGCGGTGAAGAGCGACCTCTACGCGCTGATGACCGATTCACAGGAGTGGTGGCCGGCCGATTTCGGTCATTACGGGCCGCTTTTCGTGCGGATGGCGTGGCATAGCGCCGGCACCTACCGCATGGGTGATGGCCGCGGGGGCGCGGGGTCTGGTGCCCAGCGCCTGGCGCCGCTCAACAGCTGGCCGGATAATGCGAATCTCGACAAGGCACGCCGGCTGCTCTGGCCGATCAAGCAGAAGTATGGCAGCAAGATATCCTGGGCCGACCTCATGATTCTGGCCGGAAACTGTGCGCTCGAGTCCATGGGCTTCAAAACGTTCGGTTTCGGCGGCGGGCGCAATGACGCCTGGGAACCGGAAGAGGACATCTACTGGGGGGCCGAGCGGAAGTGGCTGGACGACAAGCGTTACTCCGGTGACCGGGAACTCGAGAAACCTCTCGCCGCGGTACAGATGGGGCTAATCTATGTGAACCCGGAAGGGCCGAACGGCAATCCGGACCCGCTGGCTGCCGCCAAGGATATCCGTGAGACCTTTGCCCGTATGGCGATGAACGACGAGGAAACCGTTGCGCTGATTGCCGGCGGTCACACCTTCGGCAAAACTCATGGCGCCGGTGATGCGAAACATGTCGGACCTGAGCCCGAAGCGGCGGGCATCGAGGAGCAGGGCCTGGGCTGGAAGAGCCGCTTTGGTACGGGTAAAGGTGGCGACACGATCACCAGCGGCCTGGAAGTCGTCTGGACTACCACCCCGACGAAGTGGAGTAACAACTTCTTTTCGAACCTGTTCGGCTATGAATGGGAATTGACGAAGAGCCCGGCCGGTGCGAAGCAGTGGACCCCGAAGTACGGAGCAGGTGCCGGCACGGTGCCGGATGCGCATGACAAGTCCAAGCGGCACGCCCCGGCGATGCTGACCACTGACCTCGCCTTGCGGTTCGATCCGGCGTACGAGAAGATATCCCGGCGCTTTTTTGAACATCCGGATCAGTTTGCAGATGCCTTCGCCCGGGCCTGGTTCAAGCTGACCCACCGCGACATGGGGCCGCGCGCACGCTATCTCGGCCCGGAGGTTCCGGCCGAAGAGCTGATCTGGCAGGATCCCATTCCGGCCGTCACCCACAAACTGATCGATGCACAGGATATCGCCTCGCTCAAGGTCAAGATCCTGGCTTCCGGCCTGTCTGTATCGGAACTGGTTTCGACTGCCTGGGCGTCGGCGTCCACGTTCCGTGGCTCCGATAAGCGTGGCGGGGCGAATGGTGCACGTATTCGCCTGGTGCCACAGAAGGATTGGGCGGTCAACCAGCCGGCTCAACTGGCGAAGGTGCTCAAGGCCCTGGAAGTCATCCAGAGTGCCTTCAACAGCGCGCAGTCAGGCGGCAAGAAGGTCGCGCTGGCCGATCTGATCGTGTTGGGTGGGTGTGCGGCTGTGGAAGCGGCGGCGAAAAAGGCCGGCTGCGACGTGACGGTTCCCTTCACGCCGGGGCGGATGGATGTGTCACAGGCCCAGACCGATGTGGCGTCCTTCGCGGTGCTCGAGCCGGTTGCAGATGGGTTCCGCAACTACCTCAAGACCAAGTTCTCGGTATCAGCCGAGGAACTGCTGGTTGACCGTGCGCAATTGCTGACGTTGACGGCACCTGAGATGACGGTGCTCGTCGGCGGTCTACGCGTCCTGAACATCAATTACAACCAGACTCAACACGGCGTCTTCACCAAGCGCCCCGGGGCGCTGACGAACGACTTCTTCGTCAACCTGCTCGACATGCGCACCACATGGAAGGCGGCCTCGGAAGCAAGCGACCTGTTTGAAGGGCGCGATCGCGTCACAGGCGAGCTTAAGTGGGCCGGCACCCGTGTCGACCTCATCTTCGGTTCGAACTCCCAGCTCCGGGCGCTGGCGGAAGTCTATGGCTGCAAGGACTCCCCGCAGAAGTTCGTGCATGACTTCGTGGCCGCCTGGAACAAGGTGATGAACCTGGACCGGTTCGACCTTATCTGACGCCGGCAGGCGCCAGATGTTGATAAATTGCATGTGTAGAAAAGTCCAGTTCACTAGGCATTTCTGCGTTTTCTGCCGTTTTCTGCCTTTATAGGATTGTCATTTCACCATGAGTGTCATAGGCTGATCGTACAAACATGTCTAAGGGACTAACAAAAGCTATTGGCCTGTTTCTGTTCCTGCTGTTTATTGGCGGAACCCTTCTGATTCCTGTCATCCACAAGCTGCATTGTGAGGATCACGCTGCGGCTGGAAGTGACACCCATTGTCCCATCTGCCAGGTCGCCAACACTTCTTTCATTACTACGCTCCCGCTCAATGCCGGTAACATCGTTCAGCTAACCGTTGGATTTGTTCCTGAAGCGAGCCCGGTGTTCGTATCTGCGTTACTTTGGAATTCCGCCCAGGCGCGTGCACCTCCTGTCAGCTGACAATTTTACAGTGGTTGCAGTCTGTCAGGCGTCGGGCTTTTGCCCGCATTTCATAACTTTCCATTCTCAGGAGGATTCTCATGATTTTTCGTTTCTATGCCATTCTTTTTCTTTTCGCGATTTACATGATCGCGGGTACGCCATTGGCGTTTTCCCAAGGCACCCCTCAAACCGGTGGACTTTCCGCTTTTAACCCGGACCTTTCCCTTGTCATTGATATGTTTTATCACGCCGATGACTCGGAGGAGGGAGTTAGCCATATCCTCGAGGAGATGTCCGGATTCGGCCATACCCACGGCGACGAGGAGCATCACCACGGTGTTGAAGAAGGATTCAATCTCCGTCATGTGGAGCTTCAGCTCTCCGCCAGCGCGGATCCCTACTTTAAAGGCTCGGCCATTGCCGCAGTTGACGAAAAGGGGGCGGAACTGGAGACCGCCGAGATGGAGACAACCGGTTTACCCTATGGTTTCAAATTGAAAGGCGGCAAGTTCTACAGCGACTTCGGCTATCTCAATGCCCAGCACTCGCACCAGTGGGATTTTACTGATCAACCCTTGATCTATAAGCTCTGTCTTGGTGATCACGGACTGAATGACAAGGGCCTTCAAGCCACCTGGCTGGCACCCACGCCTTTCTACCTCATCGCGGGGGTGGAAGCATTCCAGGGTGATAACGAGACGATGTTCGCCTACCACGGTGAAGCCCCTTTGCCGGCCCACGACGGGCCCAGAGTGGGCGTCGCCTGGCTGAAGCTCAGCCCCAATCTGTCGGGGAATCATGCCCTCCAATTTGGATGCTTTGGTGCCTCAGGAACCCATCAGGAAGCCCACGATGGCGATGGGAACGGGGAAGAAGACCACTGGTTGGATGGGGATAACTCGTTCTGGGGCGGTGATTTCGTTTATAAATATAACGCTCCTTACGCCTATGCGCAGGGCGACTTTATTTTCCTGGGTGAATATTTTAATCGCCGCAAGGCGCTTGATGTCGTCGCCCACGACCTTAATCCGGCACTGGTCGGGAACAGCCGCACGGATAACCAGGATGGCTATTATCTCCAGGCCCTTTATGGATTTTTGCCCCGTTGGCGTGGAGGGCTCCGTTGGGAGCAGGTCGGGTTGATAAATGATTCCGAGTTGCCGGACGGAACGTCCGAACATTTCGGGAGCAGTTACCGGACCGGTGTGATGGTTGACTTCTCCCCGTCTGAATTCTCGCGCATCCGCCTGCAAGTCAGCGAAGGGTCCTATGAGACCGCTGATGGCAAACAGGATGTTGCTGAAGTCTACCTCCAGTGGATGCTTGCTCTTGGAGCCCACGCCGCCCACAAATTCTAACCAAAAAGGACTCACTATTATGAATCAAAAATCAATTTGGATACTGACTGTTGTTTTAGCCCTTTGTTCAGCTCAAGCCCTGGTAGCCGCCGGGAAAAGACTGAATGTGGTGGCCACCACTGCGGACTTCGGGGCGATCGCCCGCGAGATAGGGGGTGATGCGGTGCAGGTGTCCGTCCTGGCCCAGCCGGGTGAGGACGCCCATTTTGTAACACCGAAACCCAGCTATATCGCCAAACTTGCGCGAACCGACCTGCTGATTGAGGGAGGGGCGGAACTTGAGGTTGGTTGGTTACCGCCTTTGATTGAAGGATCACGCAATCCACGGTTAGTGCTGGGCCGGCCAGCGCATGTGGCCTGTGCAGAAGGCATTTCCATGCTTGAGGTCCCCTCCATCCGGGATCGTGCCCAGGGCGACATTCATGCCATGGGCAACCCCCATTATATGACTGACCCGGTGAATGCGCGGCAGGTGGCGGAACGGATTAGCAAGGCCCTTGCCGCAGCGGATCCCGACCAGGCTGACCAGTACAGCGCCAGACTGTCGGCCTTCTTATCCCGCCTCGACGCCAAATTGGCGATCTGGCAGAAACAACTGGAGCCGTTTAACGGAAAGCGCCTGACGGCTTTTCACAACTCATGGCCGTATTTTGCCAAACGCTTCAACCTCACGATCGATCTGTTTTTGGAGCCGAGACCGGGAATTCCTCCGTCTCCTGCCCATTTAGCCGATGTCGTTGTCACGATGAAGCGGGATGGCATCCGGGTAATCTTGGTTGAACCTTACCAGAATCGAAAAGTTGCCGAGACCGTGGCTCTCAAAACCGGGGCGGTTGTCCTGGACTTTTCCCAGTACCCGGGCGGTATTAAGGGAACGGAGGCGGGCTATATTGAATTTATGGATTATCTTGTAAACACCCTCACTGCCGCGTTGGGAGAGAAGCGGAAACCATGAGCGAGGCCTTTGAGATCATGGTGTGGCCCTTTGTGGCCTGCCTGCTGCTTCCCGGCTTGCTGGTGTACCTAGGACTCCACATTGTGAAGCGCGAGATCATCTTTGTTGATCTCGCGCTGGCTCAGGTGGCAGCTCTGGGAATTTGCATGGCCATTCTATTGGGGCATGATGCACACGATTGGCAGACCACGGCCTGGTCTGGCGCATTCACGCTGGCGGGGGCAGCCATTCTGACCCTGACCCGTCCCCGGGCAAAAGGAGGGCGAGTGCCCCAGGAGGCCCTGATCGGCATTGTGTACGTGGTGGCGGCGGCCGGGAGTTTCCTGCTCCTGAGTCGTAGTCCTGAAGGCAACGAGGAATTGCGCCGGACCTTGGTGGGTGAGATTCTGCTGGTTCAGCCTGGGGAAGTCATGCGTACCTTCGCCCTGTTCGTGGCTGTCGGGGTGCTTCACTTCGTGTTTCGCCGTCAGTTCTGGCAGCTCACGTTCGATCCCGAGAAGGGGAGCACGGACGGTCGGCGCATCTGGTTTTGGGATTTCCTGTTTTACGTCCTGTTTGGAATCGTGGTCACGAGCTTCGTCAGGATGGGTGGGGTATTACTGGTCTTCTCGTATCTCATCATCCCTGCGGTATGTGCCAATATCTTCGCAACAACGATGCGCGCCCGCCTCGCCGTGGGTTGGGTCGTGGCGACATTAGCGAGCGTGGCGGGACTGTATGCCTCCTATCGTCTTGACCTGCCGACCGGGGCGGCGATTGTGTGCGCATTGGGGCTGGCTTTATTGCTGTCTTCCGCGGTCAGGATATTCCAATCCACTGACCACGTCTGAAACAAGAGAGGAAGTGGCGCCCAGATGAAGTCTCATTCTAGCCTCAAAGCAATTTGCGCAACCTGTTTAGCATTGACTATCTGAGTGTTTCTACGATTGGGGTAACGGGCGGTTCTGGCGCTGTCTCAGGGGGGAGCTCAGGGTCCAAGACCGGCGCAGGGGATTCCGTTACCGTGACCGGTGTTGGCGGCTCTGGCGTCAGAGCCGGAGGCGGGTCTTGGACTTCCATCACGGGCGGAGCAGACGGAGGCGGCAAGACCGGCGTGGGTGCTTCCACCGGTGGCGCGGCCGGGGGCTGACTTTCCGGTGTCGGCACAAGGTCCAAGGCCGGCGCAGGGGATTCCGTCACCGTGACCGGCGGTGATGGTTCTGGCGTCAGAACCGGATG
>Ga0194054_10000380_pt1 | contig 22880 bp, 23 predicted proteins | sample SepL2210m_MetaG_FD_163628 | JGI IMG/M metagenome (GOLD analysis project Ga0194054, IMG submission 163628) | Anoxic zone freshwater microbial communities from boreal shield lake in IISD Experimental Lakes Area, Ontario, Canada - Sep2016-L227-10m | ecosystem: Environmental > Aquatic > Freshwater... | reverse complement strand
ACTCCTTCTTGCCCGTCTTTTTCTCCGGCCGGCTAATGTCCTCGTGCTGGATGAACCGACCAATGATCTCGATGCCGAGACACTGGAACTCTTGGAGGAAATCCTCGTCACCTACGAAGGCACCCTCCTGCTCGTCTCTCACGACCGTGCTTTCCTAGACAACGTGGTGACCGGTACGCTCGTCTTTGAAGGGGATGGTATCGTCACCGAATACACGGGCGGTTATGAGGACTGGGTGCGCCAGCGTGACATGGTGAAACCAATCATTATTGCTTCTGCACCGGTTGCTCCGAAGATTGAAGCTCCCAAAAATGCCAAGATCGAGAAAGGCAGGAAGTTTCTCAACCGGGAGCAGAAAGAGCTTGATGAACTTCCCGCCAAAATCGAGTTCTTGGAAGCCCAACAAATCTCTCTCACCAACCGCCTCGCCGATCCCGCTCTCTACCAAAAAAAAGATGGTGAATTCCAAAAACATGAAAAAGAACTCCACGACATCCACCAGCAAATCGAACAGTCACTCGCACGCTGGGAGGAATTGGAGAAGCTGCGTATGGAGCTGGCGGGCTAAGACTGAAGATTTTTAGCCACAAAATGCACAAAGGTCACAAGCAGGAAAGGTAAAGAAAAGCAAAGTGTCTTCTGATAGTTGTTTCCCATTGTGTTATATTGTGCCTTTTGTGGCCAATTTTTCCCTGACTGCCGGGGCAACTTGAGTGCCTAGCAACTCAATTCCTTTCAACGCCAACGGATGAGGCAAGGTTCCGGGACTCATTTGAATCGTGATTCGGTCGATGCCGCCAAGGACTTCGTTGTAGTGGAGGATTTTTTGCGCTGCTGTTTCGGGATCGCCTATGATCAGTGCACCACTTGGGCCACAGACTGCATCAAACTGAGCGCGGCTAATCGGAGGCCATCCCCGTTCTCTGCCAATCTGTCCAAACATCCGTGCATAGCCGGGAAAGTATTGATCACCAGCCTGCTTGGTTGTTTCAGCCACATGGCCGAGGGCATGAATGCCTACTTTCAGTTTCTCGGGTGCATGACCCGCCCTGGCTCCGGCCTCACGATACGACTCAATCATCGGATGGAATCGGTGAGGTTGCCCACCGATGATCGCCACCATCAGGGGCAGTCCCAGCGTGCCTGCACGGACAAAGGAAGCAGGCTTTCCTCCGACTCCGACCCAGATGGGAATCGGGTTCTGTAAGGGCCGTGGATAGATGGCTTGGCCAGTGAGTGGTGCCCGATATTTTCCTGACCACGAGATTTGAGGGTGTTCACGGATCTTGAGCAAAAGCTGAAGTTTCTCGATGAAGAGCGAGTCATAGTCCTGAAGATCGAGTCCGAAGAGGGGATAGGCTTCGGTAAAGGAGCCGCGACCGACGACAATCTCAGCACGGCCCTTGGAGAGTAGATCGAGTGTGGCGAAGTTCTGGAAGACTCGCACCGGATCTTCGGCGCTCAGGACAGTAACCGCACTCGTCAGTCTGATCTGCTTCGTCCGTGCTGCGGCGGCGGCAAGGAGAACAACAGGAGCCGAATCAAGGAACTCCTCACGGTGATGCTCCCCGATGCCAAAGACATCGAGACCCACCTGATCAGCCATCTCAACCTCTTCCAGAAGATTGCTCAGTCTTAGCACCGGATCAACCAGAGCCCCGGTGACGGGATCGGCAAGCGTGGCGACAAAACTATCGAGACCGATTTGCATCAGCAGATCTCATCGCCCAGATGATTGCCCGGCACCAGATAGTTGCGGACATAGTCGCTCACTGCAGCTTCCAGCGTGGTTGTCGGAGCTGACCAGCCGGTTGCAAGCAATCGCGAGACATCGGCGCAAGTCTGGTATTGATACTGATTGCGGATGTGATCGGGCATGTCGATGAACTCGATCTTGGGTTTACGATCCAGCGCGACAAAGAGGGCATTCGTGAGATCGATCCAGGTGCGAGGGGTACCAGTGCCGATATTGAAGAGGCCGTGGGCCGAAGGGGTCTCTGCCAGATGGATGGTCATGGCGACGGCATCCTTCACATAGACGAAGTCGCGCATCTGTTCGCCGTCGCGAAAGTCCGGCCGATGGCTGCGAAAGAGGCGGACTTTTCCTGTTTCCACGATCTGCTCGTAGGCCTTCGAGACGAGGCTTCTCATTTCGCCCTTATGCTCCTCGTTAGGGCCGTAGACATTGAAGTATTTGATCCCGACGATCCCATCTTCACGCTGGAGCCAACCGTTGCGCTTGGCATGCAGGTCAAAGAGGTGCTTAGAATAGCCGTAGGCATTGAGTGGACGGAGTGTGTCGAGGTGATCCGTGCCGTCATCCATTCCACGAGTCCCATCGCCGTAGGTGGCGGCGGAGCTGGCATAGACAAAACGGATGCCGCGCTGGAGTGCCCATTGCGCAAGAATTTTCGTATAGCCGTAGTTGTTCTCCATGAGGTAGCCCACATCGCGTTCTGTGGTGGCCGAGCAGGCGCCGAGATGGTAGATGGTTCGGATGGAATTCAGGGCATCGGGATTGCACTCGAGCAGATCGAGAAAAGAATCGGCTTGCAGGTAGTCATCAAACTTCAGAGGAGAGAGATTTTTCCACTTCATCTCCTCTCCGAGCACATCGGTGACGAGGATGTCTTCACGGCCTCTCTGATTAAGGGCATGAATCAGTGCGCTTCCGATGAGTCCGGCGCCGCCGGTGACTAGGATGGATGCTGAGGACATGGGGAATGGTCGGAAGTTTGAAGGTTTAAAGTGGGAAAGTTAGAGACTCGTTTGGATGATGCTTTTTACTTTTATCCCTTTGAATTTTTGTACTTCTATAGTGGTTTATTTGCGTTCATTCAGGCCACTTTCGTCGAGTTCCTGTTGAAAGATGTCGGTTTTATCGCCGTAAACATTTCTGGCAACTTCAAGATACTTGGCCGCCTCTTTAGGATCACCTCTTTTGTATAGGCGGGAAGCTTTGGCATAATACCAGGCAGGGGTATTGGTGGGGAGATCAGTGGCAAAGAGTTTGGCTTGCAATTCGGAATCAGCATTCTGATGAAGCAATAGGAGAAGGAGCTTGTATTCCACAAGTTCGTTGTTGGGCTGCTCGATGAGCAGATTACGGTAATAATCAATCGCTGTATCCCATTGCTGTCGCAGAGCAAGCAGGGCTCCGATGTTGTAGCGAGCAGGAAAGAAACCTGGCGAAGTTTTCAATGCCTGATTATAGCAGGCGAGGGCCTCGGCATACTTTTGCTGCTTGGTCAGGATCGCCCCCTTGAGATTAAGAGCCTCTGCATTCTCCAGATCTGCTAGAAGTGCTGGGGCGAGATCATCAAGGGCCTTATCGTAGGCCTTTCGGTTAAAATCGACCAACGCCGACTGCACAGCAGCTGTCCCCCTCATGGCTTCGGCAGCTCCTTGGGAGAGGTCCGTTTCAGCGAAAAATAACGCCAGAAAAACAACGGAAACTCGAAAGTGCTTGGGAAGGAAGGAAAGCATGGTCAAGAATCTCATCAGCATGAAGAGCAGGCACCAACGAAGGCAACAAGAACTTCCTGGAGAACGGAGGAGTCTCCTATTACTTGGGACGGTCTTTGTCGTGATGGGGGTGGGTCTTCAGTGCGGCGAAGCTCAGGATCGCGCTCAGGAGAGCATCACATCGATCTCTGCGACGAATGGCGGGCAAGTGTGCCGGTTTGCGGTGGCTCTGCCGGAAAAGGATGGGCCCCTGACGCTCGGGATTTTTTCCCCGGAGGGAAATCTCGTCCGGCTGCTTTATCGTGATGCACCGATCGACTCGATACCGGCAGGTTTAAACGGCTTACTGATCAGTTGGGATGGGAAAGATGATCGTGGCGAGGAGGTCCCTGCCGGTATCTATCGGGCCAGGGGACTCGTGCGTGGCAGGATTGAGGCCTCCGCGATTGCCTTCGCCACGGATGCTTCGCCAGGTCATTTACCCTCAGAGGAGGAATGGAGGCCTTGTTTCTTCAAGACCTTCATGCCCAAGAATAGAATGATGGTGCTGGCCGCTCGTGATGCTTTGTTCGAGAGAAGGCCCTTTCTCTCAGTCTCAGCTCAAATGGAGCAATGGAAAGTCGTTCTTTTGGTGGACGGATTGCCGGCATTTGAGATGCCGATTCAGGATACTCCCGGCGTGAGGTCAGTGAATCCTCTGCTGGAGCTGCATCCCGGACGTCGCGAGGGAACGGCGGAACTGACCCTGAATTCTGATGAGGGAAAGAAATCTTATCTCATCAACGGATTGGATCAGTTGGTGCCGCTTGATGCGGGGTCTTTGCCCTTTCCTTCGGGTCCTCATTAGCCTTCTTGTCGGAACGGTCTCCATGCGATTCAATCAGCGCTTCCTTAAATGACCGCCTTTAGATTTTCAAGTCTCCCGAATTTCATCTGTGTGGCCTTACTGGTCTTTACCGTGGGCGAAATCTTCTTTGGCTCACCGGTGCTGGCACAGCAAACTGGGGCCAGTGAAATCAAGGTTCCTTATTCGATGAGTTGGGGAGACAGTATTGAGAAGCTGCGCGGGATGATTGCAGCGGTGAAAGCTCATGAGAATTCCTGTACGGAGAAATCTCCCGGCAAGGTGGTAATTGAGGCTGAGGGTTTGGGTATTGGTAATCCGCTACTGAGAAGGTCGCTCTTCACTTTCCGCGACGGTGCGTTGGTGGAAGTAGAGTTGCAATATACGGATGCTGCTTGGGATGGAGACAAGGCGGTCGATTTTTTCGACAGGACTCGCCGCCGCATTGATGAACGCTACGGGGCGGGAACCTTGTTGGTGAACAAAGTCAGGGAGACACCGAACGGTGAAAAAATCCCCAAAGATGCAACCTACACCCTCATTATCTACAATTGGATTCAGCCCATTGTTTCGCTGGAGCTGAATTTTTATTCGATGGAAGAAAAGGAGAACGCTTGCCGGATCGTGAGTCTTCGTTACAGAGCACCGTAGGAGGGGAGAGGAAAGGAAGAAAGGCTGAAGTAGTTTAGACTGAAGGCTGTGAGGTCTCAAGTTTCATACTTCTTCAATGAATCTCCATGGGGCATTCCGGAAGTGCTTTGAGGAAGGCCTTGCCGTAGTATTTGGAGAGGATGCGGCTGTCGAGAATAACGACGGAGCCGGTGTCATTGCCACTGCGGATCAGTCTGCCGATGCCCTGCCTGAGTTTGAGGATGGCCTCCGGAAGCGAATAATCCCGAAACGGATCACCACCTGATGACTGAATCTCCTCCAGCTTGGCCTCGGTGAGGGGATGATCGGGAGTGGCAAAGGGCAGACGGGTAATGATGACGCTTGAAAGGGCGTCGCCTGGCAGGTCAACGCCGGTCCAGAAGCTGTCCGTTCCAAAAAGAACGCTTTCTCCGTCTTCGCGAAAGGACTCCAGCATCCGCGAGCGCGAGAGTCCCGCACCCTGTACGATCAGATCCCAGCGGTTCTTTTCGAAGAATCCTTCCATCCGTGAAGCAACCGCCTGCATTGTTCTGTAACTGGTAAAGAGAACAAAGGCGCGAGCCTTACTTTCGGTGGTGAAATGTTCGATCCACTTCGCCAGGGATTCCTCGTAACCCGAGTCGCGTGGCTCCGGCATTTTGCGCACGAGATGCAGTTTCATCTGGCGCTTATAGTCAAACGGAGAGCCGAGTTGCAGGGATGGCACTTCTTCCGCCCCTACGCGTCCCTTGAAATAACCCAACTCTTCGGAGCCCACGGAGAGGGTGGCGCTGGTCATCACAGCCGTTCCACCCTCGCGGAAGAGAAGTCTGCCAAGTAGCGGGGCGACAGCGACCGGTGCCGCATGCAGGTTGTGCCAGGTCGCAGCCTTGCCTCCACGCTCCATCCAATAGACATGGCCCGGTTCACTCTGGGTCAGAAAATCCGAAATGCCAGCCCGTGCTGCACGCAGACGGGAGGTGACTTCGGTCAACTCCCCCTTAAGCCCCTCTTCCTCGGTTTTGGCTGCCGCGGAGGCTGCCGATTCCGCGAGGCGTGACAATCGCTCAGGGAGCATATTGGTTGCCACGGATGCCGCCAGTTCCGCGGACTGATCTTCACGGATGCGACACTCGCGTCCCTGTTTGAAGGTGCAGGCACCTGCAAGCGAGTCGAAGAACCGATCAATCTCCGGCATGATGTCAGCGGCCGTACTGATCGCTTCGGTGTGACGGGCCTGTTGTAGCAGCCCCTTGCGTGTGCGGGGATTGTAGAGTCGTTGGATGGACTGGCGAAGCCCGTACTGGGAAAGGCTGAATCCCAGATGGCGCGAGGCAACCTGCTCGACAGTGTGGGCTTCGTCGAAAATGACAAAATCATCCGGAAAGATGTACCCGGCGCCCGCATCTTCGGGATCACCCAGCAGAGTGAAGAAGAGGGGGTGGTTGAGCACCAGGAGCTGGGCTGACTGAGCGCGGCGACGGGCTGCCTGATAAAAACATCCTGAGTCACGACCGCAGGTTTTTGGGGTGCAGAGGTGCTGTTCGCTGCAAATCTGAGCCCAAAGCTGGGGAGAGGGATCGAAGGGGAGGTCGCTCAAGGAACCGTCGGAAGTCGTGGCGACCCATTCCCTGATGCGTTCTAGTTCTGGGCGTTCCTCGGCGGTGAAGAGATCGCCTCCATGATGTGCAGCTCTAGAGAGTCGGGTGGGGCATACATAATTTTGCCTCCCCTTGAGCAGGACGGCCTCAAATTCCTCCTCAATCAATCCGCGAACCAGCGGTATGTCCTTGTAAAGGAGTTGTTCCTGAAGGTTGATCGTGTGTGTGCTGATGAGTGCCTTGCGTCCCGTTCGCCGCGCATGAAGAACGGCGGGAAGCAGATAGGCGAGTGATTTACCGACTCCCGTTCCCGCCTCGACGACAAGATGGGACCTGTTTTCCAGAGATTCTGCAACGGCTGCGGCCATGCGCTGCTGCTCGGGGCGCCACTCGAAGCCGCTGATCGCCGAGAGTCTTCCCTTTGGGCCGAAGAGTTCCGCAACCTCGCGGGCAAACTCCCCGCGGGGGGGGCGGCTTGCGGTTGGCAAATCCTCGTTGATGGAAATCATGGGCAGAGGGAAGGGGGCGTTTTTGTGAATGGGCGATTGCGATTGCAGGAAAGGGATGAGTAGAGGCAGAATCTCGTTCTTTCCCGCCCCCTGCAACGGGTTTCTGCCGGAAACTTCCCATGACCCTATTCGACCAGTATCTGCTCAAAAAATTTCTCCTGCCGTTTTTCTATTGCGTCAGCGGTTTCATCTCCGTCTGGTTGATCTGGGATCTCAGCACCAATCTGCCCGACTTCATCGCTGGATTCAATACGCTGGGCTTCGAAACCACCATCGCGCTGGTCGCGCGCTTTTATCTGCTCCAGATTCCGAGTGTCATCGTTCTCAGTGTGCCCGTCGGCCTGCTGTTGGCACTACTCTATACCCTGACCCAGATGTCACGGCGCAACGAGATCATTTCCATGCTCTGCGCGGGTCAGAGTCTCTACCGGATTTTTGTCCCGCTTGTTCTGGTCGGATTGGTCATGACCGGAGTGCTTACTTATTTCAATAACTCCCTGGCTCCGCAGGCCGGGGCGGTGCGTGATGATCTCAAAGATGAGATCAAATCCGGTCACAAAAGCGACAGGGGGATCAAGAATCACCTCTTTCGAAATCGGGAGGATCGGCGTCTTTGGTTCCTCTCCTGGGTGGATCCGAAGGCTACGCAGGCCTATCGCTTGGAAATTATCCAACAGAACGAATCGGGCATTGTCACTGATATCTGGTATGCGCTTCGTGCGGAATTTGTGCCGCAAATGGGACTTTGGATTTTGAAGCAGGCCCGCCACATCACAGTGGATGAATCGGGCAACCTGATCACCTCCGAATTACAGCCTGAAATTGAAATCAAAGGATGGAATGAAACTCCCTGGAAGATCGGCAGTTCCATGATGAACTCCGAGTTCTTAAGCTATCCCGATCTGAGTGATTATCTCCGGTTCAACGCGGAATTTCCCGAATCACGCCTCGCTCCATTTTTGACGCACTGGTATTATCGTCTGGCCCTTCCTTGGATCTGTATCGTCGTGATCTTCATCGCCGGCCCCATGGGGGTCGTGATCGGACGGCGGGGAATCATGGGGGGAGTCGGCACGGCCATCGGACTCTTCGCCGTGCTCCTCTTTACAAGCAGTCTCTTTCTCGCGCTCGGAAAGGGGGATAGAATTCCCGCCTGGATGGCGGCATGGGGACCGATCCTGATTTTTCTGGTCATCGGGCTTTATCTTTTTTGGGTGCGGGCCACGGGAAGGGAGTTTCCCAAGTTACGATTGCCCGGTCTTTGATAGGAAGCTAGACTCACCCGATGCAGCAGGAGTGGAATATCAAGACCCGATCGGAAGCGTGTCACGCAACGGGAAAACCTTTCGCGGAGGGAGAGGTTTTTTACACGGCGCTTTTCCATAATGGGGAGGGCTTTCGACGGATCGATCTGAGTGAAGAGGGGTGGAGTGCGCGTGCCGCCGATCTCTCCGCCGAGCCGATATTTTCCTATTGGAGATCGAAGTTTGAACCACCCGCTCCACCGGCACCGGAACCGCTGCGTCGTGATGATGCCGAGGGTATGCTCAGGCATCTGATGGAGAGCGAAGATCCGGCACATTTGAACACACGCTATCTGCTGGCAGTGATGCTAGAGCGGAAGCGTATCCTGCGTCCGCACAAATCCCCGGAACCGGGCACCCTTCTCTACGAACATGCCGCCACGGGGGAGACATTTATCATTACCGATCCAGGGCTCTCGCTGACCGATCTGGTGGCTGTGCAGGAAGAGGTTTCAGTACTTCTTTCGGGACTTTCCGCCGCCCCTGTTGCCACAGAGCCTGAGTCCACCGAAGTTCGGACAGAGGTTCGGTAGGCTTGATGAGCACCATGAAGGAGGGACTCTTCCTTGCCCCGATGGCAGGGGTGACGAACTCGGTTTTCCGCAGAATCTGTCGGGAAAAAGGAGCTGACATTCTCACGACGGAATTTGTTTCCGCAGACGGTATCATGCACAGGAACACCCGCACGCGGAGCTATGTCGAATTCACACCCGGAGAACGGCCGATGGGAGTGCAACTCTTTGGCGGTGATCCCGGCAGGCTTGCAGAAGCGGCCAAACAGGTGATCGATTGGGTAAGGCCCGATTTTATTGATATCAATTTTGGATGTCCCGTAAACAAGGTCGTCTGCCGTCACGGAGGCTCCTCGCTTCTGCGCGACTGTCCTCAACTGGAGCGTGTTGCTATTGCTGTTGTCAAAGCCTGCGACCCAATACCGGTGACGGCAAAGATCCGTACAGGATGGGATGAGCGTTCCATCAATGCCACGGAAACCGCGCGCATTCTGGAAGCTGCGGGGATTTGTCGCCTAGCGGTTCACGGGCGCACACGGGCGCAGGGTTACTCGGGGTGTGCCGATTGGGATGTGATTGCGGCTGTGGTCTCGGCGGTCTCGATTCCCGTCATTGGAAATGGAGATATTGGAGGTGGGGCAACAGCTTTGCTGCGGAGACAAAGCGGAGTTCAGGGCCTGATGATCGGACGCGCAGCCATGTCGAATCCATGGATCTTTTCCGAGATCAAAGCCTCCTTCGCGGGGAAATCCTTTACGCCTCCAAGTCTCAAGGAGAGATGGGGGCTTGTGCGCCGTCATTGCGTTGAGGAAATTACAGGGCGAAGTGATGAGCGCATTGCCATGCAGGGCATGAGATCCCGGCTGATGGCCTATACGCGGGGTATGCCTGGGGCCCGACCTTTAAGGAGTCATCTTTCCCTGGTGTCATCACTCATGCAACTCGACGATCTGATTGCCTCCCATCTGATGGAATTCCCGGAAGGGCTGCTTGTGACAGCCGATTAAACTTCTTCTATTTGATCAGAAGATTTGGCCCCTTTCCCACGAGCACTGCAGAGGCCCCGCTTGGTGCGATGACTGACAAAGTGCATGAATTTCATTGCCGCCGAGGACCATTGCATGGATTTACCCTGTTCCAGAGCCTGTTCCACATTGAGTCCGCTGCGATAGAGTAGATTGTAGGCGCGCTTCACATCCATGCGCTCCATACTTCCCATACCCTTGCGACGCATCCCCACAGCGTTGATGCCGCAGACCACATTGATGATCAGGCCGACGGTGAAGGGGGGGATGTCTTTGCTCCAGGCCGTCCCTCCCCGAATCATACACATCTCACCAATCCGAAGAAACTGGTGAAAGACAGAGCCTCCACCCAGCACAGCATCATCCCCAACATCGACATAACCCGCCAGTAGGCAGTTATTGGCAATCACCGTGCGATTGCCCACGCTGCTGTTATGCCCCAGATGAACGCCGGCCATCAGCATATTGCCATTCCCGACGCGGGTGGCGGATCCTTCCGCTGTTCCCCGATGGATGGTCACATATTCGCGGATGACATTGTCATCACCGACGACGACTTCACTTGAAATAGCACTGCCGTGGGCAAAATCCTGCGGTGCAGAGCCAATCACGGCCCCAAAACCGATCAGATTTCTATCTCCAAGTGTCACCCGATTCGTAAGGATGGCATGCGCTTGGATGGTGCAATCATTACCGATGACAACACTTTCATCCACAATGGCATAGGGACCTATTTGGACATGATTACCAAGGATGGCATCGGGACTGACCAAGGCAGTCGGATGAATGGAGGAGGGGTGACTGGTCAAGAGTGATCACCCAGGGCGTTGCAGGATGCTTGGCAGTGAGAGCATTCGAACCTTCGGCGTGGAGTTGCTCTTTGTCAACAGAAGAGCAGAACCAGCGAGCTACACGGTCTGCTGAATCGCCACCGGCAGAAAAATCGTGAAGGTTGCTCCCGCTCCAGGTTTGCTTTCTAAGGTAATGCGGCCTCCGTGAGCCTGGATGACATTTTTTACGATGGAGAGACCAAGCCCGGTGCCGCCCGTGTGGCGGCCCCTGTCCCCTCCCACCCTGTAGAATCGCTCAAAAATGTGCTCCTGATCAATAAAAGGGATGCCGGGTCCATTGTCGCGAAAGAGGATCATGAGTTCCAACCCCCGGATTTCAGCCGAGACCTCGATCTCACCATGATCGGTGCATCCATGGCGCAGGGCGTTGGCTAGCAGATTTGAAAACGCCTGCTCGATGCTGTAGGCATCGGCTTCGACAAGAGGCAACGGATTTGGGATCTTTAACTGTAAAGTCGCACCCCTCTCCTTGACCTCGTGTTCCATCTGTTCTGCGACACTGTTCAAAATCTGCCCCAAATCGACCGGAAGTGACTCAAGCCGCACCCCTTTTTCTTCCATCCGGCTGATGATGAGCAGATCTTCAATGAGATGATTCAGTCTGTCCGCATGACGGCGCATGACGCTAAGGGATTTACGCAGCATTTCCTTACTGATCTTCCCATCTTCCAGAGTTTCCAAATAACCGTTGATAATCGAAAGGGGCGTGCGGAATTCATGCGAGACATTGGCTACAAATTCCCTACGCACTGATTCCAGTTCCCTGATGCGCGTGATGTCGTGCAAGACGAGAAGAAATCCACCTTGACTATTACCCTCCTGCCCCTTGAAGGGGGCCACCGTCACGATCATGTGGCAGCGTTCCCGACGCCCCGGTATGTTGGCGGTGAATTCTCCCCTCTGCACCTCACCAGTAGTGGCTGCGTACTGGGCAACGCCCTGCAACTCATGGCTCAAAAAAACCTCTTGGAGGAGCAGCCCAGTACTTTTTCCTCGCAGGTTGAACATGGCTGAGGCCGCTTCATTCATAAGGCGGATTCTCAAATCGGGACCAATAATCACAACCCCCTCAGTCATACGTTCCAGGATCATCGCAAGGCTGAACTCTTCCTCCGCAAGCAGTGAGCGTTGTCTGGCAAGTAATTCCGCCAGCAATCGTAGATTGACCGCTGTTTTTCTTAGGAAGAAAGGAACCTTGCCCAGCATCACCGGGCGGTAATCCCCCGAGGTGATGCGTTCCATCACGGCCATCAACTCACGGGCGGGGGAGAGAATCCGCCAGCAGGCAACTCCTCCCAGAAAGAGAAGCGAAAAAATCAGAACCCACCCGGACCAATCCATTAGTTTGGCGGGATGATCGGAGATAACCGATATCCCTCTCCCCTGACTGTCTGGAGCATTTCGGCATGGATACCCATTTTTTCACGGAGTCGCCTGACATGAGTGTCCACAGTGCGGGTATCGACCGAACTGTTATAGCCCCAGACTTCCTGCAAGAGATGCTCTCTTGATTGGCTCGTGCCATCGCTTGTGACAAGCAGGGAGAGCAGCTTGAACTCCGTGGAGGTCAGATCAAGCCGCTCCCCGTTGATCGTGACCTTCATGGTTGCCCTCTCCAGAAGGATCGGGCCGGAGGAGAGAGTCTCGGGAGCTAGGGAGGACCTGTTTCGCCTGAGCAGTGACTGGATGCGCAGAACCAGTTCTCTCGGGCTGAACGGCTTGGTGAGATAATCATCCGCTCCGATCTCCAGTCCCTTGATCCGATGTTCGGCTTCCCCCTTGGCGCTAAGAAACAGGATTGGAATCGGTTCGGTGCGGGGATCCGCCTTGAGCTTCCTGGCAACTTCGAATCCGTTCAAGCGTGGCATCATGATATCCAACACCACGGCGTCTGGGCGCTCCTTGATAGCTGACTGGACACCCGTGGCTCCGTCTGAGGCGTATAGAACGCGAAACTTCGATTTTTTGAGATGGTATCGGATCAGATCAGCGACATCCTCCTCGTCTTCGATCAGTAGAATCGTTTCAGGCATCAGGGCGGGTTGTTTAATCTTTAGCGTTTCCGCAGGTAAGGAGCTACCCGAGCATCCTGTCCGAAGCAAGAGTCACTTTAAGGAAGCACTGATTAAATCGCGTTTCCCAAGAAAGCTCAAAAAAAGCGGGCCACCTTGATCGCACCGGAAAACCATAACCAGTACGAGGTGGCCCGCTCCCAACATAAACCTATAAGCTCAGACTGCTGACGGAGATCTTTGTTCAAAAATAATCTCTCTCCTGTGATTTTTTTTTCGGCCTGCTAGGAATAACGCTGTTGCTCTCCCCCAGCGACCTATAAAAATATGAAAACTATCGGCGTTTTGACTTCCGGGGGAGACGCTCCCGGCATGAATCCGGCAATCAGGGCCGTCGTGAGAACGGCCCATCAGCAGGGATGCAGGGTTCTGGGTATCAGCAACGGGTACGATGGTATCTTCGACGGCACCATCGACGAGATGGGCATCCCTCTCCCTCCGGGGATGATCGACCGGGGAGGAACCATTCTACAATCCAGTCGCTGCAAGCGATTTTATCAGCCCGAAGGAATCGATGAGGCTAAAAAATTGATTCAAAAGCTTGGTATTCAGGGTCTTGTGGTGATAGGTGGCGATGGTTCCCTGACTGGGGCTTTGGAGCTTTCCCGGCGCGGAATTCCCGTAGTCGGTATTCCGGCGAGCATTGATAATGACATGGCGGGAACGGACATGGCCATCGGTGTCGATACTGCCGCCAATACCATCATGGAAATGCTCGACCGTATCCGGGACACGGCACGATCCCATCGGCGCTGTTTCCTGATCGAGGTCATGGGGCGCAACTCCGGCTATCTCGCCCTGACCACCGCCATAAGCTGTGGAGCCGAGATCGCAGTGATCCCCGAGTATTTTTACAATATGAAACGCATCATCGGACTTCTGGGGGAGCGTTTTCAGAAAACAAGAGACAACTCCATCATCGTTCTGGCTGAGGGTGTGTGTGATGCCGATACTTTCATTGCGAGGATGAAAGAGGAGCAGGCGGGGGAATTCGACCAGGAGATCAGAAAAACAGTGCTTGGCCATGTCCAGCGCGGCGGTATTCCGACCCATTTTGACCGTATGCTGGGTGCCCGATTCGGAGAATTGGCCGTGACCGGACTCCTCCAGCAGGAGACCGGCTGTATGACTGCTCTGGCCAAGGGAAAGACCACGCTCATTGATCTGGAACAGGTCATCGGTCGGAAAAAGCATCCCGCGCCGGAGCTGATAAGGCTCGCCCGCAATCTGCAAATCGAGTTCGGTGATCCTGTCGAAATGTAACAAGTATGATCGAATCCCTCCTGACCATCTCAATAGGCGAATATTCCGCAGTGGAAATCGTGCTGCGCCTTGCGGTCGTCCTGATGTCCATGACGGCGCTGCTGTTGGCGCTCAGTGCCTCGTGCGTCTCCGCCTCCTTTCGTTTTCCTCTCTTTCTGGCGGCTGTTGCACTCGGCGGTGCGGCCTTTTTTGAGGCGGGAGTCTGGCAATCTTGGAAAGAAGCCTTTGAGCTTGCCGGAACCAGCTACGCCGTCAGTGGCCATCTGATCGCGGACCAAGACCGCATCATTGCCTGGTCAGTCGGTGTGCCTGCGCTACTTTGGTCGCTGGCCCTTTTGGGAAAACCACAGGGAAGTCATGGCGGATTTGCGCTGGAACGACTTGTCGGAATTCTGATTATTTTGATTATCCTGGCACTTATCGCCCCAGCCTCCTCCGTCATGGCGCTACTGATGCTGGGATTGCTTGGCTTGTTTATCTGGATGCCGTGGCCAGAAAATTCTTTTGCTCGGCATCTGCGTGCGGCTCATGCATGTGTCGTCGTTCCATTTCTCGTAATATTGTTGGGTTCTTGGCATTGTCTACCTCTTGGTAAGCAGGTGGAAAAAATCCTGATCCATGGCGAGATTATTCACTCGATCTGCAGCCTCGCGGCCTTTGTTGCCCCAGCCATGATCCTCCTGATCGGAGTGCTCAGGATCTCGAATCAGGAAGTGCTGCTATCCTCAACTCTCCGCGCCTCCACGTCTCCGCGCGAAATTTAATCAGCGTTTCCCAAGAGCGCAGGATAATCCGTATAGCCCTCCGGCCCCGATGCATAAAAAGTTGCCTCGTCGGGCTTGTTGAGTTCGGCATTTCTGCTGAAGCGTTCCGGGAGATCGGGGTTGCTGAGGAAAGGCACACCGAAGGCGATCGCGTCTGCCCATCCCTCTGCCAGGGCCGCATTGCCCGATTCCAGCGTGAATCCCCCCGCGGAGACGATCTTGCCCCTATACGCGGGACGCAGCTCCTTGGGGCCGACGCCTTCAGTTGCACCATGGGCAATGTCCTGGGCAGTCACCTGCGTGATATGGGCATACGCAAGCCCGAAGCGATTCAGTTCTCCGAGCACATAACCGAAAGTCTCCAGAGGATTGCTGTCCTGCATGTCGTTGAAGACACCACTCGGCGAGAAGCGAATGCCCACACGATCTGCACCCCAGACTTCCACGACGGCCTCGATGACTTCGATGGTGAGACGGGCGCGGTTCTGCACAGAGCCTCCGTAGAGATCGGTACGGTGATTGGTGCCATCACGCAGGAACTGATCCAGCAGATAGCCGTTGGCATTGTGGATTTCCACGCCGTCAAACCCGGCATCTTTGGCAAGGATCGCTCCTTGGATGTACTCGGCAATGATTCCTGGAATCTCCACGGTCTCCAATGCCCGGGGTGTGGGATATTCCTCCATGCCGGTGCCGGTGAAAATCTTGCCCTTCGGCTTGATGGCAGATGGGGCAATCGGAAGTTCTCCATTAGGCTGAAAAACCGTGTGGGAGATGCGTCCAACATTCCAGAGTTGCAGATAGATATGGCCTCCCTTGGCATGGACGGCCTCGGTGACCTTCCTCCATCCCTCGACCTGTGCAGCCGTGTGGATGCCGGGAGTATTCGGATAGCCATAGCCTCGCGGCGTGACAGCGGTTGCTTCGGAGATGATCAGTCCTGCGGAGGCCCGCTGGGCATAATACTCTGCATTCAGCTCATTGGGGACATTCCCCTCGCCCGCACGGCATCGGGTGAGAGGTGCCATGAAGATCCTGTTAGGCAGGATCAACGGGCCTAGCGTGATGGGAGAGAAGAGGGTGGGATGGGACATGGGATTATTGAAGTAAGGGACGATCAATGAATATGGAACTCATGAAAGGAAGTGATGAAAGAGTGTTGCTTCTGGTTTTTTCCTGAGTTCCATATTAACTATTCAAAACGGCAATCCGGGAATTCCCAACCCCGCGGTGAGTTTGCCCATTTCATCGGATGCCAATTTCTTGGCATCGCCCGTCGCCTGACGCACGGCACTAAGTACAAGATCCTCCAGCAGTTCGACATCATCGGCACTGACGACCTCGGGTGAGATCTTAATGGAGAGGATATCTCCGGCTCCCGTGACCTTCACCGTGACTTTTCCTCCACCCGAGGATGCCTCCACTTCACGCTGGGCTAGGTCTTCCTGGATCTGGGCCATTTTTTTCTGCGCGTTGGCGGCGGCGCTCATCATCTTGGCAATATTCATCGTTTGTTATGTGGTTTGTGGTGAAATTAGAATCTCAGCTTGAAAAATCTCTAGAGCTTGTTTGATCAGCGGATCGTTCTTAAAGGCCTCAAGCTCCTCGGGGCTGATCGCGGGGAGCGTCGGCTCGGATGGTTTCGCTTCAGGTGAGGTGGTTTTGGGCAGGGGCTTTGATGCGGCAGGAGCTACCGGAAGTGGTGCAGGCTCGGGTGGTGCAGGAGGCTCGATTCCACTAAATCGGCTTTCCAGGGTGATGGTGGCTCCGAGGCTGGCAGAAAGCAGCTCTTCGATTTTTTTTACCGCCTGCGGCCAGAAGAGTGTCTGGGTCTTCGACTCTAGGGAGGGGGGGAATTCCACAACGATCGTATCGCCCTTGCGCTCCACAAAATTGCTGTCCTCGATCCATCCGAATTTCAGCGGTGAGTCGCTTGCGAGTTCCATGGCGATATGATGCCACGGATCTGACCCGGAGATGGAGGTTGGGAGTTGTTGGTTCGGAGTTGAAGGAGTGACAGCGGGAACTGGCGTCTCAATTGCTGACGGAACCAACGGAGTGGCTGCCGTCGGTGCGACGACGGGCATGGGTGTGGAGGGCACGGCTTGCGGAGTCGGCACCGGTGCCGCCGGTCGGGGAGTAGGAACCGGCAACGATCCTCCACCATGAAGATCCGTAAGGATGTCGAGAAGATCGCTCAGGCTCACTTCCTCGAGCAGATGGACGGCCTTGATCAGCGCGACATCAAGCTGGAGTTTTTTGTCACTCGTCCAGCGGAGACGACCCTCGGCTTCGCCAAAGTGATCAAGGAGAAGAAGAAGTTTTTCCTGGGCAATGACCTTGCCGAGTTCGGACTCGGGAGTCGCCGTTTCGGGAGGGTGAACCTTGGAGATCAGGATGTCGCGAAGCAGGCCGACCAGATCGGCAAGGAGTCGTGAAAGGTCCTTGCCCGCTTCACTCTGGCTCTTCACCAGGGAGAGAGCCGTGTGGGTATCGCGGTTCAGGAGGGCATGACTGAGCTGAAGAATGCTCTCACGGGGGGTAAACCCAAAAACCTGATGCACATCGGCTGCCGTGATTGTCGTGCCGCAGAAAGCAACGACCTGATCGAGCATCGATTCCGCATCGCGCAGTGCGCCGTCGGCACCTCTGGCGATGGCATCGGCGGCGGCAGGATCGAGCGTGATCTTCTCGTTCTTGGCAATGTAGAGCAGATGTCCGGCGATCAGTTCCGGCGTCAGCCTGCGGAGATCAAACCGCTGGCAGCGGCTTAGGATCGTCGATGGAACCTTCTGGGCCTCCGTTGTGGCAAAGAGGAACTTCACATGCTCCGGCGGTTCTTCAAGTGTCTTCAGCAGGGCATTGAAGGCTGCCGTGGTTAGCATGTGCACCTCATCGATCAGATACACCTTGTAAGGGCCTCGAGCAGGAGCGTAGGCGGCATTCTCGCGCAGAGTGCGGATGCTCTCCACGCTGTTGTTGCTGGCACCGTCGATCTCCATTACATCGAGGCTGCGGCCCTCGGCGATCTCAAGACAGGCATCACAAACCCCGCAGGGATTATCCGTCGGCCCCTTCTGACAGTTTAGGGCCTTGGCCAGAATCCGTGCTGTGGAAGTCTTGCCCACACCACGGGGTCCGACAAAAAGATAGGCCTGGGCAAGGCGGTTACCCTTGATGGCATTTTGAAGGGTGCGGGTGATGTGCTCCTGCCCGACAACTTCTTCAAAACGCTGCGGTCGGTATTTACGGGCAAAGACGCGGTAGCTCACAGGGGAAGGAATCTAGAGTCGGAAAAGCGGAAAGTCGAGGGCCGAAGGAGTGAAGGGAAAAAGGATTGAGAAGGCAGGCTTTCTAATGGCACTCCCAATCACCGGGTACTCATTTCATGAGGAAGACGGACAAAAGAGAGAAGGAGCTTTAAGGAACAAGTAATATACTCTCAAGCATCCGCCATCGGGCGAATATAAGTTAGGTGTCTGCTTCAAGCTGAACACATCTCCAATCTGCTGCATTTACAGACCTGGCTGCAATGCTATTAAAACGGCTTCGAAGCACATTCTTTCGCTGAAGCTCTTGCATGTACTCTGCTGGAGACCTAAGCTCCGTAAAGTCTTCGGCGAATGGGATGCCTAAATCGTTTAGCAAAAAGCAAAGTGACAGAAGTGAGATATTTTTGAAGTGATCTGTGCCTTCATCGAAACGAACTGATGCAAAGCCATACTGGTCAATGAACAATCTGTCTGCGTAATCAGTCTCTCGCAAGTGCTGCCAAAGTTTCATCACGTCGCCGTGAAGCCTGACATAGTTGCTGAAGATAACTGCAACATGCGCTGGAATTAACTGTTTGTTTGTGGTCATGCGTTCACTTACACCGATTCCTCTCAAAAAAACATGGGCTGATCCGAGATTAGAGGGGAAGTTAGAAATTCCCATCAGTCGAAGAATTGTGTCCACCTACCGCAAATAGCCGGTTGCTTGGCGCAGGAGTTTTGGCGTCGGGCAAGGAGGAGAACCGAGCTGTATATTTTATACTGCGAGGGCCGACAACGCAGCCCCACGCTAAAAGAACCAGCCGAATCACCAAGCCAGATTTATTCTTCGCCAAAACGGGTGGCTATCAGTGATTCAAGCTCCTTCATGACCAATGCGGCATCTTCCCCTTCTGCCGTGACTCTCAGGACGGAACCTTTTCCAGCCGCCAGCATCATGAGTCCCATGATGCTCTTGCCGTTGACTTTTTCCCCATCTTTTTCGACCCACACTTCGGAGTGAAAACGACTGGAGGTCTTCACGAAGAGTGCGGCAGGCCGTGCATGGAGACCGTTGCGGTTCTCGATGGTGAGATCCTTGGAGGTCGAAGGCTGTTGGCTTTGAGTGGTCATGAGTTTTTTCTGTCCTAGGAGGGGTTCATCGCCCGCAAGAGGCGCTCGTTGAATTCCTGGGCCGTGTCATGGCCCATGGCTTTGAGTTTCTGGTCGAGTGCAGCAACTTCTACAAGCCGGGCGAGGTCGCGTCCAGTCCTGACCGGTATGGTCACATGAGGAATCGCAATGCCGAGGATTTCATAAGTGTCGCGGTCGAGTCCAATCCTATCAATATCCGGAACTTCCTGCCAGTCCTTTAGCGTGACGACAAGGTCGAGGTGCTTCTCGGGTCGTACGGAGCCTGCACCGAACACGGCAGCAACATTGATGATGCCGATGCCGCGCACTTCCATGTGGAAGCGGGTGAGTTCCTTGCTATTGCCTATGAGGTCACGCCCTTCAAGATTTCTAAAACGGGTGATGTCGTCACTGACCAGACTGTAACCCCTCTCGATCAGGCCGAGAACGCACTCGCTTTTGCCGATGCCGCTCTTGCCCCGGATCAGGACGCCGACACCCATGATGTCAACCATGCTGCCATGTTCAGAGGCAACAGGGGCAAACTCATCCTCCATGGCGATGGTGGCAGAGTTGATGAACTTCATCGTGATCAGCGGGGTCTTGAAGACGGGAATCCTGGCTTCGGATGCCAGTTCGATCAGGCCCGACGGAAGTGCCAGATTCCTGGCTACGACGAGGCACGGTATGCGTTGTTTGAAGAGGGCCTCCAGCCTTGCCGACCGCTCTTCGCTTGAGAGGCTGCGGAGGTAGCTGAGTTCCGCATGACCCGCCACCTGAACGCGCTTGGAGGCAAAATAGCGAAAGAATCCGGCAAGGGCCAGTCCGGGACGGTTGATCGTGGGTTCGGGAATCGGGCGTTCCAGGCCCGAGGCATCACCCATGAGCTCCATGCCAAGTCCTGAGCCGTGATCGGCAAAGAATTTTCCAACCGTGAGAGTGCCTCCTTTTAGGGGGCTGGAAGAGATGGAACCGGGCATTGGAACTCCTGACTACATGGCAAATGACTCGCCCAGGTAGAGTTTGCGGCTGATCGGATCGTGCAGCAGAAAGTCTTTGTCTCCCTGGCTTTCGACGCGCCCTTCAAAGATCAGGTAGGCGCGATCGGTGATGGCGAGAGTCTCACGGACATTGTGGTCGGTGATGATGATGGCAAGACCCGAATCTCGTAGGTCGGAGACGATCTGCTGCACATCATAAACAGCAATCGGATCCACTCCGCTGAACGGCTCGTCAAGCATCAGAAGCTTCGGGTTGGTGACGAGTGAACGGGCGATGGTAAGGCGGCGCTTTTCTCCACCCGAGAGGGTCAGTGCTTCGTTATTGGAGAGATGGGCGATGCCAAACCGCTCCAGCAACTCCTCGCAACGATCCTTGCGCTGGGCCTTGTTAAGGGAAGTCGTTTCCAGAATGGCCATGATATTCTGCTTCACGGTCATCTTCCGGAAGATCGATTCTTCCTGTGGCAGATAGCCCATGCCGAGCCGTGCCCGTTTGTACATCGGCAGACTGGTCACATCCTTGCCGTGGAAAAAGGTGCGTCCCCCATCCGGTCTGACCAATCCGACAACCATGTAGAAGGTGGTTGTCTTGCCCGCACCGTTGGGACCGAGCAGTCCCACGATCTCACCCTTCCGCACATGAATATCGACACCGTTGACCACGGAGCGGCCGTTATAAATTTTAACCAGTTTTTCCGTTCGGAGAATCACTTCGGTATCTTCGGGAATCGAGTCGGCTGACCGCTGGATAGGTGGCTCGGAGATCATGGGAAAAGGGTCTGGTAAGCGTTCAGGGGGTCACTGCATTGGTGCCTTGATCGACGATCATCGTGCGGCTGGGGCCGATGGTTCGCGAGCGTCCTTTGGCATTGAGAATCATGACGGTCGATTGCTGGATGGCCACCTGATTGTTAATCCCCTGCTGGATCTGGGGCCAATCCTCCATGGTGACATCTCCCGTGACCGCATCGTAGGTGGCCTTGCCGCATTTACCAACCGACTTCACGATGTCGCCCCGGTCGTTTTTCTTTTCCTGGGTGATGGTGACAGCGCCGGTGGCAATCACTTTGGAGAGGCCCTTGCGATCCGATGCGAGCACAACATGAAGCTTGTCGCAGCTCAGGTCGAACTGAGGATCATGCACGATCACATGACCGGCAAACTCGGCGGTGTTGCTGGCATTTTCAAAGGTGGCCCCATCGTCGCTTTCAATGATCGTTCGGGCATTCTTGGGGCGTTCCTCCGTGCTTGGGCCTGCGAAGGGGCTGGGGGCAAATCCTCCCCCTGCACCGGGATCCGCCACCGGGCCGAAACCCTGTGCTGAGGTTCGGGCGATCATCAGGAGCAGTGCCAGACATGGCAGGAAACGGTATAACGGGAGTAAGAGTCTTGGCTTCATGGCAGAGGTGGCCGTGTTATGTTGCGGAATGAAGCTCGGACATGGCCTTTAAATCTGCCCTGTCTGGCCAAAGTGTCAAATACTGCGCTTTCACCCACGATTTCAAAATCCTCCCGCCGGATTGTGGTTTCAGAGTCGGCGGTCAGGATCTTTGACTCCAGATTGAGCATGCTGTGGGGTATCTCCACGGTGATCTCCTTCTCTTCCTTCTCATTGAACTGAATCTTAAGCTTTCCCAGTTCCACCTGATTTTCGTTCAACTTCTGGGCTGTCTCGGCAATGAGGCACATCGTCATCTTGCCCGAGTCATCATATTGGGGAATCTTGATGCCCTTGACAGGTTCACCGACCGGTACGGGAAGATCGATCTTCTGACTATTGGTGGGTGCCGGTGGCGGCTCATTCGTCGGCTTCGGATTGGGTGCAGCAAGTGCCATTCCTGCCATCGCAAAGATAGCGGGTAGAAGAAACAACCTTCCAGCGAGAGTGTTGTGATCAGGAAATCGCACCATGAATCGAGAGGAGTGAATGAAGAACTGCCGGAAGGTTTTTATGGGGAATCTGATTGGGGCCGTCCGAGGGGGCTTTGGCTGGATTCTCATGGGTCTCGAGAAAAATGCCATCAACTCCCGCAGCCATGGCGGCTCTGGCCAGCACAGGAGCCAGATGGCCGTCGCCCGTAGTGTGTCCCCCGCCGCCGCCAGGGCGCTGCACCGAGTGGGTGGCATCGAAGATGGCGGGGAAGCCCTGCTCCCTGATCCAGTAAAGGGATCGCATGTCGGCCACCAGATTATTGTACCCGAAGGTGGTGCCGCGTTCGGTGAAGCAGAAACTGGAGCAACCAGCGCTTCTGAGCTTATCCGCTATCGGTGCGAGATCCCATGGGGCGAGGAACTGGCCTTTTTTCACATTCACGGATCGCCCGGCAGAGACCGCTGCTTTGGCGGCGGCTTCAATGAGGTCGGTCTGCCGGCAGAGAAAAGCCGGGATCTGGAGCAGATCGATGAATTTCGCGGCTATTTCCGCCTCCTCGGGAGAATGGATATCGGTGGTCACCGGGACCCCGATGGAGGCTCCCGCCTCGGCCAGCATCCTGCAGCCGTCAAGAATGCCCACGCCGCGGTAGGAGGAACCCGATGTCCTGTTTGCCTTATCGTAGGAGGCCTTGAAGATGAATTGTGCGCCAAGATCCTCGCAGATCATCTTGATCGTGCGTGCTGCGCGGAGAAGGGTTTTTTCTCCCTCGATCACACAC
>Ga0194054_10000375_pt1 | contig 22979 bp, 18 predicted proteins | sample SepL2210m_MetaG_FD_163628 | JGI IMG/M metagenome (GOLD analysis project Ga0194054, IMG submission 163628) | Anoxic zone freshwater microbial communities from boreal shield lake in IISD Experimental Lakes Area, Ontario, Canada - Sep2016-L227-10m | ecosystem: Environmental > Aquatic > Freshwater... | reverse complement strand
TACGCGTACGATCCGCCCGCGCTGTCGTCAATGCTCGCCATCTTCGCATAGACCATGGCGAGGCAGATCGCGCCGGTGATCGTGACCGCCCAGCCATAGATCGCGATGCCGCCGGTGGCGGCGAGGTTGGCCGGAAGCATGAAAACTCCCGAGCCCATGATATTCCCCGCGACCATAAGGGTGGCGGCGACGACTCCGACTTTTTTTGATGATGAACTCATAGTTTTTTAAACCGCAGATTACCGCAGATTAACGCAGATCATTTTTGGGAAAGGACAAAGCGTTTGTATTGGAGGGATGGGGTTCCGAAGTTGAGAAGGACAGCGCGTTCCAGGCCTGAAATTCTGAGATAGTTGATGACTTGAGCATCTTCGACAGATCCGATGGATACCTGTGACTTGCACTCGACGATGACCGATTCATAACAGACAAAATCTGCCTTGAAAAAACTCGGAAGTGGCCGGCCCTTGTAGAGAACCTTCAGGAGTTTCTCCCGCTCGAAGGGGATCCCCCTCGCCGAAAACTCGACTTCCAAGCCATCTTGGTAAACCGGTTCGACCAATCCATGCCGCAACTCCCTGTGGACCTCCATTGCCACACCGATGATCGCATAAGTTTCCGAATCCCTTGTCTGTCCCGTTTCTGAAAAATCTGCGTTCATCTGCGTCAATCTGCGGTTAGCTCTTCCGTGTTTATCTAACACACCAGAAGTGGTATTGGCCATCCTCGACGACGGCGCCTTCCACGATTTTTTCGAACCCTGGAAATTCGCGGCCCCAATCCTCCATCGAGCGGAGGAACGTCAGCCAGGGCCCGTCGGCGGGGCCGATGTTTTCTCCGGGCATGAGGATCGGGATGCCGGGCGGGTAGGGGATCGCGCCGACGGCGATCGTGCGTCCGGCCATGGTGCTGAGCGGGAGGAGTTCGACCTCGCCCGACATGAGCTTCGCATTCGCGGCCCGCGGAGGCATCACCGGCACCGGAAGGTTCCCGAACGCCGCAGCCTGCGCCTTGTCCATCGCACTGGTTTTCATGCGGGCAAACATTTCGTTGCAGAGGTCGCGCACGCCCATTTTGCCGTAGCGGGAGGGGGCGGCTTTTACGAGGTCTGGCAGCATCGTTTCGAGCGGTTCGTTGCGGTCGTAGGAGTCCTTGAAATTCAGAAGCGTGTTGATGAGCGTTCCCCATTTTCCTTTTGTGATCCCGACCGAGAACAGGCAGAGGACCATGAAATCGGTCGTGCGCGAGGGGATGATTCCGCGGCGGTAGAGGAAGCTGCTGAGGACAGCGGCCGGAATGCCGTGGTCATCCAACTCCCCGTTGTCGCCCATGCCCGGGCAGACGATCCCCGCCTTGATCGGGTCGAGCATGCACCAGCCGTCCGGGATGCCGTCGAAACCGTGCCAGTTTTCTCCGGGATGCAGGATCCAGCATTGCGGGTCGGTTGCAAGGAGGCCGGCCGGCGCGTCGGCAAACGCGATGTTTTCTCCGGTGGACGGATCGCGGACCTCCGGGGCGTTCCATGGCTGGAAGAACCAGTCGTTCTTCCGGGCGAACTCCCGGTGGGCACGGGCGAGCGACTGGCGGAAATCGATCGCCTCGTTGATGACATCCTGGGTGAGGGCAAGGCCGGCCGGACCGTCCATCATCGCCGCGCCGATTTCGTTCGAGGAGATGATCGCGTAGAGCGGAGATGTGCTGGCCTGCGCCATGTAGGCCTCGTTGAACCGGCTGTGAACGATCGGGCGGCGTCCGTTGCGGATGTGAATGTAAGACGCCTGGGAAAGCGCGGCGAGGAGCTTGTGCGTCGAGTGGGTGGCGAAAACCGTGGGGCCGTCGGCCGGGTGGTCCTTCGGATCGCCGCGCATGGCGTGGCGGTCGCAATACATCGGGTTGAACCGCGCATAGGCATACCAGGCCTCGTCGAAATGGATCGTGTCCACGGTCCGCGCCAGGAGGTCCTGCACATCGGCCGCGTGGTAGCACATGCCGTCGTAGGTGCAGTTCGTCACCACCGCGTAAACCGGCGCCTCGGAAACCGCGAGCGACTTGAGCGGGTGGCCCGCGATTTTTTCGCGGATTTTTTCCGGAGAGAATTCCTGCGGAGGGATCGGGCCGATGATGCCGTAGCGGTTGCGGGAGGGGAGGAAGAAGACCGGAATGCCGCCGCTGATGACAAGCCCCTGCTCGATGGATTTGTGGCAGTTGCGGTCGCAGAGCGCGAGCTGGTTGTCGTTGATGACCGCCGACATGATCGAGCGGTTCGAGCCCGACGTGCCATTCAGCACCGAGTAGCTGAGGTGCGAGCCGAAGACGCGCGCCGCATACTTTTCCGCCTCGCCGATCGCGCCTTCGTGGTCGAGCAGCGATCCCAGCGGCGTCCGTTCGATGCCGGTGTCCGTGCGGAAAAGGTTTTCTCCGAAATAGTCGAAGAACACCCGGCCCTCGGGGGTCTTGGTGAACGCGACGCCGCCCTGGTGTCCGGGAGCAGCCCACGAATGTTCGCGCGTCGCGGTGTAGGCAAGCAGCGCTTTCGTGAACGGCGGGAGCAGGTTCTCGAGATACCTGTGCATGGCCGCCAGCGCGCGTCCGGCGACAAAGGGGGCCGTGTCTTCCAGCATCCAGACGAACTCATTGGCCAGCGACATCACCTCCACGCCGGGGGTGTGGTTTCGCGAGCGGTCGCCCATGAGGAACACCGGGACATTTGCGCGACGCGAACGGATCGTATTCAACAGGTCTTCCGCCGCCGCATGCGTCGAGGCATCGTCGGCCCCGATCGTCCAATCCACAAAGACGCACATGACGGAAGCGTCGGACAGGATCACCGCTTCGCCGTCATCAATCGTCGCGGCTTCGACGACATCAATCGCCCGCGCGGTGAATTCATCGGCCAACTCGCGGACCGCCCGTCCGCCGGCGCTGTGGGGGGTTGCCAGCTTGTCGTCCACGATGAGGACGCGTTTTCTCAGGCGGGTGTTTGTTCGTTCGATCATGGTTCTTGAAAGTTGAAGCCGAACTGCGAGCCGATCACAAGCGCGTTTGTTCCCACGCCGTTCGGGTGGATGATGTAATGGATGCCCGGCTGGATAAAGGCATTTCCCGCGACCGCCCCTTCTCATGAACAGCGGGATGAACAGCGGGATTGCCACGGCCCGCCCGAAAAGAGAATGTTCCAGGGAGATGAAGTTGCCAAACTGTTGGCGAGAACGAATGATTTCCACAGGAAGGATCCGACCGGGATGAGCACCAAACCAGGCCGGGCGCGGTTGACGCGCCGTCTTCTTTTCCCGCTTTTCGTCTGCGCGGCGATCTGCTCCTGTGCCAAAAACGACCCGGCTCCGCGAAGCTATCCGGATTACTCGACCGCCTACCTCGGGCCGAACGGCGAGATCTTTTACGCGACCGCACGGGTCTCCAAAAAGCGGGCGGAGGCTCCGCCCCCGCCGCAGCCCCCGTGGTCATGGTGGGGGGATGGGGCGTCGGGCGCCCCCGCGATCATCATTGACCTCAGCGAGCAGATTGCCCGTTTCTACAAAGGCGGCGTCGAGGTCGGCAATGCCCCGGTCTCGACCGGACGCGAAGGCTACAACACTCCTTCGGGAAAGTTTTCTGTGCTGGAAAAAAATGTGAACCATATCTCGACCCTCTATGGCGACTATGTGGATGCCGCTGGCGAGGTCGTCGTGCCAAATGTCGGGGTCAACCAGGACAAGCGTCCTCCGGGCACGAGGTTCCGGGGTGCCCCGATGCCTTGCTTCATGCGCGTCACCGGTGCCGTCGGCATGCACGCCGGCTACCTTCCGGGCTACGCCGCCTCACACGGGTGCATCCGCCTCCCGCGCGGAGCCGCGGAAAAATTCTTCGCGAATGCCCCGCCCGGGACACCGGTGAACATCGTGCATTGAGAAGAGCCCCTGAATCCGGGGTCATTTTTTGAATGTGTTCTCGGATGCCAGCATCAAATCGGAGAGCAACAAAAGTGCCGAAGGCATGGACCATCGCCTCGATGGGCTTTATGTTTTTCCCGGTTGGGGAAAAGCCTCAGAAAGGATTTCCCTCAGTGAAGAAAGCAATTTTTCCTTTGTTTCCTCTTGGGCGTTAACGCCGGAAACCTATTCGATCCAGCCGATCCACCAAGGACCGTCCTTTTTGATGATTGCGGTAAACGTCGTATTCATGGAGGCAAGATTCTCCACAAAAGACCGCTTTCCATTTCTATCGGACGACGGGGTTCGTGGGGAAGTTCACGCTTTCCTCGGAGGAATCGCCCAAAAGTTGGGGAGCCCGCCCGTTTTGGTCGGCGGTATTTCCGATCATGTCCACATGTTGCTCCAGTTGGGTCGCAGCGTTTCCCAGGTTTGGGACTGAAGCAACCCATTCAGGGTTGGGCTATGGGTTGCCATATACCCAGGGTATCTTCGCAACCCTGGGCTTTGAGAAGCAGCCACGTTGTGGCTCACTATCTTGCATTGCTCTCAGGAATCTTTCCAACCCTCCTCTATCTGGAGCCGCCAGAAATTTGTCCTGCACCCCCACTGCGGAGGTTTTTGAGAATCTGCGGAATCCTGTCAATCTGCGGCTACCAAATTCAGGGCGTGTTGGTATCGGTGTTCTTCAAGGTGTTGCCGATGGCTTTTCCGGCTTCCTTGAAGGCGTCGCCGATTCCTTGGATGGCCCTTTTTGCGTCAATCAATGCCCTGTTGATTTTTGCGGCCTGGAAGTCGGAGCGGAGCCTGGTGATCTGCTGGCGGTAAAGATCACTTTGGACGGCATCTCCTTTCTTTGCGAGCTCCGCGACCTGGGCGTCGAGCTTCGCAAGGGATTCCTCGACGGCCGCCTGTCTTTGGTCATTGGGGGAGGCCTGAAATTCCGCGATCTGCCTTCGGGTCGTCTCGACCGTCCGTGTGGGCGAATCGCATCCGGCGAGCGCCAGCGCGATGCAAACGAGTGCGGCGGCGGTCCGGTTCATGCGGAAAAGGTATCGAGGGCGGGAGAGCGCCCGTTTTCCATGCGGATGTCCGGGCAGTTCGCCGCCAGATGTCTGAGGATGTGGAAGACTTCCTCCGGGTCGGCATCCACAGCGGCGGCAACCTGTTCGGGAGTTTCGGACTTCCCGGATTTCCGGAGGTGGGCGGCGATGCGGATCTGGAGTTCGATGACTTTGGCGGCGGCTTTTTTTCCGGCCTCGACTCCCGGCTGGTGGTAGGCATTGACGTTGACGAGCGATCCGTAAAACCCGACGGCGCGTTCGTAGAGGGCGATGAGGGCGCCGAGCTGGAAGGCATTGAACTCGGGGATGCTGAGCGTGATGGATTCGCGGCAGTTTTCGTGAAGGGCGGCGCGAGTGCCGCGGAGAAACCCCTGGAGGTAATCGCCGGCCGTGACGCCCGGCTCGACTTCGAGCGGGGCCGAGGAGGCCGCTTTGCGAACCTCGATGAACGTGACAAAGAAATTATTGATTCCATCGCGGAGCTGCTGGACATACGCGTGCTGGTCGGTCGAGCCTTTGTTCCCATAGACCGCGATGCCTTGGTTGACGACCTGGCCGTCGAGGTCGAGTTCCTTTCCGAGCGATTCCATGACGAGCTGCTGGAGGTAACGGCTGAAGAGGAGAAGGCGGTCTTTGTAGGGCAGGATGACCATGTCCTTGAGCCCGTGTCCGTCGCCGGCATGGAACCACATCAACGCCAGAAGCATCGCGGCATTCCTGCGGATGTTGTCGGTGCGGGTTTTGGCATCCATCGCGGCGGCTCCCTCGAGGAACGACGCGACATCCAGCCCTTGGAGAGCCATCGGAACAAGACCCACGGCGCTCATCACCGACGTGCGCCCGCCGACCCAGTCCCACATCGGAAACCGCCGCAGCCAGCCTTCCGAGGCGGCCACCTTGTCGAGTTCGCTGCCGCTGCCGGTGACCGCGACAAAATTCTTCGCGGACGGGATTCCCGCTTTTCGAAATGCGTCCTGGGCCGCGAGCATGCCGTTCCGGGGTTCTTTCGTGCCGCCGGATTTTGAGATGACGACGACGAGCGTGGTGCCGAGGTTCGCCCCGATCCGGGCGAGAACTTTGTCCATGCCGTCCGGGTCGGTGTTGTCGAAGAAGTGGACGCGGAGCGGATCCTTCGAGCTCCAGAGCCCGTCGGCGACGAGTTCCGGACCGAGGGCGGATCCTCCGATGCCAATGGCCAGGACGTCGGTGAACGGGTCGCCTGGAGAGGAGAGGATTTTTCCGGAGTGCACGTTCGCCGCAAACTCGAGGATGGCATTTTTTGTCGAAACGATTGTCTCTTTGATCTCCGGGGAGGGAGCCAGCGAGGGATTGCGCAGCCAGTAGTGGCCGACCATCCGGTTCTCGTCCGGGTTCGCGATGCCCCCCGCCTCGAGCTCCTTCATCTGCTTGCACGCCCGGTCGGCGGCCAGCGACGTGCCGGTGAAAAAATCCGCCGGAAAATTCATCCGGCTGATATCGATGGAAAACCCGATGTCGTCGTAGCTGAGAAAGTATTGTTGGAACCTCTGCCAAAGCGTTGTTGTGCTCATGGGTGCAATCGAACTAAATTGTTCGAGGCATGGCAAACCGAATTCCCCATTGCGACGAAATCTTTTCCGGGATCCTCTGCGTGACCGAGGCGGATACCCGGGCGCTTGGACGGCGCGTTGGCGAGGCCGCGCACCGCCCGCTGGCACTCAGCCTCGAAGGACCGCTGGGGGCGGGGAAAACCTGTTTTGTGCAGGGGCTTGCAGAGGGGCTGGGATTGGATGCCTCGGAAGTCTCCAGCCCGACATTCCCCCTTGTTCACGAATACCCCGGCGGACGGCATCCGCTCGTGCATTTCGATCTTTACCGCTTGGAACAGGAGGAGGAGCTGGTTCCGCTGGGGTTTGACGAGTATTTGCAGGCGCCTGGGATTTGCGCCATCGAATGGGGCGGGAAATTCCCGCGGCTCCTTCCTTCCGGCACATGGAGGGTTCAATTTTCCATCGTGCCTGCGGGCCGCAGAATCCAAGCCGCTGTCGTGCCATGAATGTCCTTTCCCTCGAATCTTCCGGTCCGGCGGGCAGCGTCGCGGTCCTCGTGGACGGACGCCTTTGCGAAGCCTGGAGTTTTTCCTGTCCGAGAGGACGGGGAGGGGAACTGTTTCCCGCTCTCGAGGCGGCTGTGGCACGGGTCGGGCGGGCGGATCTCGTTGTCGTGGGGACAGGACCCGGCGGATACAACGGATTGCGCATGTCCGTGGCCGCCGCCTGGGGGGTCGCCACGGCGCATGGCGCGCGGCTTGTCGGCGTTCCCTCGCTCCTTGGCTACGGGGAGCCCGAGTATTTTGTCGCGGGCGACGCGCGCGGCGGGCAGTGGTTTCTGGCGCGCGTTTCGCAGGGCAGGCTTGTCCATGCTCCGGTCCTGATCGCGCCCGGGGAGGCAAGCGCACTCCTTGATCCCGGGGTTCCGGTTTTTTGTCCCGGGGGTCTCGCCGGTCTTCCCGATGCCCGCTGTGTGCCTCCCAGCGCACAAATTCTCGCCCTCCGGACAGATTCCTTCGGAGCGCCCGCGCCTTTTTATCTCAAGCCTCCCCATATTACCAAACCGGCAAAACCGTCGGCATCGGTAAAACACGTTCCCGCAGTCGGCAAATGTCTGGCGGCGGAATACGGCCGATGAAAAAATGCGGGCGTGTTCCCCGCACTCGCCCGCCCGGAGGACGCCCTGATTTTTCCGTTCTCCCCATCGGAATCTTTTGTCGGGGCGCGAATTTACTTGCCCTGGAGTTTCGGCAGCCCGTAGCTTGAATCAACATCGGGCCGTGGCTCAGCTTGGTAGAGCGCCTGCCTCGGGTGCAGGAGGCCGCGGGTTCGAATCCCGCCGGCCCGATTTTCTCTTTATGGAGACAACGTTATTGGTTTTGGCGGCCGGGATGGGCAGCCGTTATGGTGGACTCAAGCAGATGGACCCCGTCGGGCCTTCCGGAGAAACCCTGTTGGACTATTCGGTCTATGATGCTCTGGAATCCGGGTTTTCCCGGGTTGTCTTTGTGATCCGCCGCGATTTCGAGGCGGAGTTCCGCGAGAAGGTTGCCGGCCGGTTTGAAGACCGCACGGATGTGGGTTGCGTGTTCCAGCAATTGAACGACCTGCCGCACGGCTTCACGGTTCCGGAGGGACGGGCGAAACCGTGGGGCACCGGACACGCGATCTGGTGCGCCCGCAGCGCGGTGGACGGTCCGTTTCTCGCGATCAATGCGGATGATTTTTACGGACGGGCCGCCATTTCCGGCGTGGGGGGGTTCCTGGCGCGACAACCCGCGGAGGGAACGGATTATTGCATGGCGGGATACCGGTTGGAGACCACATTGTCACCGGGCGGGGATGTTTCGCGCGGGATGTGCGGAGTCACCGAAAACGGTTTGCTGAGCACGGTGAAGGAATTCACGAAAATCCGCAGGCGCGACGGGTTGATCGTGGACGAAGTCACCGGGAAAAATTTTCCGGGCAACGAACGTGTCTCGATGAACTGCTGGGGGTTCACTCCGTCGGTTTTTTGCGGCCTGGAGACGCTTTTCACCACGTTTCTCACCGAACGGGGCCATGGGGAAAAATCGGAATTCTACATCCCGGACGCCGTGTCGGAGATGATCGGCGGCGGGATTGCCACCGTGCGGGTTCTGCCGGTGGAAGGCCAATGGTTCGGCGTCACCTATCGCGAGGACCGGGACGCCGTGATGGCCTCGCTCTCAACCCTTGTTGCACACGGAGCATACCCCAGTCCGCTCTGGACTTGAGCGGCGGGTCGGCCTGCACCGGAAAACGAACAGGAAATTCTTCGCTCGCCCAACGGTCTCCCATCTGACAGGGTTTGCATCCCACGATGCAAAAACCAAATTATCAATTCGAGAAGCGCCGCAAGGAAATGGACAAAAAGGCGAAGAAGGAAGAGAAGCTCCGGCAGAAGGCCGAAGCGGCCCGCGCACCTGTCGCCGCAAACGCCGGGGCGTCCCCATCTCCGGTCGAGCCGACCTGACGCCGGGCTGGATTTTCCACGGGAAGACTCCGACAAGCCGGCGGAGGCACATCTCCCCGACCGCAAGTCAGGGGATGGATTCCCCCGCGATGAGGTCGTCGAGCGACTGGCGCTTGCGGATGAGGCGGACGTCCTTCCCGTCCACGAGGATCTCCGGAAGAAGAGGACGCGAGTTGTAATTGGAGGACATGACGAACCCGTAGGCGCCCGCGCTGAGCAGGGCGATGCGGTCGCCGGCGGCGAGAGGCCGAAGCTCGCGGTCCAGCGCGAAAAAATCGCCGCTTTCGCAGACTGGTCCGACGACATCCATCGGCACGGCGGGGGCGCCGGATTCCTTGAGCGGAACAATTTCGTGGCAACTCTCGTAGAGAGCCGGGCGGATGAGATCGTTCATCGCGGCATCCACAATGGCGAACGTCTTGGCCGGCGTCGTCTTGACATACTGGACGGTCGAGAGAAGGACTCCCGCATTGCCGACGAGAAAGCGTCCCGGCTCGAACAGGATCTTCAGCCCGAGGGGTGCGAGCACCGGAACGATCGCCGCCGCGTAGTCCTCCGGCGTGATCCGGTGCGGGTGTTCGGCGGATGTCCACCAGGCGGGGTTTCCGCTGGCGAGGGCGCCGTCGTAAACGATCCCGATTCCGCCTCCGATGCTGAAAAATTCGATATCGTGCCGGGCGTGGATTTCCACGATCAGGGCGGCAAGCTTTTCCGCCGCCTCGGCGAACGGCGCGGCCTCGAGGATCTGCGAACCAATGTGGGTCTGGATCCCGCGGATTCGGAGGTGCGGCAACGCGGCCGCCGAAGCATAGACATCCGCCGCCCGGTCGAGCCCGATTCCAAATTTGTTTTTGCTTTTCCCCGTCGAGATGAATTTGTGCGTGCGGGCATCGACATCCGGATTCACGCGCAAGGCGACCGGGGCCACGAGTCCGAGCGAACCTGCGATGTCGTTGATGCGGACGAGTTCCGCTTCGCTCTCGACGTTGAAACAATAGATGCCCTCCCGAAGCGCGCGGGCGATTTCCCCGGCCGTTTTGCCGACTCCCGCAAATGTGCAGCGGTCGGCACGCCCGCCGGCCTTCAGGACGCGGAAGAGCTCGCCTCCCGACACGATGTCAAATCCGGCCCCCTCGCGGGCGAGCAGATCGAGCACCGCGAGATTCGAATTTGCCTTCACGGCATAGCAGATCAGGTGGTCGAGCGATGCGAGCGCGCGGTCGAGCCGTTGGAAGTTTCCCCGGATTGTCCCGGCGGAATAAACATAGGACGGGGTTCCGAATTGCGCCGCCACTTCTTCGAGGCTCGCGTCTTCGCAGTGGAGGATGCCGCCGATATAGGAAAACAAATGCACGCGGGAAAAATGCTGCCGCCCGCGGAGCGTGTCAATCGCGGCTTTTCTTTCCGGCTCCAGCCGGGCGGGTCTTCAGGCGTCCGGGCGCAATGGATTCTATCATCCCGGAGCGGGGCGCAGGAGGGGGAGGCAGAGGAGGAATACGGGACTGAAGTCGGAGGGGCGGTTTTCTGCCCACGCGAAAATGCGAGAGACCGGAAAGAAGGCGGCCGTTTCGACCTCGAGAGGAGCCGGGGCGAACGGCCCGTCGTGGTGGCCGGTGTAAACCTCGATGAACTCCCAGCCGGTCTCCGCGCACGGGGTGAGTTTCGCGATGCGGGTGAGGGGAGGGGACTCGACCCCCAGCTCTTCGCGCAATTCCCGCGAGGCGGCGGCGAGGTAGGATTCGCCGCTGTCCACATGGCCTGCGGCGGAGGCGTCCCAAAGGCCGGGGTTGCGGTCCTTCCAGATCGAGCGCTTTTGCAGGAGAATTTCCCCCGCGGTGTTGGAGAGGATCATGTGGACCGCGCGGTGGCGCAAGTTATTCACATGCACGGTTTCCCGTGGTTCCGCCCGCAGCGTCCGGTCGTTCTCGTCCACGACATCGAACATCTCGGCTCCCGACTGTGCGTTGGACGGACGGCACAAGTGTGAGAAAGATTCCCACTGCGCGAGCGAGAGTTCCTCGGCCCGAACCGTCTCGGGCACGCCCAGCTCCGCGACGAGACGCGGCCAATCCGCTTTGCACTCGGGGATGAGGTTGCGGAGTTGCTTGCGGCGTTCGGAAAACCCCCGCCGCACGAGCGACTCGAAAACCGTTTCATCAAGCGGACACACGTCGGCGGCCGTCCGCCGGTCGAGTGCGATGACCGCGGAGGCCACTTTCGGCGCGGGAAAAAAAACCGAGGCGGGAAGCTTGCGCAGAAACGAGACCTTCCACCGGCGGTTGACGCACACCGTCATGGCTCCGTAAGCTTTTGTTTGAGGCTCCGCATTCAGCCGCTGCGCGAGCTCGAGCTGAAGCGTGAGAACAAGGCGCGAGGCTGGCGAGAGGGCGGATGCGAATTTCGCGATGAGCGGGGTCGCGACGTAATACGGCAGGTTGCCCACGACTTTCACCGGGCCGTTCCCCCAAAGTTGACGGGTGTCATAATCCAGCGCGTCCGCGTGGAACACCGAGGTTCTTCCATTCCCGAATTTTTCTTTGAGATATTGCGCGAGCCGTCCGTCTTTTTCGATGAGCGTGAGGCGGACATCGTGCGGCGCGAGGAACTCGGTGAGCGCGCCGAGCCCCGGCCCGATCTCGACGATGTGATCGCCGGGTCGGATGTCCAGGCATCCGATGATCCAGCGGGCGAGGTTTTGGTCGTGCAGAAAGTTTTGTCCGAGGCTGCGCGCGGGGGCGGTCCGGAGCTCGCCGAGGCGGCGGTGGATTTCGCTTAATGTCATCTTGTTCTGCCGGGCTGCCCGGCGGAGATTCACAAACCGGGTGTGAATAATCTCAGGAGGCCGCCCGATCTTTTTCGCAAGTTATTCACACGGGGGCGGCGTTCCGTCGGGGAACCGGGGCGCCGCGCCGGTCATCCCGACCAGTCGAGCGCGCCTTTCTTGATCGCGTAAACATAGCCGAACATCAGGATGCCCACGAAGCTCAACATGCTCCAGAGGATCACCGTGCCAAAGGTCCGCACGAATTCGGAAAAAATGACAGCCCACGGATACATGAAGACGATCTCGATGTCGAAAAGGATGAAGAGCATGGCGACGAGGTAAAATTTGACGCTGAACCGCGGTTGCGGACCGCATTCCGGGGCGATCCCGCATTCGTAGGCCGAGTCCTTCGCCGCAGATCTCGTTCCGGCCCTCCCCAGCAAAAGATTGGCGAGCAACGCAACCGTCGCGAACCCCACCGCCACAATGACGTGCAGCAGCACCGGAATGTAGTCCTGAATCATGGGCGGAAACTAACACTGCGAATTCCAAACGTGCGAGGAAGAAATTTTTCCGAACCGGTGACGGGAATTCGTTCCCAGGGCGAAGCGGGCTCAATCCGAGAGGAGCAAACCACCGGATTCCTGTGCCGATCCCCGCCCGCCCGTGGACCCGCGCCACCTGCGCTGGATCAGCGGGCGGATCACATCCGGCGGCACGCTGAGCCAGCGGGACTCGGAAGCGGGCATGCCTTCGACCAGGTCGAGGAGCACATCGGGGTCGCGCAGGAGTGCGTTCGCAACCTGCCCTTTGGTGAGCTGGATCGAATTGCATTTCGTGCGGGCCAGGATGTAATCCAGATCGCCCTTCAAAAGTTCGACATGTTCGTCGCTCAAAAGCATGGGGATGTCGGCAGGGCGCGGTCCAGCGCAGCTGCCTGGTCGTTGGGAGCGTGGGTTGTGGGAATCATGATTTTTTACTACAGGCGGCCCGTCAACAAGGCGCGTGAACGCCGCTGCGATCAAAAGGGCAATCCCCCCCGACCAGCACCGGGGCAAGTTGGTTTCCGCCGCTGAGTTTCACAATCATTGTTCCAAGAAAAACTGACATCATAATCTGCGGGATGACGATAAAAAAGTGGAACGCGCCCATGGGGAAACCGGTTTTATCCGGAGGGATGTCGCCCCGGCATCCGCTCTGCCACAGCAAGGGCACCGATGCCCCTCTTTATCTACGTCTGTCGAGCCGCCCTCCCTGTGCCCGGCGTTCTCGTGTCGGCAGGGATTTTCCGTTGACTTTTAACAAAACCCTCACCTAGTTTCGCACCCCATCCCCCTCCGCAATGGCTTGTTTTCCACAGCATCCGGCCCGAAAATGTGGGAAAACCCCGAAAATGGGCTCAATCAAATAGAACGCACCAGAATCTGAAATGAACTCCCTTGGAAAAAAAGCACAGGAGACAACGAGATGAAAAACGGATTCCAGTTTCTGAAACGATTTGGTCTGGCCGCCGCATGCCTGGCGGCAAGTTCGGCCCATGCGGAATTGGGGCGGGTGACCCTGGATATCGTGGAGCAGTATCCCGGGGCTTTGATCAAGAAGGGCGATCCGGGAACCGAGGTGGCCGCGACGGGTGTCGAGAATGGACTGTTGCTGAAAGTCGCCGGAAAATATCATTTCTTTACGTCGATATGGACGGACCCGGTGCAAATCGGCTCGACGTTTGGCAACGGGTACTGGACGAGCGCCGACGGGATCAAATGGAGGCTGGAGAAGGTGCTGCAAGCACCCGGTCGGGACCGCACCGGAGAGGATGTGCGGACGTTGTTCTGGGAGCCGATTCCCGTTTATGATTCCCAGGACGAACGCTGGAACCTCATCTACATGTCCGGCCGGTGGGTGGGGCCGAAGGCCATGGCGCTCGGCGAGAACGACACGGGCAAATGGGACGGGCGGCCCTGGCGCGCGATTTCCACGACCAAAGGCATGGAAGGGATCGGCGGGCCATGGAAGGATCTCGGGGAGATCGACCAAGGCCCTTACGATCCGTGGGAGGGGCGGCAGTACGCCGGCGAGTGGGGCAGCACGAGCACGTGGTTTCCTTATGCCTGTGGCGGCCGGTGGATGGTGATGTTCGGCAGCCACCGCGGCTGGCAGGTCGGATTGGCCGAGGCGCAGAGCCTGCAGGGACCTTGGAAACGACTGAGCCGGCTCAATCCCCTGACCTTGAGCGACGGTTATGGCAACGAATCTCCGAGGGTGTTCCGTTTAAAGAGCGGGCGGTATCTGTGCCTGTTCAACGTCATCAAGGATATGCGCTATCCCGACCCGAAGATGGAAGTCGAGTTCACCCACCCGATGTTCTCGCACCTGGGGATCGGATACAGCGATTCGGCGGACGGCATCCATTGGTCGGATTCCCGGTTTCTAGCGCTGAAAGCAGACGACAAATTGTGGTGCAAACAGATGCGCACGCCGGTCGGTTTTATCGAGGAACCGGACGGAACCCATACGCTCTACTACACGGCGATGACGGATGGTTTTTTCAAGGGGTTTGAAGGGTTGGGGCGGGTGCGCGTCAGCGTGACGGAGGAAAAGCCGCTCTCTCGCCCAGTCCCTGTGGCGGTTGGTGACGATGCCGGTTCGGTAGGGATCGCGAATCCCTATCTGGTTCTTCAAGTGGATAAGAGCACCGGATTGGCGAAGGTCACGAATCGGAAAACCGGGACGGTTTACACTCCGATGCCGGCGTTTGACTTGAAGCGCATCAGCGATGTGCGTTTGGCGACCCAAGAGGAGGGGAGTGCAATCGAGGCTGCCTTCACCTTCGATCGGATCCCGACAACCCTGTCCTACCGGTTGTTGCCCGATTCGCCGGAACTTGAGGTGAGCGTGGATCTGCCGCACGACACGGCGATCAAGTCCGTTCCGCTTCCCGTGCCTTTCACGGTTGCGGGTCATGGCTTCGAGTGGGTGGTGCCGGAGGGGTACGGGATGTTGTATGCCGTGGACAATCCGTCCATGCCGCAAGCGGCCGTAAACGGGGAGCTTCCGCTTGCCGTCTTTGGCGGTTCGTTGTCGGCATGGATGGGATTGGTCCAGCCGAAATCCGGCGAAGGCTGCGCGTTGATCTTCAGGGATCCGCGCGCCGTGGAGGCGGCGCTGAAGTTGACGGATACGGGGAAAGCGCTGGTGGCCCGCATCGACCTGTTGCCCGAGGGGGGGAAGTTTTCCAACAAGCGGTCGTTCAAGTTCATCTTCCAGGCCAGGGGCGGCCCTGTGGCTTTGGCGAAGAATTACCGGGCATTTCTCCAGGACAACGGCTGGTACAAGAGCCTTGCCGAACAGCGGCGGGATGATCCCGCGATGGAAAAACTGCGGGGCGCGCCGGTATTCCGCATCGTCAGCCGGTTCCCCATCACCGGAACGGCCGAGGCAACCCTCAAGGTGGTGGATGACCTGCATCGCAGCGGGATTCAACGGGCCATCATCGAGCTGGACAGCCCCGAGCTTTTCGAACGCGCCCAGGTGGAGGCCATGGAACGGCATGGATACGTGGTGCGGTTTTCCGATCATGGCTCCGCCCAGGGGTTGTTGGCGGGTCGCTGTGCCGGGGGGCCGGGAGGCCTCATGAGCCCGGCACGCTACCAACCGGCCATGAATGCCGGGTGGGAGCCCATGACCCCGACCCGGGATTACACCGATTTCGCGATGGCCCACCAAAAAAGAGTGCCGGTCACGGGTGCGGTGATCGGGGATGCCAGGGTGAGCACCTGGGCGTGGCCCGATGCCAACAACCGGGTCGCGGGCTGCTGGTTGAAAAAAGATCTCTTCAACATCCTGTATGGCACCGCGCCGACCTATGTCTTCGACCCGGTTGATTACTGGAAGGACAAGGATGAGATTCTCAAGTCCTGCGTCCGGGTAAGCGAGGTGTACCGAAAAGTATTCGGGGCCGCGCTGGTGAGCCACCGGTGGTTGACGGAGGATCGCAATGTGCAGCAGGTGGAATTTTCGAATGGCTGGGCGGTGATCGTCAATTTCGGCGACACGCCCTACAAGGCGGCCAAGGGCAACGTCGTGCCGCCGATGGGTTGTTATCTTTTCACCACGGTTCTTTAACCAATCCACAGCTCACTCAATAAGTTTGATTTTCTCGTGCCTTCGCTTTTATTGCGACATGACAGGCTTGCAAAATCCGGCCAATTGATCCCCTGACCTCTGCCGGGGAACCCACCCATGAAGACTTGCTTCCCTTTGATCGCAATCGCGTTGTTCTCAGCCTTTGCCTGGAACGGCCGCGGGGCCACCGAAGCCGAGCTTTTCGCCGCCCCCGCCCGGGGGTTCGTCAGCCGCAAACCGGCCGCCAACTGGGAACATTCGTTGTTGACCGGCAACGGCAACATGGGGGCGCTGGTCATGGGCCGGCAGTCGGACGAAATGCTCTATTTGAGCCACGCGGCGCTTTATCTGCCCCGCAACAAAAGCGACCAGCCCATCGGCATGGCCAAGCATCTGGAAAAAATCCGCGAGGATTGTCTGGCGGGCAGGTTCAAGGAAGCCGGCCTGATGATGACCCGGGTTTGCAAAGAGAACGGCTATTGGGGGCAGCGGGATCCATTCATCGGCGCATTCGGCCTGCGTATCCAACAGCCGGAAACCGATGTGAGCCGCTACCAGCGCGCGGTCGATTTCATGACAGCGGAGGCCCACACGACGTATCTCGGCCAAGCCGGGACCGTAAGCCGCACGGTTTTCGTCTCCCGGGCCGACGATGTGATCGTGGTGCGGATTGCGGGCACGGGCAAAGTGACGGCGAAGCTTTCCTTCAACGGGCTGCCTGCCGGGACGGTCACCTATAACGAGATGCCTGCCGCCAATATGTATGAGATCAAGGAGGTGGCCAAAAGCGTGAAGCATACCCGGTTCGGCGTTCAGGGCGATTACCTTCACGCTCAGATGCTCTTTGAGAATCAGAACCGTGACAACCCGCTCAGCGGTTTTGAGGGACTCGGCAGGATCATCGTCAAAGGCGGCACCCGCCAACCCACCTATGACGGCTGGAAAATCACCGACGCGGACGAAATCCTGGTTTTGGTGAAGATCCGCCCTCTGCTCAAGGGGGAGACATCAAATCTGGCGGCCATGGGGAAGGAACTCGAAGCGCTCTCGCCCGACTACGCCACGCTTCTGGCGGCGCATGCGAAGATCCACGGCGCCCTGATGGGCCGAGTCAGCCTTTCGCTGGATGCCCTCCCGGCCGATCGCGCGAAACCGACGGAGGATCTTCTTAAGCAACCCGGAACGCCTTCTTTGGCCCAGATCGAGCGGGCGTTCGATGCGGGCCGCTACAACATTATTTGCTGCACGGGCTACAATCCGCCGAACCTGCAGGGGCTTTGGAGCGCGACCTGGCTGGCGCCATGGGCGGGCAGCATGACCACCGATGGAAATCTGCCGTGCGCGATCGCTTTCCTCTCCATGGGCAACACCCCGGAGCTGATGGAGGCGTTCTTCCGATATTACGACAACTTCATGCCCGGTTTCCGGCAGAACATGAAGGAACTCTTCGGAATGCGCGGGTTCCATGTGCCGGCGCAGTTGACAACCTCCCCGCGGGAGACCGATTTTTCTCCGGGCTACCCGTTCTTATACTGGCATGCGGGCGCTCCCTGGGCCTGCCAGTTCTATTACGACCACTGGCGGTATACGGGCGATCGGAAGTTCCTGGAGGAGCGGGCCTATCCGCTCATGAAAGAGACAGCCGCCTTCTATGAGGATTTCCTCACCGTGACGGACAAGAACGGCAATCTGGTCTTCGTGCCGACCTTTTCGCCGGAGAACGCCCCGGACAACGACTTTGATCGGGAAGCAGCCATCAACGCGACGATGGAGGTCGGCGCGGCGAAGCAACTGCTCCGCAACGCCATTGCAGCCGCCAGGGAACTCAACTGCGACGAGGATCTCCAGAAGAAATGGACGGCGCTGCTGGCGAAAATGCCCCCCTACGAGGTCGGGCCGGACGGCTCGTTCCGCGAATGGCTCTGGCCCGGTTTGAAGGAGTTTAACGACCACCGCCATGCCTCGCACTTTTATCCGCTCTACGACGAGATGCCGCCCGAGATCGTTGAGAACCCGGCGCTGGTCAAAGCGGTCGGCCACTCCGGGCGGGCCCGGATGGACTGGCAGGAGAAGACCCATTTCATGGCCTTTGGGACAGTCCAGATCGGGCTGGCCGCCGCGCATGTCGGCGATGCCGAGTTGGCCCAGCGGACGATCAACGACCTGGGCAGACACTACTGGTCAACCGGCATGGGATCCTTCCACAATGGCGGCGAGCTCTTCAATATGGATATCTCCGGGGGCTTTCCCTACCTCTGCGCCTCGACGCTGGTCTATTCCGATCCCGGCGTGATTCGCTTTTTCCCGGCCCGGCCGCCACAGTGGAAGAGCGGTTCGCTCAAAGGCGTGCGCCTGCGCGGGGCCATCACGCTCTCCGAGCTGACTTGGGAGGGGGCCAATGCCAAAGCCGTGCTGGTCTCGGATAAAGACCAGACCGTCACGATTACCGCGCCGGGCATCAAGCCGATCCAATGCGCTTTGATCGCAGGTCAGGCAAAAAATGTGAACCGGCTGTTTCTTCCAGTCCCTCTCTCGTTCAGGTAGTTTGGTCTGCACCACCTCAGAACAAGGCTGTCTATGAAGAACACGAATGGAGCAGAGAGCTTCTATTTCGATAGGGTCTGGCGCAAGAGCCGGAGCATGGCTCAGACGATCCGGGTCCCCCTGGCAGTGCTGCTTTGTGCGTTCGGATGGGCGCGGGCGTCGGCAGCGCCGGTGGTGCTGGCGCCCGACGGGGCTTGGTGCTGGTTCGGCAATCCCAAGGCGCTCTTCAAGGGCGGCATCCTCTATTCGAGCTATGTCCGCAACGCCGACGGCCGCACGGCCCTCAGCGCCTTTGATCCCAAAACCGGCGTCTCGACGGAGCTGTGGGCAAGCGGTTTCGTTTCGCGCGACGACCATAATAATGCCGGCCTGCTGGAGCTGAACGATGGACGGATGCTGGCCATCTATGCCAAGCACCACAGCGAAAAACAATTCTACTATCGGCTTTCCTGGAATGCCAACCCGGTTACCGCGGCCGATTGGGGGCCGGAACAGATTTGCGCCAACACGACCGCGCCCGTCACCTACTCCAACCCCTTCCAACTCCGGGGCGAATCGGGGCGGATCTACAATTTCACCCGCAACCTGAATTTTAACCCGACCTACCTCACCTCGGACGACTCGGGGGCGACCTGGTCGGTGCCGAAGATTTTCATCAAAGTGGGGATTGGCGTGCGTCCGTATGTGCAATATTGCTCGGACTTTGATCGGCGCATTGATTTCCTCTACACCGACGGCCACCCCGACAGCGTCAAGACGTCCCTCTTCCACGGCTATTACGAGGGGGGCGGTTTTTACAAAACCGACGGGACTTTCCTGAAGAACCTCAAGGACGGCCCCTTGCTGCACGACAAGCCCGCCTTGGAGCAGGGATCGGTGATTTACCAGTATAGCGAAAAGCCGACCACCGACTACAACGACCACATCCCTTTTGGTCGCGCCTGGTGCTGGGATCTCGCCTATGACAAGAACAAGGCTCCCGTGGCGGTTTTTTCCGTGAATTCATTCGCGCCCGACAAAACGGTGAACTGGGCCGATCGGAGGCTGCATTATTATTACGCCCGCTGGAATGGCTCGGCCTGGACCAAACGCCTGATCGCCCAGGCGGGGGCGCCGCTTTACGATGCCGCCTATGATTATGCCGGCGGGATCACTGTCGATCCGTCCAATCCGGACGTGATCTACCTGTCAACCAACGCGGCCGATCCGTTCAGCCTGAGCGACCTGAAAAACGTTCCTTTGCGCGCCGGCAACCGGTATGAAATCTTCCGTGGCGAGACACACGATGGCGGGCTGGGCTTTGCCTGGGAACCAGTGACCAAGGACTCGGCGTCCGACAATCTTCGCCCTTACGTGCCGCGCGGAAACACCTTTCCTTACGGAGTGGCCTGGTTTTCCGGCAAGTATGTCAGCTACGGCACCTGGAATACGGCGCTGCTGGGAATCTTCGACAAGGAGCTGAAGCCTTCGCCCAAGGATCCCGCGGCCGTTCTTTCGCTCATGCATTCGGTGGCGGACTGGCAGCTCAAGGTCAGGCTGCCCGAGAATCAGCTGACGAACTGGATTCAAGGGGCCGGATATACGGGGTTCATGGCTCTCAGCCAGCTCCCCGGAGGCAGGAAGTATGAGGAGGCCATGGCCGGGGTGGGGGAGATAACCCAGTGGAAACTGGGGCCGCAATGTCGTTTTCACGCCGACGACATGTGCGTCGGGCAAATGTATCTCGACCTCTATGCCCGCCTGCGCAAACCGGAGATGATCGCCGATACCCGCCAAGTCCTCGACGAGTTTGTCGCCATCAATGCTCCGGAAGCGCCCATGCCCGTCGCGCCCTCGAATCTGGTCAGCCACTGGACATGGTGCGACGCGCTCTTCATGGCGCCGGCGGTGCTTGCGAAGCTCCACACGATTACGGGCGACCAGAAATATCTCGATGCCCTGATGAGGGAGTACAAACGGAGCACCGACTTTTTATTCGATAAAGAAGAAAATCTCTATTTTCGCGACAGTGGCTATTTCAAAAAGCGTGAGGCCAATGGCGCCAAGGTCTTCTGGGGACGTGGGAACGGCTGGGTTTTCGGGGGGCTGGCCAATGTGCTGAAATCCCTGCCGAAAGACGCCCCCGAGAGGGCGTATTTCGAGGCGATATTCCAGAAGATGGCGCCCCGGATCATCGCCACGCAGCAGCCTGACGGATTGTGGCGGGCCAGTCTCCTGGACCCCGACAGTTTTCCCTTAAAGGAAACGAGCGCCTCAGGGTTGTTTTGTTACGGCTTGGCATGGGGCATCAACAGCGGACTTCTCGATCGTGCCACCACTCTGCCCGCAGTGGAAAAGGCATGGGCGGCACTCGCGGCCTGCGTCACCACAGAGGGCAAGCTCACCCATGTCCAGCCCGTCGGGGCTGACCCCGGAAATTTCAAGCCCGAATCCACCGAGGCCTATGGCGTGGGAGCTTTCTTGCTGGCCGGCACCGAGGTTTACCGCCTGCTCCAACCCGCATCTCTCCGTGTCGCTCCCCAAGAATGATCCCCAATGGGGAGATCCTCCCCCATTCTCCATTCTCCCACTTCCCCCTTGGATATTCCTTGTTGGCTATTGGATATTGAAAACAATTTTGAATGTTGAATTTTGAATTTTGAATTGGGGCGCAGGCGCCCGAGTGCCGCGCTCCGCGCGGAATCTTCGCACGACAAAGATTAACCACTCATCTTCACTCATCTGGCCGGGCCAATGGCCCCGTCCTCCAGTTTGTTCAGAAGGAGAGGAGGCGCGGATGCGAAGCGCTCCGGGGCTGTGGCGCAACCCGATCTCGCAAGCGAGCTTGCAGAGTCGGCTTTCGCCTCAGACCGGCGAACCGGGAACCGGTTCCCGCCTCCTTTCCGGAGCCGCCCGTTGGCGGCGGAATATTTCCCCCATGAGTGGTTGAATCCATCGACCGCCACCCGCCACAGGCGGCATGACCATTGTCTATCTTCTGAAAACTCGTAATAAACACACTTTTTGCGGATGAACCGAATTTCCCCGAAGAAATTTGTCCTGCGCGCTAGAAAATCTAGATTGGGATTGTTATTTCGTCTTTGGCAGTGAAACATGCGGGCATGGCAAGAGTACGATCGAAACGAGTAACGATATCCGATGTGGCGCAGGCGGCGGGCGTCGCCCGGGCGACGGCTGCCTTCGCGCTCAGCGGGACCGCGGACCGCGTGGGGCTTTCCAAAAAAACGGTGGAAAAAATTGCGACGATCGCGAAGGCGATGAGCTATGTCCCCAACAAGGTGGCCCGGAGCCTGATCGCCTCCCGGTCGGAGGTCATCGGCGTGCTGTTGGCGGGGCTTTGGGGCAAGTATGCCCAGAAGATTGTTGAAGGGGTGCGCGACGTCCTCGAACCGAAGGGATACGTGCCCATGGTGACCATCCATTCATGGAGCGAGGCCCGCGAGATTCGCGAGGTCGACCTTCACCTCCAGATGCGAGTGGATGCGATCATTGTGCAACCGCAGCCAAGCAGCCGGGCCGAGATTTATCAGACGGTGACGGCGAACAATGTTCCCCTCGTTTTTCTCGGAGATGTCCCGGGGGACATGCCGCATGCCAGCGCCGTGGTCTGGGACGGATTTGCCGGTGCTCATCGGGCTTTGGAACATCTGCTGGCAAAGGGACGCAAGCGCATCGGCTTCATTGGCCAGCGGTATCCGTTTCATTATAACCAATCCCGATTCAGCGGCTACCGGAAGTTCCTCAAAGAAATGGGACTTTCGCATGATCCGGGCTGGGAAATCTGGGAGGAAATGGAGGGAGGGCTGCCCGTGGCGATCGCGGAGGTTTTTTCCTCCAGGAAAGAACGGCCGGATGCCTTTCTCGCCATGAATGACACCTGCGCTTTGCACGCCGCAGAGTGGCTTCTGGCAAATGGGATCCGCGTGCCCCAGGACGTCGCCATCGTCGGGCTCGGCGACTGCACCGAGACGGTGGAATTCAACGCGTTCATTACTTCGGTGCGCGAGCCTCTGTATGAAATGGGGCGAGAAGCGGCCAAGCTGGCCTTGGATCTCATTGACCACGCTCCTCGGAAGGCGGTCCGCCAAATCGTCCCTGGTGAGGAGATCGTTCAGCGCCGCTCAACCTGACGAAACATGAAGCGGAGAGGCGAAGAAAACGATTGCGGCCCAGCGTGTTCCAGGTCAGGATTGCCGCATGAACTTTCCGCCCCCCAGCACGTGAACTCAATGCTGCGATCTCTTGAAAACATCCAGGCACTCGAAAGAACTGGAGCCCGCAGGGCCGGCGTCGCGTCGGCCCCGACTGGTCGGCTAAACAGGAGGCCTGCGGGACGCCGGTCCCACGCAGATTTTCGGGATGGGTTTGTTTCCAGGAATTGATATGAGAAGCAACAATCGCGATGAGCGGAAGGAATGCCCTGGAGGAACTCCCGCGGGCGGATTTGATGAGGGGCAGCGAGGAGGTGCTTTCCCCCAGCGCGAAGAAAGAATCCCCTTGTTCACGCGCCTTGCCTTTGGGTCGGGGGGATTC
>Ga0194054_10000372_pt1 | contig 23106 bp, 18 predicted proteins | sample SepL2210m_MetaG_FD_163628 | JGI IMG/M metagenome (GOLD analysis project Ga0194054, IMG submission 163628) | Anoxic zone freshwater microbial communities from boreal shield lake in IISD Experimental Lakes Area, Ontario, Canada - Sep2016-L227-10m | ecosystem: Environmental > Aquatic > Freshwater... | reverse complement strand
TGGTAGGGGCTGTCCTCGTCAGTTCTTTCCAAGGGTGTTTCCAACAGGTCTTCGCAGTCCAAGAAGTTCATAGGCATTCCGGGGTCGGATTTTGATGATGGCGTGGCCGTGGGATTTTCCGTCGCCGGTTTTTCCGGCATGGAAACCGAAGGAAAACGACCGGCCGCCTTTTGCCATCAGGTTGGTCTCCTCATTGTGTTGGCGCTTTCATGTCACAGGCCGCTCTCGTTGGCCGCAGCCTGCAAGGCCGACCGGTCGGCGGGTTCGTTCGCCTGGTAGTTTTGCACCGACCAGATCTCCATCCGGCCGGGCGATCCGATAAAAACCACATCCCCGTCAAGCTGCGCCCATTCGCAGTGAGACTCGGGCAGCAAAATCCGGCCCTGCTTGTCGGTGGCCACCGCCCGCGCCGACGCGTAAAACGCCCGGATGGCACGCCGCTTTTCCTGCATGGAAAGTCGGGATTCCTGAAACTTCTGCTCCCACTTCCCCAGTTCCTCCTCCCTCATGATGATGAGAAAACGCTCTGTCGGATGGGGAACCACATGGAACTCGTCGCCCTCGCCGGATACCCACCCCGATGGAATCGCCACACGCTTCTTCGCGTCCAAGGAACGCGGGAACGTGCCTGAATAAGTCGTCGCTTTTGTGGATTCCTGCTCCATGCTCTAATAGGTTTTCAGTGGCCTGATGCGCCACATTGCCCCACCTTTCACCATTTTTCCCCACCACGGTCAATAGAAATCTCTCGGATTATCTCGTTCACTGAGCATGTCGAGCAGGCTTGACTGCCTGTCACAAGAAGCTCACTCGCCAGCCGGCGTGGGTTTCTTTTTTGTCAGATGGGGTGGCGCCGGGAGAATTCTTCCAAACAGGTTTTCCGCAGCTTGCGATCATCGATCGGAACCGCAGTGGTTTTCACCGCCCATGGCAGCTCTGTTTCCGAGAAGAGAAGCGGCGCCCTTAGGGAATCCGCGATGGTTTCCTGTAAATCCTGAACAGAATAAAGACCATTCCCGTTTTCTGCGATCCGGCGGATCCACTTATCGCCAACCGTGTGGATTCCTCCGGAGGATTCGAGCATGGCATTCGTGGCAAGGGAGTAGCCCCTGGTATCGCGCAACAGGGTGGACGGACGGCTTCTCTCGCCTTTGATGTAGCCGAGGAAAGGAACATAGGACCTCAGCAGCGCGTCGCGAACATCTTCCTTGAACCGTAAAGATCCCAGACTGCTCTCCACAAGCCGGCCATCCTCCTGCACTCGCGCCCAACCTTGGGTGCCGACGACCTCCATCTGGAAAGGAAGAGGCTTCTCCGTCGCGTGGGTCAGCGCCGCAAAGAAACGGGTTCCGGATGAGAAATTCCCCCGCATGCAGGCCACATCGTAACTCTCAATCGGGCGGGCGCGATAAAGCTCCCCCTGCACCTCGACGGGCTCGTCAAATTCCACGGGACCACTCGCCGCGAGGAACATGATGTTGTGGATGAGGTGCGAGAGAGCATTGGTGGCCGGACCATCGAAGACCGGCTCTCCGTCAATAGCCATGCGTCCTGCCCACTTGGCGCGCTGATAATAACTGTCAGGGCGAGGCCAACAGGCCGCAGCCCGGATTTCCAATATATCCCCGAGTTCTCCACTTGCGATCCACTGCTTCAACTGACGGCTCCAGTCCGACTCGATCATCTGGAAACCCACTGCCACTTTCCAATCCGTATCGGCCGCGATCAATTCGTCGAGCTGGGAAAGCAGTGGAACCGGCGGTTTTTCCAGATAGACAAAGACGCCCCGGGCGAGGCACGCCTTCACCATTCGATCATGGAACGGAATGGGTGCCGCGATGGTCACCGCCGCCAGGTTGTCCTCCTGGGCAAGCATTTCGTCAGAGTCCAGATAGACGCGGACCTTGCGATTCTTGAGGTCCGCCTCAACTTCTGAAAAACGATGGATGCCGGGGTCGCACACGGCAGCCAGCCGGATCTCTCCCGACTGTTCAAGGCGGCGGAGAGCGGCGAGATGCTCGACTCCAAAGCCGCCGACGCCGATCAGGCCATATTCGATTTGTGACTTCATGGTAGAATTTTAAAACGCATGGCCGGAGGATCATTTATTCCATCCACTCATCTCAATGACTTTTTCATAAACCATCATCTGCCTCCATTGACATTAATAATAGTGACGGCATGCAAACGATGACTTCCTGGGAGGCACGGGAGAAAGCTTGCCCGGAGGAGCCCGTAACCTGGTTCCACGATCTCTTTCGAAGTGATGGCACTCCGTATGTGCGCAAGGAAGTGGAGTTGATCAATAAATTGACCTCGCGAAGTTAGCTCCACGGGCCGGGATCAACGGGGGGGGGGTGGTTATGGACTCCCTGTCGGGCCGCAGAAGGGCGAAGAAATCGCTGGCAAATACGGCGCATTGCAACAGTCTGTTTGGAATACCTATGGAACTCAAAAACGGCATCCATCTCGCGTATTGCACCAATATTCACCCGGCGGAGACGTGGGCGGAAACACTGGCAGCACTGGAACAAAACACGCTTAAAGTGCGCGACGCCGTGGCGACAGAGGAGTCCGGAAAACCATTTGCTATCGGGCTTCGCCTCAGTGACACCGCCTCGCGGGAGCTGGAGCGGCCGGAGGCGTTGGCCGGCTTCAGGCGCTGGCTGGAGGAAAACAGATGCTACGTTTTTACGATCAACGGATTTCCCTACGGCCGGTTCCACGGGAGCCGCGTCAAGGAGCAGGTCTATCGCCCGGATTGGAGCACGCCCGAGCGCCTCGACTACACGCGACGGCTTTTCACGATTCTCTCCGGGCTGCTGGACCTTGCCCCTCCCGGCTGCGAAGGCAGCGTCAGCACGCTTCCCGGCTCATTCAAAGCCTTCGGTCTGGATGCGCAACAGCAGAAAGCCATCCGGCACAATCTCTGGGAATGCGTGGACCATATGGATGCGCTTTCCGCCGCGACCGGGCGCGTCCTGCACCTCGGCCTCGAACCCGAACCGCTGGGGTTGTTCGAGACCACGGCGGAAACTGTCGAGTTTTTCAAGCAACTCGCCGATGAGCGGCCGGGCGACGCGCGCTGGCATACCTACTTGGGCGTCAACTACGACGTCTGCCACCTCGCCTGCGAATACGAGGAACCGGCTGATACTTTCGCATCGTTCCGCGAGCACGACATCCGGATCAGCAAAATCCACCTGAGCTCGGCCCTGCGCGTGAACCCGACCCCGGCCGTGAGGAAGGCGCTGAGAGCATTTGCCGACGACATCTACCTGCACCAGGTGGTCGCGGCGGCGGACAACCGCCGGCTGCGGTCATACCCGGATCTGAACGACGCGCTGCATGCCCCAACGCAGGAAGACGAGACCGAATGGCGGGTGCATTTTCATGTGCCGCTGCACATGCAGGAGGGAACGTTGTTCGGAACCACTGCATCGGCGAACATCCGGGTCCTCGAAAAACTGGCGGCCGATCCCTCGCTCTGCCGCCATCTGGAATTGGAGACCTACACCTGGGACGTGCTGCCTCCCGCCCTGCGCAGCCGCGACGTCGTGGCGCAGCTCGCCGCGGAATACGCGTGGGCCTTCGCCCGCCTGGAGCGGGTCGGGCTGAAGTGAATGAGAACCCTGCTTGTTCTGGGCCGGGTGTCAAATCTGCCCACCGTCTGGTCGAACTGCCTCGCCGCCTGGCTGCTGGCGGACGGGCTGCGGCCCGGCACTCCGGCGTGGCCGCTGCTCCTCTTGCTCGTCGCGGGATGCAGCGCGCTCTACCTCGGCGGAATGTTTCTCAACGACGCGTGCGATGTCGCCTTTGACACATTCCACCGGCCCGAGCGGCCGATTCCATCCGGCAAAATCAGCCGTCGCGCCGTCGCGGTGTCCGGCTGCGCCCTGATTGCCGGCGGCATCGTTCTCCTGGCTCCGATCAGCGGCGTGTGGGCATGGACCTTGGCCGGGTTCATTCTGCTTTATGATGCCATTCATAAAAAATCCGCGGCGGGCCTGCCGGTCATGGCGGGATGCCGGGCGCTGATTTATCCGCTGGTGGGAGTGGCCGCAGCGGGCGTCGGGGCGGCTTCGCTTCCGACGATGCTCTGGGTCGCTGCGGGCTGCATGGCTCTCTGGGTCTTGGTTCTGAGCCTCCTTGCGAGAAGCCGATATTCCGCGCCGGTCCCGAACCTTCTGGCCGCGATCCCGCTCGTCGATCTACTGTTGGTCTCGCCCCGGCCGATCCTGCAATGCCTGCCGTTTCTGGCGTTCGCAGCCATGGCGCTTGTTCTGCGCAGGAGCATCCCTCCCACATAATCATGGAACCGATTCATTGCTCGTTTACGATTTCCCACCGATACACCGTCCATTTCACGCACGGCGCGTTTGCTCCGTCGAACAGCCTTGTCCGCGAATTCCTTTCGGCGCAGGGTGCCCGGCGGATTCTCGTCGCAATCGAGGAATCGCTCGTCCTGAAAAACCCGCAACTCACTTCTTCGGTTACCGCGTATCTCGCCGCCGCGAAACTACCCGGTTCGGTCCGCGTGTTTCCAGGCGGCGAGGCGGCCAAGGAAAATCATGCCGTGGTGAAGGATCTCTACTGTGCCATGGAATCGGAAAAGCTGTGCCGCCATTCGTGCGTGGCCGTCATCGGGGGAGGCGCGTTCCTCGACGTGGTCGGATTCGCTGCCGCCACGCTGCATCGCGGCATCCCGCATCTCCGGTTTCCCAGCACGCTCCTCGCGCAAGCGGATGCCGGGGTGGGCGTGAAAAACGGGATCAATTTCACCGGAAAAAAAAACCTCGTGGGCACATTCGTCCCACCCCGTGCGGTCATCAACGATCTCGACCTGCTCGCGACCCTCGATGCCCGCGACCTCCGCGCGGGGTTGATCGAGGCCGTCAAAGTCGCCCTCATCCGCGATGCGGAGTTTTTTGATTGGATCGAATCCTCCGCCGACCTCCTGCGCGAAGGCGGCCCGGCGGAAATTGCCGCCCTCGCCCGGCGCTGCGCGGCCCTGCATGTCGAACACATCGCCACCGGCGGCGACCCGTTCGAACTGGGCTCGCGCCGGCCGCTCGACTTCGGCCACTGGGTCGCGCACAAGCTCGAACAGATGTCCGGATTCCAGCTCCGGCACGGCGAGGCGGTGGCGGTCGGGATCGCGCTCGATTCGGTTTACAGCGCGATAGCTGGCGACCTGAGCCGAGCGGTTTTAGAGCGGATATTAGCGCTGCTGCAACGTTTAGGGCTCCCGCTCTATTCTCCCGAACTCGGCAGAACCGATGAACTCCTGCACGGGCTGGAGGAATTCCGCGAGCACCTCGGCGGCGAACTCTGCATCACGCTTTTGCGCGGGATCGGCCGCGCGCACGAGGTCAACGCGATGGACCGCGATCGCATCCGCGCTGCGATCCGCGAACTCGAATCCTGGAGCCGATGAAAAGAACCGCGGTCCTGAACATCGTCGGGCTGACCCGTCGGCTGATCAGCGAGGCCACGCCGAACCTCGCGCGCTTCGTGGCGGGCGGCTCGCTCTTCTCGGTGCGCCCCGCATTCCCCGCCGTGACCTGCACCGCGCAGGCCACGTATCTGACCGGACTTTCTCCCGCCGGGCACGGCATCGTCGCCAACGGATGGTATGATCGCGAGCTCGCCGAGGCCCATTTCTGGAAGCAATCGAACCGGCTCGTCTCGGGGAAAAAACTTTGGGAGCACGCGCGGGAGTCCGTTCCTGGCTTCACGTGCGCCAACCTCTTCTGGTGGTTCAACCGGTATTCGTCGGTCGATTTCTCGATCACCCCGCGCCCGATCTACTGCGCGGACGGAAAAAAAGTTTTCGACATCACATCCGCGCCGCTTTCGATCACCGCGGACATTAAGCGCGACCTCGGCGATTTTCCGTTCGCGAGTTTCTGGGGCCCGCGCGCGGGCATCGCGAGTTCCCGCTGGATCGCCGACGCCGCGAAATGGATCGAGGATCGCCACAGCCCCTCGCTCAACCTCGTTTACCTGCCGCACCTCGATTACAACCTACAGCGGCTCGGGCCGGATCTGGAGTCGCCGGTGATCCGGGACGACCTCTTGAAAATCGACGCCATCGCGGGCGAACTGATCGCATTTTTCGAGTCGCGCGGTGTCGGTGTCGTCATCCTCTCCGAATACGGGATCACGGCTGTCAACCAGCCGGTTTTCCTCAACCGGCTGTTCCGCCAGCGCGGATGGCTCGCGATCAAAGACGAACTGGGCAGGGAGATCCTAGACTGCGGGGCGAGCCGGGCCTTTGCCGTGGCGGATCACCAGATCGCCCATGTTTATGTGAATGATTCTGCTCTTCTTGCGGAAGTCCGCGCAGCGCTGGAACAGACGGCGGGCGTGGAGCAGGTCCTCGACCGCGACGCGCAAATCGCGCGTGGGATTTGTCACGAACGCTCGGGCGATTTTCTGGCCGTCGCAACTCCCGGCGCCTGGTTTTGCTATTACTATTGGGACGACGACCGCAAGGCGCCCGACTTCGCCCGGACCGTGGACATCCACCGCAAACCCGGCTACGACCCGACCGAACTTTTTATCGACACTGCGATCCGGTTCCCCCGTTTGCGCGTGGCAAAGTTTCTCCTCAAAAAGAAGCTCGGCCTGCGGGCTCTCCTCGAAGTGATCCCACTCGACGCGACCCTCGTCCGCGGCTCGCACGGGCGCGTGCCGGAGGATCCCGACGACCACCCGGTGCTCATCGCAGCAAATGGCACAGATCTTCCCGGTTCGGTCGATGCCCTTGATGTGTTTCCGTTCCTCCTAAAAACGTGCGCAGGACATCCCAACTGAGCAGCGCGCATCACCGGCAGCACCCTTGACACCAGTTCACGCCCACGGATAATTGCAGCCATCAACCGGACCGACGCTCAAGTCTTCAGAGTTTGGCATGAAAGCAAGATTACGTTTCCTAACCAGCTCCCATGCAGGAGAATTCCGCCCGGCTCCGATGGCGGCCAGATCACCATGTAATCGGCGTCTCCGGCCCTCCTTCTTTCCGGGCCTCCTTGCTCCGGCAATCGCGCTGGCTCTCTTCGGAACGCATGCCCAATCCGCGGACGGATCCGATGATCGCAGATTCCCGGCAGTGTTCCTCTTCGTGAATAATCACCGCTATGGCAACACCAACGGCTGCTCCACCGAGCTTCAACCCGAAGGAAAATTAACCTGCGGCCACGCAGGGCATGTCTCTGAGGTGGCCTGGGCATTTCTTCGCACGGGCGCGGATGGCGATACTTACAAAGTCACCCGCATCTACCCGTCGGATTCCATCACGCCTGGCACCGAGACCAAGGAGGTGGCTTACGCGGGCAAGGCGCTTGTTTTGTGGCATGACGACTATCAAAAAATCACCATGAACCCGAAACCGCCTTCGGCCCCAAGCCCTGGCCAAAAATAGTTGCGTGAAAAGCAGAAAGACGGCTCAATGATTTGGTCAGCACTAAAGCAATATGAATCCAGATTTGCCAGTTAGCGGTTATCAAAAGACAGAACGACTGGTCTATTTTGCCAGGATGTGCAGCAAGGCCAGATTGATGAGACGAGGTGTCCTGCCACAGCCCTATCATGACTTTATTGGTGTGGGATTTGACGGGCGCTGTTGCCGATTTCTTCAAGTAGATCACAAAGACATCCAGCGACTGGTTTCCGACGGGAAGAACGATTCCGAGATTTTAGAATGGTGCTACGCCAACGGACGCAAGCCAAACGATGAAGAGGCATTCATTTGGAATTTATTTATGGAGAAGCGCGGGTGGCGTGACGATGACAGCGATTTAGTTAAGCGTGAGAAGGAGAGTGTTGGATTAGGGCATCGCGACGAGATTCAAACTCTTTTTGATTTTTATGATTTTGATGAGGGGCGAAGAGAATAGGAAGTTGAACGGTGCAAGCAATATCCTCCCGCGCAGTTTGTTGTGCGAAGCACCGGTTTTGCTTGGCGCTCAGACACGCTGGCAGCTTACGCAGTGATCGCTACCCCAGCTTGGCTTATCGCTTTATCTCCAGAAGGATGAAATTGAATTCAAGGGGTCCTGACCTGTCTTGACCGGAGGCTCCCATTCAGGACGCGCTTGTTTTGCTGCTGATTGAACCTAGTATTTCCCCTATGCGTGCAAACGCGAACCTCTCTTCATCCCGCGCGCTGGTTGCGGTGATGTTTCTTGCCCTGCTGCTTCCCTGCTCGGCCAAGGAACTTCCTGCCACCGCGGGCCTGCCGGACGAGACCGGCGAAATTTTCACTGTAGGCAAAATCACGGTGGACAAGCGGGCGCGAACGGTGCGCTTTCCGGCGACAGTCAACATGGCGGAGGGGGTGCTGGAATACCTGCTGGTGACGGACAAGGGGAAAACCCACGAGAGCCTGCTGGCCACGGCGGTTTCACCGTATCAACTGAACATCGCGATGTTGTTGCTCGGTGCCCGGCCCACCCCGGAGATCACGGATCTTCCGCCGGAGCAGCTCACCGCCGGCACACTCAAATCCGCGCCCGAACTCGCGGGCGACAACGCGGACATTTTCATCTCATGGAAACATGGCGGTGAGCAGCGGAAAGTCCGCGCCGAAGAGTGGATCGACAGCCTCGCGGCCAAGGCCCCGATGACGGTCGGTCCGTGGATCTACACCGGCTCGGCGATCTACCAGAAGCGGTTCCTCGCGCAGGAGGAGGGCTCGATTGTCGCGTTGGTCACCGACCCCGCGGCCCTCATCAACAACCCGCGGCCCAGCAACAGAGACGACACCAACTGGAGCGCAAGAAAAGACAAGATCCCCGCAACCGGGACGCCGGTGGAAATTATCTTTCAGCTTTTGTCAAATCCTCCAACATCTCAACCCGCAAAATGAAACTTCTCTCGCTCGTCTCGATCCTCGCGGTTTCGCAAATGCTTCCAGCCGCCGACCTGTCGGTGAAATCTGACAACACCTCGCTCCGCAACGAAGTCCAAATCGCCATCGACAAGGGGCTCGCATGGCTCCAAAAAAACCAGAATGCCGACAGTTCGTGGTCGCTGCCGGACTATCCCGCGCTCACGGCGCTTCCGCTGACCGCGTTCATGCTCGAGCCCTCGGGCAAATGGCGGAAGGACAAACCTCCTTTTATTCAAAACGGCTATGCCTTCCTGATGAAAGCCGCCCAGCCCGATGGCGGGATCTATCTCAAAGGTCTGGCCAACTACAACACATCCATCTCGCTCGTGGCGCTCGCGGCCGCCGGCGATCCGAAGTTCGACCCCGCGATCCTCGCGGCCAGGAATTTCGTCGTGGGCCAGCAGGCGAAGAACCTGCCTGACGAATCGCTCGACGGCGGCATCGGATACGGCCCGACCGGCACGGACAGCGGCAAGCCGGACCTCTCGAACACCGTCATGGCGATCGAGGCGCTCCATGCCACCAAAAACATTATGCCCGCGGAATTGCCGGCCAACCTCAAGGATCTCAACTGGCAGGCCGCTGTCGAGTTCGTCCAGCGCTGCCAAAACCTGCCGGGCACTAACAAAGGCGAGTGGGTCACCTCTGATCCCAAAGACCAGGGCGGATTCATCTATGCCCCGGGCATTAGCAAAGCCGGCGAATCAGTTTCGCCGGACGGGAAAAAAACCCTGCGTTCCTACGGCAGCATGAGCTACGCGGGATTGCTGAGCTATATCTACGCGGATGTTAAAAAAGACGATCCCCGGGTCTCGGCGGTCGTCGCATGGCTGCGCAACCATTATACCTTGAAGGAGAATCCGGGGATGGGAGCCGAGGGCCTCTACTATTATTATTGCATGATGGCCAAGGCGCTCTCCGCCTACGGCTCCCCCGAACTGGAGACGACCGGCGGGCACAAGGTGGACTGGCGGAAAGAAATGGCTCTCAAGCTGATCAACCTTCAGAAACCGGACGGATCATGGAGCAACGAGAGCGGGCGATGGATGGAGAAAGACCCGGTCCTGGTGACCTGCTATGCCGTGCTGGCCCTGGAGTTCATTCACCATTCGTTGTAACCAATCCGCCAGCGGAACAACAAAGCTCTCCCGATCCTGTTTCCTAATGACACCCGTTGTCCCCATGGCGGTTCTGGACGAGCTTGTTGTTCTGCCGCCGGGCTGTGTCCGGTTTGACGGTTTCTTTGAACAGGACATCCAGAATTCCATTGCCCACTGGAACAAAGGGGTGGTGCCCTACGCTGATCTGGTGCAGTTTTTCCGGACGGGAAGACCGAGGTTTGCAACCGGCGAGATGTGGGGCAAAGCGGTTCGTTCGGGTTGCATGTTCTACCGTTATACCTGCGATCCGGAACTGAAGGAGATCCTTCGCAAAACCGTGGACGATCTTTTGACGACACGGCGCGCGAACGGCAGCATCAGTTGCTCGGACATTTGCGATCAGCCGGATGGCGACGGCGGCGACTTATGGGAAAGGAAATATGTCCTGCTGGGGCTCGGCGCCTATTTCGAGCACGTGGACCGCGAGGCGAGAGTCCTGAAGGCGATGATTGACGAAGCCGACGTGACGATCAGCCAGATCGGGCCCCCGCCGAAGACCCGCATCGTCGATCAGGGCTGGAGCGCGAACCATATCGAGTCGAGCTCTATCCTGGAGCCGATCCTGCGGCTTTATCATTGGACCGGATATTCCCGGTATCTCGATTTCGCCCGCTACATCGTTGAAGTCGAAGGGGGGGCCAAGGGCTACAATATCATTCAGGAGGCTTATGACGGAAAGGATCCAGTAAACATCGGTGGCCCTTACCCGAAAGCCTATGAGATGATGTCGCTCTTCGAGGGAGTCATCGAATACTTCAGGACCACCGGCAACGAGCGATGGAAGACGGCGACATTGAGCCTCTTCCGCGGGATCCGCGAAAAGGAAATCACGCTGATCGGAAACGGGGGAGGAGATCAGCCGTATCATCCCGCGGTGATGGGGGAGGCTTGGGACAACACGGCGTTCGAGCAGACGAACCCCGACATTCAGCGCATGATGGAAACATGCACCGGGGTGACCTGGCTGAAACTATGCAGCCAGATCGCGCGCCTGACCGGTGATCCCTCAGCGGTCGATGAGATCGAAAAATATGCCTATAATGGGTTGCTGGGAGCGATGAAGCCGGAAGGCGACGGCTTCAGCTATGTCAATCTTTTGAACGGAGTGAAAACAAACCCGACCGGATGGGGATGGGAGTTCGGCGGCCTGCACGTCAGCTGCTGCAATCTTAACGGTCCCATGGGGCTCGCGTATCTTCCGATCGTCGCGGTGATGAATTCGCGGGCCGGCCCGGTGATCAATCTTTACAACGCGGGAACCGCGACCGCGGCGACGCCCGGTGGCGGGGAGGCTGTACTAACGATCATCACGGATTATCCCAAGTCCGGGTTTGTTCGCGTGGTTGTGAACCCGCGTGCTCCGGAGAAATTCACGATCCGGCTGCGCATTCCATCCTGGAGCCGGGCGACGGTGGTCACGGTGGGCGAACAAAGAATCGTTCCGGGCTCCGGACAATATGCGGCCATCGACCGTCTCTGGTCGCCGGGCGACACGATCGGCCTGCACCTGGACATGCGATGCCGGGTGGTCGATGCGCCGCACGGCAGCAACCGGCACGGCGACAACTTCCAGGCTCTCGTCCGGGGCCCGATAGTATTAGCAAGAGACGAGAACATTGATCCCCATTATGCCGAATCGGTCGGATTTTTTTCCAAAGACGGCTATGTCGACGTGACCCCGGTTACACCAACCCTGGTTTCAGCAAGAATGCAATTCATGGTTCCAGCAAAGGGTGGAGCCATCCCGATGGTTGACTATGCCTCCGTGGACAATTGGCACGGCAAGCGGATTTGCACATGGCTGCCCATGCCGAGCCGCTGACGCTAAGCGGGCAGTGTAAAGTGCGGCGACTGGCTGAGGAAGCGGACGGGGTTCTGGAAGACAAGCCGGTCGATGGATTCCGCGCCGTGGCCGCGCCGGCGCATTTCCAGGCATGTTTTTGGAACGCTCAGGGGATCGCTGTGGCCCCAGTCGCAGGCGCAGTTCAGCCACAGGTTGCTTCCGGCTTGGCTCTCAAGAATGTCGATCGCCCGGGCTGGCGTGCACTTGGATTCCGGGTAGAGCGTGATCCCGCCCCAGAACCCGGCACCGAGCACCATTCCCACGGTGTGCTCCTCCACGTGATCGACCAGGACGCAGCCCGGCTTGATGCGCGGGTCGTTTTTCAGGACATCGAGGATGATCCGGGTCCCTTTCCGCTTGTCCTCGAGATGGGGCGTGTGGATGAGGATGAGCTGGTTGTGGCGGGCGGCGAGGTCGACATGCTTCTCAAAGATGGCCACCTCGTTCCGGCTGTTGCGGTTGAGCCCGATCTCGCCGATGCCGAGCACGTTCGGGCGGCCGAGAAACTCCGGGATGATGGACAGCACCTCGTCGGCAAGCGTCAAGTTTTCGGATTCCTTGGGGTTGATGCAAAGCCAGGAGTAATGGGGCAGAAGGTATTTCGCGGCGCGCGCGGGTTCGTGCTCGGTGAGCTGGGCGAAATAATCGCGGAAGCCTTCGGCGGATGCGCGGTCGAATCCCGCCCAGAACGCGGGCTCGCAGACCGCCTTGCATCCGGCCAAAACCATCGCCTGATAGTCGTCCGTGGTCCGGCTGACCATGTGGGCGTGTGGCTCGATGTATCGCATGGGATCAAAAGTGCTCGCTATTCCGCGTCTCCCCGCCACGCTCCGGCGGCAGCCTTGCCTCCAGCGCGCTCCACGGGTTCTCCGGTCGGGTCGCTGAATGCCAATAGCACGTTTTCGGCACGGTGCGCCCCCCCACCCTCCGCAGCGAGCGCGCGCAGAGCCTCCCGGAACGCGCGAACCCGGAAATCGTCGTCACCTCCAGCCCGCTCGACGCGGTCCAGAAACGCGGCGACATCGATCAGCTTCGACCGCGCCTCGATAAAATAGAGATTAAGCACCTGGGAACTGCTCATGGGAAATGGAATGTTTTACCTGAAAACCAACCGGCCCGACGAATAACGCACGGAGTCCGCGTTGAAATCAACAACGAAGAACCGGAACGCGGACAATCGACTTGCTTCACCGTGGGAACAGTGTTTGCTTCATCGATCCCACGATTATGAGCGACCCCACTGTTCAGGACTCCCCCGCACCGGAAACAGAAGACGACGGACTGCAGGCCATCGAATATTTTGCCGGGGCCTACAAAGCACTGAGAACCGAGCTGGCCAAAGTGATTGTCGGCCAGGAGCTGGTCATCGACGAACTGCTGATCGCGATCTTCACGCGCAGCCACGCCCTCTTGGTCGGCGTGCCTGGCCTGGCAAAAACACTCCTGATTTCGACCCTCTCGCAGGCGCTGCAGCTCAGCTTCAAGCGGATCCAGTTCACGCCCGACCTGATGCCAAGCGACATCACCGGGACCGAGGTGATTTATCAGGACCCGGCCACAAACGAACGGCAGTTCAAATTCCTACACGGCCCGATTTTCGCGAACGTCATCCTCGCGGACGAAATCAACCGGACCCCGCCGAAAACCCAGGCAGCGATGCTGGAGGCGATGCAGGAGCGGCGGGTGACGGTGGGAGGAACGACATTCAAGCTGCCGGCCCCGTTCTTCGTTCTGGCGACCCAGAATCCTGTGGAGCAGGAGGGCACCTACCCGCTGCCGGAAGCGCAGCTCGACCGCTTCATGTTCATGATCAATGTCGATTACCCGAGCCCCGCCGAGGAGATTCTGGTGATGAAGCGGAGCACGGTGCAATCCCTGGAGCCGGTTGAGCCGGTTCTCGGAACCGACCAGATTCTCTATCTCCAAAATACCGTGAGGCGGATGCCGGTGGCGGACCATGTCTTCGACTACGCGCAGCAGCTTGTCGGTGCCACGCGCACCAAGACGCCGCAGGCGCTGGAATTCTGTAAGAAATGGCTGAGCTGGGGGGCGGGGCCGCGCGCCGCGATGAATCTCGTGCTGGCGGCCAAGGCGCACGCTATGCTCCACGGCCAAGTTTACGTGGGCTGCGAAAACGTCGCCGCGGTCGCCCTGCCGATCATGCGCCACCGCATGATCCCGAATTTCACGGCGCAGAGCGAGGGGATCACCTCGGATGACATTACCCGGAGGCTCTTGAAGGAGGTTCGGCCAAGCAAAGGCGAGTGACGAACGGAGAACCCGGCAGGCGGAGTTCCTTCCGCCGTTTGGCGTGACGCCTCTGGACATTTTTTCCAACCCCGAACCACATGGCATCCGCAAATCAGCTGCTCGATCCTGTCGCCATCCACAAGGCGGAACTGCTCGGCCTGCAGGCGCGGCAGATTGTCGAGGGTTACATGGTCGGCGAACACAAGTCGCCCTACCGCGGGTTCGCGATCGAGTTTTCCCAGCACCGGGAATACGTGCCCGGCGACGACACCCGCCATTTGGACTGGAAGGTGCTGGGCCGCAGCGACCGCTATTACATCAAGCAATACGAGCAGGAAACCAACTATGTGGCCCACCTGTTGGTCGATGGCAGCGAGTCGATGCGGTATGCCTCGGGCAGAATCACCAAGTTCGATTACGCCAAAACGATCGCAGCGTGTCTCGCCTACCTGATCCTTCTGCAGCGGGACGCTGTGACGCTCGGGGTGTTCGATACCGCGACGCGCAGCTATTTCCCCCGCACCGACAGCCTGGCATCCATCCACAGCCTGATGGCCCTGCTCTCGAGCTTTGTTCCGGACCAGAAAACCCGGATCGCGGACGTGCTTCACGAGATGGCGAGCCAGGTGAAACGCAAGGGGATCTTCATTTTAATCAGCGATTGTTTCGATGAGGTGGACGAGGTGCTGCAGGGCATCCAGCACCTGCGGTTCAGCGGCAGCGAGGTGATCCTGTTCCATGTCATGGACCCCGCCGAGCTGACGTTTCCGTTCAAGGGGAGCGTGCAATTCCGGGGGCTTGAAGGGACGGGGAACCTGATCACTCGGCCGGCGGAACTGCGCAAAAGCTATCTGCGTGAAGTCCACGGATTCATCGACAGGCTCCGGACCGGCTGCGAGACGAACGGCTGCAATTACGTGCAGGTCAACACGGCACAACCCTGGCACGAGGTGCTGTGCGGCTATCTGGCAACCCGTCAACACCGCTATGGGTAAGACCACAGGCTCCTGAATGACGTTCCTCAATCCGCTGTTGCTCTTCGGCATGGCAGCCATCGCGGCGCCGATCATCATACACATGTTCATGAACCGCCGGATCAAACGGGTGGTCTGGGCGGCGATGCGGTTCCTGCAGGCCAGCGTGCAGAAGAACCAGAAGCGGATGGAGATCGAGGACTTTCTGCTCCTCGCGCTCCGCTGTTTGATCCTCCTCCTGCTGGCGCTGGCGCTGGCGCGTCCGGTCATCGGACGCGTGGCGGATGCCGGAGTTGGAAAGGGCGGCGAAACCGCGGTCATCGCGCTCGATAATTCCTACAGCATGGGGCAGAGCGACGGTAGCGCGTCGCGCTTCGACCAAGCGCGGACGGCGGCTGAGCAGGTCATCGACTCGCTTCCCTCGGGATCGTCGGTCGCCGTGCTTTTATTTTCCGATGTGGTGAGGGCCTCGATCGCGGAGCCGACCTACGACCTGAACCTTGCGCGCAAGGTGGTGCGCGACGCAGCGCTTTCGGACCGGTCCACGGACGTTCAAGCCGTGCTGCGGCAGGCCATGGAGACGCTCGGGCGCCACGCTTCGACCGCGCAGGCGATTTATCTGATCACAGACGGGCAGGCCGCGGGGTGGAAAAAGTTCAATGACATCACGGGCATGCTTCGCAGTCCGACCGTGAAGTCCCATATCGTTCTGGTCGGCGACGCCGAGACGCACAACCTCGGCATCAAAGACCTGCGGCAGACCGGCACGGTGGTGGCGGTCGGGGATAACATCCCGTTCGATGTGGAAGTCGGCAACTTCGGCGACGGGGAGGCAAAAGACGTCTCGGTCCGGATCGCGATCGACGGGGAGCCGCCGTGCGACGAGGGGGTCATCCCATCGATCCCGGCTGGAGGCTCGAAGCACCTGACGCTTTTCACCAAATTCCGCGCGCCGGGCACGCACACGGTGGCAGGGCAGATCAATGCGGACCACCTGCCGGCGGACGACCGGCGGACCATCGCGGTGCGCGCGACCGACGACCTCCGCATCCTTTTGGTCGATGGCGACTCGAAATCCGGGGCGCCGGAGAGCGCGACATTTTTTCTGCGCAATGCGTTGACGCCGGTGCCGGCGTCCGAGCGCGAGCAGTATGCGGTCAAGACCAAAATCATCGCTGCCGACGAACTGGATTCGACGAAGCTGGACGATTACGAGGCGGTCGTCCTGGCGGACGTGCCGTCGATTTCGGCCGCGGCACAGGAGGCGGTGGCCGCCTACCTGAACCGGGGTGGCGGGCTGGTCATTTTCCCGGGGCCAATGACGAACGCCGGTTTCTACAACGAAAATCTGTCGAAAAAGTTCGGCTTCCTCCCGGCGACGCTTGGCGCGATCCGGGGCGAGCCGGACCAGACGGAGACGTTTTTTTCGTTGCAGGGCCAGGATTACACCCATCCGATCGTCTCGCTTTGGAAGGATCCCGGGGCGGGAACGCTGTCGAGCGCGCACTTTTACAGAAGCTTCGAACTGAAGCCCGTCACGGGACACACAGCGCAGGCGGGCGAGGCGCAAATTGTCCTGAAATTCGGCGACGGATCTCCGGCCATGATGGAACGGACTTGGGGCCGGGGCCGCGTCATCCTCTTTGCCAGCACGGCCAACACGGCGTGGAACGATCTGCCGCTGCGGCCCGCTTTCCTCCCGCTGATGGACCGGACGCTCGGGGCAATATTGGACCGGCAGGATGCCCGGCTGAATATCCGCGTCGGATCCCCGTTCGAGTTTGTTTGCGAGCCGGACTGGGTGAACAAGGATGCCCTCCTCACGGGGCCGGGAGATAAGAGCGGGGCCGGTTCGCTGCGGCGGATCGGCATGCAGACCGGAGTGCCGCTGCTGCATTTCGAGGAAACCGAAAAGGCCGGGGCCTATGAAGCGCGGATCAAGAGCGAGCCGCCGCAGGCCGTGAAATTTGCCGTTCAATCGAACGCGGCGGAATCGGATCTCGATGGGCTCTCGCCCTCTCAACTCGACGCCCTGGGAGCGGTGTCCCAGGTCATCCGCTGGACGCCGGCGACCCATTTGGATGAGCGGCTCACCAAACAACACGGAGGCGGAGCAAGCGCCGACCTGTGGATCACCCTGACAATCCTCGTGATCATAGCCGCCTGTGCCGAACTGGTATTGGCCGGCCTGTTTAGCGCAACAAAATGATCCAATTCCTGCTCAAATTTCTCGGGGTGAAAATCGATGCGGCCCAGGAGGTGACATCCGTGAGCCTCCAGCTCCGCCACATCGACTGGCTGGGATCGATTGTGTTTATCGCGCTGCTGGCGGCCGCGTTTGCATGGGCGGTTTACCGCTACGTCGGGGGACATGTGGAATTAGCACCCGCCCGCCGGCGCTGGCTGACCGGACTCCGCCTCGCCCTGTTTTTCCTGCTGCTTTTCATCCTGCTGCGCCCCGTGTTTTCCTTCACAGTGGAGAACCGGCTGCGACGGACGTTCATCGCCTTGCTGGACAAGAGTGCGAGCATGGAAATCGAGGACTTGCGCAACAATGACGCCGACTTGAAACGAGCCGCCATTGGGAAGGGAATCATCGAACGCTTCGACCAGGCGGTTGACCCGAAGCGCGCCGCGGAGGTGCAGCACATCCCGCGATCGCAGCTGGTGAAATCGGTCTTCGAGAACAAGCAGCTCGATCTCATCAACGGCCTCAAGAAAAAATACAACATCGAGTTTTTCCAGTTCGACCGCAGCTTGCGGGAATCGGGCGGCGAGGACTTCCTCAAGCAGACCCCGCCGGACAGCGAGTCCGCCCAGTCCACGGCGATCGGCGACGCGATCCGCGAAGTGATCAACCGGAAACGTGGCCAGCCGGTGGCCGGAATATTTCTCATCACCGACGGAGCGAACAACAGCGGGAGCGATCCGCTTGAAGCGGCCGGTGCGGCGAGCGCGGACCACATGCCGCTGTATGCTTACGGGGTCGGAATTACCTCCCCGAGGGACATCATCGTGGACAGCGTATTCACGCCCGAAGTCGCATTTATCAAAGATGAAGTGTCGGTTACGGTGCGGGTGCGCGGCCAGGGGATGAAAGGGCAGGCGGCCCGTTTGTCCCTGAAGCTCGGCGGGGAGGAAGTGGCATCGAAGGATCTTCAATTCTCCGACGACGGCGAGCAAGCGGTGCCGCTGACATTCACCCCGCAGAAGGCGGGCGAATTCGAGCTGACAGCCTCCATCCCATCGCGCGAGGATGAGACGGTCAAAGACAACAACTCCGCATCCCAGCCTCTGCGTGTCATCGACAGCAAGATCAAGGTGCTGTTCGTGGAGCAGGAACCGCGCTGGGAATTCCGGTTTGTGCAAAGCGTGCTGCTGCGCGACCGTCGGGTTGACGCGAAGTTTTTGCTGTTTCAGGCGGACCCGAAACTGGCCATGGGAGAAGGGTCTCCCTACCTCGAAAAATTTCCTGAAAAGAAAGATCTCATCGGCTGCGACCTGGTGATCATCGGCGACGTGGATGCCAAGTCGTTCACCGCCGAACAGCTGGACACGCTTGTCGAGTTCGTCACGAAATTCGGGGGCTCCATCGTGTTCATCGCCGGCCAGCAATTCGATCCTGCCTCTTACGCCAACACTCCGTTGGAAAAAATGCTGCCGATCGAACTGGACTCTTCCACCGCCTTTCAGCGCGGGGTGGCCAACCACCCGACAACGCTGGCGCTGACAGGGTTGGGACGGACCAGCCCGATGCTCAAGCTCTCGCCTGACGAGCAGCAAAACGCGGAGATCTGGCGCAAATTTCCGCCCATCCAGTGGATCAACCGGGTCTCCCGGGCGAAGGCCGGAGCGCAGGTGTTGATCGAAGACACGGATCCCGCAAAGGCAACGCGCCAGAGCAGGATGCCGGCCATGGCGATCCAGCAATACGGGGTCGGACAGGTTCTTTACATCGGCACCGACAACACATGGCGGTGGCGGCAGGAGGGGAATGTCGGCTACTATCCGTTGCTCTGGGGCCAGATTGTTCAGCGCATGGCGATGGCTCATCTGCTGGGGGGAGCCAAGCGCACGCAGCTCAGCGCCGACAAGCAACACTACACCACGGCGGAACGCGTCACGGTCCTGGCGCGGCTCTACGACAAGAGTTTCAATCCCGTCAGCGAGTCATCGGTCGACGGGTTTTACACGGTCGAAACAGCCGCCGGCCAGGAAGGCTCGCCGAAGCAGAGCGTGCAGTTGCGGGCGTTACCGGATCAACCGGGGATGTATCGCGGCGATTTCGTTGCGGTGACGCCGGGGTCCTACAAATTTTCCGTGGAGGGCGACAAGGAAACCGTCCTCGGATTCTCCGTCTCGAAACCGCGGTTCGAGCTGGGAGAGACGGCGATGAACGAACCGCTTCTCAAGGAAATGGGGCGCGTGAGCGGGGGCGGATTTTTCCGCGAGGAAGAACTCGGGACGCTGACAGGAAAGCTCTCCCAAAAAGACGAGCGGATCGCCCGCGTGGTGGATGCGGACATTTGGTCCTCCCCATTTTATTTCCTTCTGGTCGCGATGCTGGCCACCGTGGAATGGGTGCTGCGAAAAAAATCCGGGCTGAAATGAAGACCGCCCCGCCATCCAAAACCGCGGCCCACGTGGAGCGCCTGCGACAGCGCATCGGAGCCGTTCGCAGCAAGCGGATTGTTGTCAGGGTGATGACCGGGGCCACCCTGGCGATCAGCGTCGTGGTCGGCGTGTTCACGACGGAAGCGATTCTCGACCGGCTGGTCAACCTGCCGTGGCCGGCGCGGGCGCTGGTGTTTCTGGGCTGCTTTGGCAGCGCCGCTTTTTTGCTGTGGAGGGAGAGCATCAAGCCCCTTCGCAAGCGGCTCGACGACGATGAGATCGCCTTGTTGATCGAGCATGCTTTGCCAGAATTTCGCACCCGCTTCATCGCCTCAATCCAGCTTGCGCGGGAAGCGGGAACGCGCGCCTCATCTCTGGTGCGGGCGCTGGTGGTTCAAACTGCGGTGGCCGCAAACTCTATTGATTTCAAGAACGTGGTGAAAACCGCGAGGCTCAAGCGGATCATGCTGAGATGCGCGGGCATCGTCGCCGCGGCGGGCGCCCTGCTGTATTTCGGCGGCGCAGCCAGCATGCCCCTGATCGAGCGGGCGATGCTCTTCAACGTGGCGCTTCCCAGCTGGACCACTCTCGTGAGCGTGACGGGCGCGAAGAATATCGGCATTGGGGAAGATCTGAAGATCGAGGTGACCGCCGGGGGGATTATCCCGTCGCAGGGCCGCGTCATCACCACGAACGCGTCGGGGCAGAAACGGGAGTTCGCGCTGTTGCCGGACCCGAAGCAGCCCAAACAGTTTGGCGCCGTCATCCGCAGCCCGCAGGAATCGTTCAGCTATATCGTCAAATTGGGTGATGCCACGTCGCTCTCCTATCAGGTGAAAACCTTCGAGAGGCCGACGGTGGCGGATGTCGCGTGCGAACAGGTTTTCCCGGCTTACGTCGAGTCTTCTCCCGTGCATCGCAAGGCGAGTGATTTGGCCCTGCTTGTCGGAAGCCGGCTCAACGTGACCGTCAAGGCGAGCCTGGGCATCGGCCAAGCTGCGCTCCGGCTTGAAGGGTTGGACCGGGAGGTCCCGATGCAGGTCGATCCCAAAGATCCGTCCGTTCTCCATGGCGCGATCGAAATTCCTCCAAAGGATCTGACCGGCTTCTCCGTCCGGCTGGTCAGCACGGACGGCATAGAATCCGGAGTGGGCGTCGTCTATCGCATCGATCTGGTTCCAGACCGCGAGCCCACGGTGAAGATTGTCGTCCCCTCACGGCGGGAAGAAGTGGCCACTCCGCAGGCCACTTTGCGGATCGCGTTCGAAGCAAAGGACGACTTCGGGATCTCAAAAGCCGCGCTGCATTTCACGGTCGACCAGGGCGCGGAAAAAACGATCGAGTTCGATCTGGGCAACCACGCGGATAAGACGGTGACGAGAAGGTTTGAATGGAAGCTTGGTTCGCTCCAGCCGCAAGCGGGAATCGGAAGCACGATCGAGTTCTGGATCACGGTCGCCGACAACAACCTCGCGACCGGCCCGGGCGTCGCCGCAACCGACCATTACCAGACCAAGATCGTGACCGATGACGAGAAGCGGCTGGACATGGCAAACCGCCTTCGCGAAACTATGAGCGGGGTGACGGAAATCACGGAGAGCCAGCAGGAACTCAACAAGACCCTCGGCGAGCCTTTGTTCGAAAAACAAAAACAATGAAACCACTACTCCCCGGAATGATATTTTTGGCTCTGGTGTTCGTCTCCGGACCCTTTGACTGCTTTGCAGCCCAGCCTTCATCAAGCCCTCAGCCTCCCCCTGGCATCACTTCGAAAAACAAGGGAGCATCCACCACCGAAATCGCGCGCGAGGGCGCGGCCAAACAGGAGCAGATCCAAAGCAGCTCGCAGAAGCTGGGGAACGAGCTCTCCGCGATGATCGACGAATACGAGCGCAACGGATTAAACGGCGACGAGACAAAAAACCTCAAGAGCCTGAAAGGCGTCATCTCCCGCCTCAGCGATGCGGACATGGAAAAGATTGTCGTGCTCCTGAGGAGCGCAGCCGAACCGGCGGATGAAAAGACGGCCATCTCCGCGATCTCCGGGGCCTACGCACAGCAGAAGGGCGTCCTGGTGCAGCTGAAGCAGATTCTCGCCGCGTATGCGGCCGAGCAGGAGGCGCTCGAACTCGCGGATAACGTCCGGCAGCTCGCGGATCGCCAGGCCGCCAACCTGCAGGCGGCGATCGAAACGGCGCAATGGTCGCTCGCGGGCGCAAAGCCTGCGGAAGGGGCGGTTGAAGCCTCGTTGCAGGCCCAGGAAGCCGAGCAAAAAGCCATCGCCGAGGAATCGAAAATCTTTCAGGAAAAGATCCGGTCGTTTGCCAAAAAAACGGGAAACAAGGAGGTCGCAGAGCGCTTCAACAAGGGGATCGAAGACATTTCAAAAATCGTTCCGAACCTCGAGGCGGCAAAAGATTCCCTGGCCGGAAAAAAACTATTCGAGGCGGTCGGCAACGAGAAAACCGCCCGTGACCAGATGCGGCAGTTGGCGCGCACGATCACCCCGCCACGGGAACCATCGGAGCTCCTGCGCGAGGCATCGCTCACTCTGGATAAGCTGATTTCCCAGCAGAAAACCATGCTCGCAACAACCAGGGAAACCCTGGCCAAGCCCATCGAACAGTGGCTCACCGATGAGCTGAAGAAAAAACAGAACTGGGTTTTGGCGCAGATGGCCAAAAAACCCGAGACGGCCGGACTGCTTTCCCAACCGCTCGAGAAGATGGTCCAGGAGGAGCCGATCAAGAAAATCTACGCCAGCTACAAGATGACCGTGATGGAGCCGCTCTCCGGCATGGAAGACCGCCAGGGCGACATGGCAAATCAGGCGGACCTTCTGAGCCAGGATCTCGACAAATCCGCCAAGCCGGCAGCCGAGTTGCTCAGATCTGCGATCCCGCCGATGCGGGACGCACGCACGGCTTTCAACGGAAAGGACGCCATCGTTGCCGCGAAGAACGAGGAGGGCGCGATTGCCGCGATGGAAAAAGCGAAAGCCAGCCTGGAACAGCAACTGGCCGCTGCGGAAAAGTCGGAGGCGCTAGCCGGAGACAAAGCCGGAGATCTGAAGGAGATTCAAAAGCAAACGCAGGAATTGAAGGCGGAGCAGGCGGCGCTCGCCAAGACGACAGCGGGCCCAAAAACGCCGGAGCAGGCGGCCGCCGCCACGCAGAAACAAGCCGATCTGCAACAGAAAGCGGCCCAGCTTCAGCAGCAGGCTGCTGCCGACGCGCCCGCCGCTGCGGCCGCGCTGGGTGCAGCCGCAACCAACATGAAGCAGGCGGCATCCGCGATGAGCAACGCGGCGCAGACACCCCAAGCGCAGGCACAACAACAACAGGCGGCGCAAAACCTCGATAAGGCGGG
>Ga0194054_10000369_pt1 | contig 23171 bp, 22 predicted proteins | sample SepL2210m_MetaG_FD_163628 | JGI IMG/M metagenome (GOLD analysis project Ga0194054, IMG submission 163628) | Anoxic zone freshwater microbial communities from boreal shield lake in IISD Experimental Lakes Area, Ontario, Canada - Sep2016-L227-10m | ecosystem: Environmental > Aquatic > Freshwater... | reverse complement strand
GGCCAGAGGAGGTTCCTCGACAGCATGTCCCCGTATGCCAGGCAGTTCGTCGAGCAGATGGAAAAGCCGGACGTGGATTCGATCGAGGGCCTGCCGCCGAGCGTCGCGATCGAGCAGCGGGTCACGCGCGGCGGAGGGAAATCCACCGTCGCGACGGTCACGGAAATCTACCATTTCCTGCGCCTCCTCTTCGCCAAGCTCGGCGTACAGCATTGCCCGGACTGCCATGTGCCGGTCGAGAGCCGCACCCCGACCGCCATCGCCGAGGAAGTTTGCAAGACCGCCTCGCGCGGACCGGCCACCATTTTCGCCAACCTCGTCAAGGGCCGCAAAGGCTTCCACACCGAGGTCGCCCGCGCCGCCGCCCGACAGGGAGTCGAGACTCTCGTCGTGGATGGCAAACTCACCGCTGTCGAAGGCTTCGAGAAGCTCGAGCGGTTCAAGGAACATACCATTGACGCGCTCGTCGGCGTGCTGGACAGGCCGGATGCGAAGGCCGCCGATGATCTCGTGCGCCGGGCGCTCGCGCTCGGCCGCGGCACCGCGCGGGTCGTGGACGCGAAGGGAAAGTCGGCCGTCCTGAGCACCGAGATGAACTGCCCGTCGTGCAGCCGCGCGTTCGAACCGCTCGATCCCCGGCTGTTTTCGTTCAACTCCCCGCACGGTTGGTGCACCCACTGCCGTGGGTTCGGAGAGGTCTGGAGCGAGCTCGGCGCCGGCACAAAAGAATTCGACTCGCAGCTCGAAGCCGAGCTCGACGAGGAGCGGCGGCATGAGGGCCTCGAGGACTCCGAACCCCGCCCGTGCCCGGTCTGCAAAGGTTCCCGGCTGAATGAAACCGCCTTGAACGTCCTCCTCGGAGACCGCTCGATCAACGACGTCACCGGCGCCCCCGGCTCGGACGCCCTCGCGCTTGTGAACGCCCTCAAGTTCAGCGGGCCTCGCGCCGGAATCGCCAAAGAGATCGTCGCCGAAATCGCCCAGCGCTTGAAATTTCTCGCGACCGTCGGGCTCGACTACCTGTCGCTCAACCGCGGCGCGAAGACGCTCAGCGGCGGCGAATCCCAACGGATCCGGCTTGCGGCCCAGCTCGGCTCGAACCTTCGCGGCGTCCTCTACGTCCTGGACGAGCCGACCATCGGCCTCCACCCGCGCGACAACGCCCGGCTCCTTGACGCGCTCGAAGCCCTGGTGAAAAAAGGCAACTCGCTGGTCGTGGTCGAGCACGACGAGGAGACGATGCGCCGGGCCGACCGGATCCTCGACCTCGGGCCGGGCGCCGGCAGCCGCGGCGGGCAGATCGTCGCCTCCGGCACTCTCGACGAGATCATGAAGTCGCCGCACTCGCTCACCGGGCGGTCGCTCCGCTCCCCGATGAAGCACCCCTCGCGCGGCTCGCGCCGCCCGGCGGCGGAAGAATGGCTCGCGGTTCACAAGGCCCATCTCCACAACGTCCGCCACCTCGACGCGCGGATCCCGGTCAACCGCCTCACCGCGATCACCGGGGTCTCCGGCTCCGGAAAAAGCACGCTCCTCCGCGGGGTCGTCGTCCCCGCCGTCCGCGAGGCGCTCGCACGGAAAAAATCCGGCTTCGACCATTGCGCGGGCATTGAAGGGATCGCGCCTTTCGGAGCGGTCCTCGAGGTGGACCAGTCGCCGATCGGAAAAACCTCGCGCTCGACGCCCGCGACTTACGTCAAGGTCCTCGACCATATCCGCGCGCTTTTCGCCACCCTCCCCGCCGCCCGCATGCGCGGCTACACGAACAGCCGGTTCTCGTTCAACAACGAGGGCGGACGCTGCGAAGCCTGCCTCGGCCAGGGAGTTATCAAGCTCGAAATGAATTTCCTGCCGCCCAGCTACATGCCCTGCCAGGATTGCCTCGGACGACGGTTCAATCCGGCCACTCTCGAAGTCGAATACAACGGGAAATCCATCGGCGATGTCATGGATATGACCATCGAGCAGGCGGCGGAATTTTTTTCCGCGCATCCGAAGATCAAGCGCCCGCTCGCCCTCCTTGTCGAGACCGGCCTCGGCTATCTCCAACTCGGACAGCCAAGCCCGACGCTCAGCGGGGGAGAGGCGCAGCGGCTCAAGCTCGTCACCCAGCTCGCCCGCCGCCCCACCTCGCGCGCCGAGGAAATCCGCACCACCCGCCGCGGCAAATCCACCCTCTACGTCCTCGAGGAGCCGACGATCGGCCTCCATGCCCACGACGTCGCCCAGCTCATCGGCGTCCTCCACCGCCTCGTGGACGAAGGCGGCACCGTCGTCGTCATCGAACACCACCTCGACGTCATCGCAGAGGCCGACCACGTCATCGACATCGGACCCGATGCCGGTGCCCGCGGCGGAAAAATCGTCGCCGAAGGCCCGCCGGAGAAAATCGCCAAATCCCAAACCAGCCGCACCGCCCCGTTTCTCAAAAGCCTCCTGGGAGGCTGATGATTCCCCCCAATCATTACGATGAAAAACTAGAAGCGGCATCTTGCCGCTTGGGCCGTCGGAAATTAATCAGTTGCGCCCACTCTGATTACCTGATAAAAATAAATCTGCGGTCAGAGCCGATGGCGCGTTAGTAAACACATGGTAACCACTATCGTAAGTCGTTGACGATGAGCGGGTTAAATTGCCTCGTGGTGTAATGGTAGCACAAATGATTCTGGATCATTTTGTCATGGTTCGAATCCATGCGAGGCAGCCAGTTGAATATCAATTGGTTGCGCTGATATGAAAATTTGAAAGCAATTTCAGTTTGCCGGTTGCTTGCCACTTTTTGTCTCAAGGTCCCCCCTCGAAAACGGGCTTTTCCCGATGCCCCCGGCGAATGATTCACGCCTGGAATGGGAAAAAATCAATGCCAGGCTCCCCGGAGCAGGTTTGTGCAGACTCCGGGGATACGCAAACCGGCCCTACATTTAGTCGTTCCAGTTTGGGAGCGGGCAAGGGAATTTATGCGCACATGGATTCGGGAGATTCCCCCTCGTCCACACGCATAGACTCCGTGACGATCATTGCACAGCCCGGCATTGACATCAAGCGCATCCAGAGCCAGCTTTTGCTTGGAGTTGGACGGAACATCATGAAGGCCAGATGAGCCGGAGCTTTCGGGCTCTGGTATGAGGAACCGGCCGCCCTCTCGCCCAACTTCACTTGCGTCCATGAACGAATCCACGCCCCGGCAACAGTCCTCTCATCCCTCGTTCGAGCAGGTGAAAGCGCAACTGTTGGCCAGCGCCGGAAATCTGGGCGACAAGTCGGGAAAGTTGACAATTTTGGAAAAGAGAATCACCTTGAATTGAGTGAAGGAGCCACAGAGCCAGCCAAAATCGCGAGTGACGTGGGAGCAGGCAGTCGCGCAATTCAAGCGTCACAACCCGGCACATCCGCTTGGGATGCCCAAATCGAGGCCATCCGAAGAAACGATGAGATTCCGGGCATCGACATTGCAAAATACGAGTCTCCGGACACAGTAGCGTCCGAACACCAAATCTGGTTTTCCGGCGACAAGGTCATCAAGGCGACCGCCTACGGCAAGTTCGGGCATTCCATCGCGGACGGTCCCGGAAAAAACTCCCCGCTCGAATATCTGCGAAGGATAGCCGCAGCAAAGGAGGCATTTGGCGGAAGCGAAAAGCTGATTGGAAAATTCGAGAATCCAGACGGGACGCTCGGGCTGATTCACTCGCAAGATTTCGTGACGGGGAAAGGCGAGGGAGAAACGCCCACAGTTCCGCAAATTGAAAAGTTCCTTTCGGATCATGGGTTCTCAAAAGATCCAAAACGCGAAGGGGTTTTTGTGAATCACGAAAAGGGGATCGAAATCTCGGATGCTCACCCTGGCAATTTCATCGTTGACGCTGCCGGAAACGTGGTTCCCATTGATGTTTTGGCCCGCAAATTCGACGCATCGAAGGAACTCCATCGGGGAACAAGTTGCCGATGTCACCCGCGCTGATAAATTGAGCGAAGATGGAATTCCCCGCTCCCTACCACACAACGCCGGAAAGCCAATGGGCGAAGCTGGCAAAGGATCGCAAGCGCAATCCCAAGAAGATCCCCAAGCCGATCAAGGCGATGCGGATCAAGGGGGCTCCCGCCCAGCGGAAAAAACAAGTGGGGCAATCTGCCAAGGTGGGAAAGAGTCTATTCCGTTGAAGCGGTCGGAATAGAATTGCCGAGTGACAAGCCATTAATTCTGCGGAAGTGGAAGCAAGATGAAACGAGTTTTCCCGGACTGACCGGGAAAGTCTTTCAGAAGCGCATCAATCATTGTCGGCAACACCTGTGCAATCTCGCCGCTTGAACCTGAACTTCTGTTGCGCCCTTGCCAGATGATCTGCCCCGTCTTTCGGCTCTTGATCGTTAGTTCCGCAATGCGCGTATATGTTACCCCTGTTTCGTTGGCCGTGCCGGTAACCCCAAAAGTCGCCGGGGTAAAGGATGATGCCGAGTATCCCGCGCTCTGTCCTCCTGAATAGACACTGCCTGTGGTAAAAGTGGTTCCGCCACCCGTCTGCCCGAAGATTGGTCGCGAAAAAAGTTCAGACCTTCCCGAGTCAATCCCGTAGCCGAAGGTTCCGATGAAATCAGCGTTTGCAGAAGAAGCCGGAGAAAGTCCTTTCAGAGCAAGAAGTGAATTGATTCTTGCCGCGTAGCTTTGGAACTCCAACCCATCAGGGATATTCTTTGCCGGAATGATCGCCATTGTCCCTTTAAGCACACCCGCCGCAGAAAATGAGTGAAAGGTTGTGACGTTTGACTCAAGGCGCGTGCTGGCACATCCAGAAAGCAAAAGAGCCACTGCGGCAGTAAATGCAATTGTTGGTTTCATCAAAAGGAATGAATACCTGTCCGCTTGCTGTTCGTCAATCAGGCTGCCCTCGCGCGCGCGTATCTGTCCGAAAATTCCCGGCCTCCTATCCCGCAACCGTCCACGATCTCCACAATGAACCGGGGATGAACCGGGATGTATGGAGCTCTCCAGCATCCCGCCTGTTCCATGATTGCCTTGATGCCGGAAGGGGTTTCAGGCATCGCCGTGAATCGCGGGACTTCTCCGGTCATCTCGGCGTAATACCACTGAACTGCCGCCCGGACATCGCGCCGCCGCATGAGCCTGGACATGGACGCACGCGCCCGGGCCCGGCTCTTGGCTTTCGGGTAAAGCCGCAAATACGCCTCGACGAAAGGCGGGAGGTTGAAGCCCATGAACTTCGATCCGTTCTTGATGCAGTCATAAACGGCCCTCTCCGCAAACGTGGCGTGCTTCCAATAAATCCGCTTCTCCCCGGTGGAAGTTAACCGTTTCTGAATATGGCGGTTGCCCTCCAGTTGATCGGCAATCCATTGTGCCGCAAGGAAACCGATTTTCTCCACATCCGGTTCGATGCTGGAGAGGGTGGGACGGCAAAGCCGGCAAATGATCCGGTCATTGTCGACGCCCAGCACCGCAACGTCTTCGGGCAATTTGATTCCGGCTCCGGCAGGCGTTGATCACTTGCTGGCCCCGGATGTCGTTGCAGGCGAGGATGGCGACGGGCTTGGGGAGCGTGCGCAACCATCGGGTGAAGTCCGCATTATCCGCCGAGACGCCTTTCTCAAACCGGTAGATGTCTTCGCCCACCGACGTGTGCGCGGAGGGCGTGTAGATTGGCGACGCCACGGTAAATGCCGCGGCCGTACGCCCGGGGGATGCGTCCACCAGGAGGCCGACATGCACGGGTTTTTTCATGGGAGGGAAAGCATCGGGCGCAATCCCGCCATTGCGAAAACACGTTCGGATTTACGAAAAAAGGACATCGTATTGCCTTTTCTTAAATGCTTTATTGTCTTCCGGCGAGAACAACCCGCCGCAAGTTCACCCACACGCAGCGAACGTTTATTTCCAGATGACCACCTACTTCACCCAAGTTAAGAATCCCATCCCGTACGAAGGTCCCAAGAGCCGCTCCCCATTGGCATTCAAATGGTACAACCCGTCGCAGGTTGTCGCCGGCAAAACGATGGCCGAGCATTTCCGCTTCGCGGTGGCTTTCTGGCACACGTTCAAGGGTGGCGGCGCCGATATGTTCGGCCCGGCGGCCTGGACGCGTTCTTGGAATACGGGAAGCCCGAGGGAGGTTGCGGAACACGCGCTGCGCGCCAGCTTCGAATTTTGCCGGAAGCTGGGGGTTCCCTATTATTGCTTTCATGACCGCGACATCGCCCCGGAAGGCGCGACGTTTGCCGAGTCGTGCAAGAACCTTGATGCCATTGTCGCCCTGGCCAAAGGGCTCCAGAAAGAGACCGGCATCAAGCTGCTTTGGGGCACCGCCAATCTCTTTTCCAACCCCCGTTACACGCACGGCGCGGGAACCAACCCGGACGTTCATGTCTTCGCCTACGCGGCGGCCCAGGTGAAGCATGCCATGGATGCCACCCATGAGCTGGACGGTGAAAATTACGTCTTCTGGGGCGGGCGCGAGGGATACGAAACGCTGCTCAACACGGATTACGGGCACGAGCAGGAGCAGTTCGCCCGGTTTCTCCACCTTGCCCTCGATCACAAGAAGAAGACGGGCTTCCAGGGACAGTTCCTCATCGAACCCAAGCCGAAGGAACCCACCAAGCACCAGTATGACTTCGACACGGCCACGGTGCTGGGTTTCCTGCGCGCCCACGGTCTCTACGATGACTTCAAAATCAACATTGAGGCGAACCACGCGACCCTTGCGGGCCACACCTTCGAACACGAACTGACGGTTGCCGCCGCCGAAAACAAATTGGGGAGCATTGACGCAAACAGCGGAGACCTCCTTCTGGGCTGGGATACCGACCAGTTCCCGAGCAGCCTCTATTCCACCACCGCCGCGATGCTGGTGGTGTTGGAACAAGCGGGGGGAATCGGTTCCGGCGGGTTCAACTTCGACGCCAAGTGTCGCCGCGGCTCCAGCGACGAACTCGACCTGTTCTACGCCCATGTCGGCGGAATGGACGCGTTCGCCCGCGGACTGCTTGTCGCGGACAAGCTCCTTGCGGACAAGGCCCTCTCCTCGTTCGTCACCGAGCGCTATGCCTCGTGGAAGTCGCCGCTCGGGCGGGAGATCCTTGGCGGCAAGGCGGACTATGATTCCCTGGAGAAGTGGGTGCTTGAAAACGGCGAACCCACGCCGAGGAGCGGACGCCAGGAAATGTTGGAGAACATCCTGAACGATTACCTCCTCGGCTAGGGCCAACGGATCATGGCGCTCTATCTCGGTTTGGACAGCAGCACCCAAGGGCTGAAGGCGGTCCTCATCGACCCCGCCCGGGGGGAATTTGTTTGCGGGAGCGCTGTCCATTTTGGCCGGGATCTCCCGTCTTATCATTGTCCCGGCGGAGTCCTGGAAAATCCGGATCCGCTGGTCAAACACTCGGACCCGATGCTTTGGCTGGCCGCGCTGGATCTGGTTCTGCAACGCTTACAGGACGCGGGGGCGCCATTGGCCCAAGTGGCTGCCATTGGCGGGGCGGGCCAGCAGCACGGATCGGTTTATCTGAATGCCCGGTTCCCTGCGATTGTCGCCTCCCTGAGCCCCGGGCTCGATCTGGCGACGCAAGTCGCCCCGGCGCTCTCCCGGCGCACCTCTCCCATCTGGATGGACAGTTCCACCGGCACGGAGTGCGCCGAGCTGACCTGTGCGGTCGGCGACCGCCTTCAGGTGTCCACCGGGTCGCCCGCCATTGAGCGGTTCACCGGCCCGCAGATCCGGAAGTTCGCCAAGAACGAGCCGAAGGCATATGGCGACACCCAACGGATTCACTTGGTTTCTTCTTTCCTTTGCTCCGTGCTTATCGGAGGAGATGCCCCGATTGACACCGGCGACGGGGCCGGGATGAATCTCCTGAATCTCGGAACACTCCAGTGGGATGGAGAGATCGCGGAGGCGACCGCGCCGGGACTGCTTGCCAAGCTGCCCAGGATAGATGCCAGGCCTTCGGTAACGGGCGGCCTCTCTCCTTATTTCGCAAAATATGGGCTTTCTGCCGGCACTCCCGTGGCAACATGGACCGGGGACAACCCCGCAAGCCTCGTCGGCTCGGGGGCGTCTCGCGACGATGTGGCCGTGGTGAGTCTCGGCACAAGCGACACCTTTTTCGCCGCCATCCATCCCTACCGGGTGGACCCCGACCGGTTCGGCCATGTGTTCGGGCTTCCCTCGGGAGGCTTCATGTGCCTGACCTGTTTCAAGAACGGCTCCCTGGCCCGGGATCGGGTTCGCGCCGAGGCCGGTGTGGATTGGGATTTCTTTGACACGACCGCCTTCGAGAAAACGGCGCCCGGAAACGACCGTCGTTGGGCGCTCCCGTGGTTCGAGCCGGAAATCACTCCGCTGGTGACCAAGCCCGGCCTGCGCGCCAACTTCGACTTCGGGGCGGCCGCCCCTGAAGTCCGCATCCGCGCGGTGGTGGAGGCCCAGGCGATGACCCTGCGGACGCACTCCCTCTGGATCGGCAATTTCAAAACCCTCCGCGTTACCGGCGGCGCATCCCAAAGCGCCGGCATCCTGCAAACCCTCGCGGATGTGTTCCATGCCACGGTGGAGACGATTTCCACCGCCGACTCGGCCGCCCTCGGCGCCGCCATGATCGCGGCGAATGCCGCCGGTGGCATTCCCTACGAAAAAGTCGCGGCTTCATTCTGCCCGCCAACCCGGACCATTTTCCCAAGAGCGGATGCGGCGCGGGTTTACTCGGAGTGCCTGCCTGCATTCCGTCATTGGGAAGCCTCGTCCCAACTTTAAAAAACGCGGCTTGCCCGGGAGGCATCCTGAAGCGGTCGCCTTTTTATTCTCCGTGGCCCAAGGGCTCCGTCACTTGGCATTCAGCCACGGGGCGTCGGTTTCGCTGGCTTTGAGGGAATTCATGACGATATAGAGGAGGCCCTCGAGCATGGCGGGAGTTGTGCGGTAGATGTCGGTCGTTCCGGACGGCGGCTGCCATGTGGAAGCCGGGAGAGACGGGAAGTATTTCAGATTTTGTATGTCAAAGACCGCGGTGAAATCTTTGCGGATCACCTCCAGTCGGCGGGGGAGGTAGCCCGGCGCAACCCAGAGGCGACCCTGAAAATCCTCCGCTTTTGTTGCTTGGGCCAGTTCGGGCATGAGCCCGGCGGTGAGGATGCGGCAGTCTTCGCCGTTCAACGATTCCACCTCCGCAACGTCCGGACGGACCATGGAGAAAAGGGCCGGAAGGAAAACCGCCTGCCGCGCGGTCACCGGCAGGAAGATCGGGGTCGTGAGTTTTTGTTGTTTGGTTTTCGGCTTCACCTTGAACTGCGAAAGGAGGAACTCGACTTTGCTGCCGGGCATCGCCCAGACTTCGTCGCCATTTCGGCAGACGGTGAACTGCTCGCCGAGCACCGGGGCCTCGAGCCGGACTTTGTCGGGGAACTGGATCGCCGCGCTCAGCGTGGCGCCTTTCATGTTCGCGGGCAGGCGGCCGGAGACCTCCGCCAGTGCGATCGCAAGCGTCGCCGCATGATTGGGGCTCTTCGTGTCTGTCAGCAGGACACTCCAAAGCGGCTGGAAAATTTTCCCGATGACATCGTAGGGGTTGTCGCGCGGCGCGCCCGTCTGGGCGGGGGCGGGGAAGGAAGCGGCAAGAAAAAGGCAGAGGATGAGGCGGCGCATGACGCATCCTCATTAACCCGGATCTCGCCCGGAGGCAAAAAGTTTTGCATTTCTCGCGGGCGAAAGGTCAGGTAGCGTCAATGCTCATGGAAATCCATTTCCGAACGAACGCATGATCGCGGCCGGCCTCGTTTACGCACTTGTCGAAAGCACGGTCGAGGGGAAGATCATTCTCCTCGCGCTCTTTCTTGCCTCGATTTTCAGTTGGTCGGTGATGGTCACCAAGTTCCGCTATCTGCATTTTGCGAGGCGGCAGAGCGAGCGGTTTTCGGCGCTGTTCCGGCGCGACCGGCTGCCTCTGCGGATTTACGAGCAGGGCGTGCATTTCGAGGGCTCGCCGCTCTTTGCCATCTACCAGGCGGGAACGACGGAGCTTTGTTTCCAGATGCTCGGCTCGACCGAAGTGGACGAGACGTTCCGGGCGCGCCTCGACGACGCCGATAAAATCAGCCCGGCACAGATGCGGGCGGTGCAGGCGGCGATGGAGCGGGCGGTGGGCGAATCCGCATTGAAGCTTGAGTCGCAGATGATCGTCCTCTCAACGGCTGTGAGCGGAGGGCCGTTTCTCGGCCTGCTGGGAACGGTCTGGGGCGTGATGGACGCCTTTGCGGGCATCGCGACCGCGGGCACGGCCAATCTCGCGGCCATGGCTCCCGGCGTCTCCGGCGCGCTCATCACGACGATCGTCGGACTTCTCGTCGCGATCCCCGCGATGTTCGGATACAATTTTTTGGTCACCAGCGTCCGCTCGATGATCGTGCAGGGAGATAATTTCGCGGCGGAGCTTTCCTCGGAGATCGAGCACCGCTACGTCGAGCACGGGGTGCGCGAGGCCCGTCGGACGCTCGCCTGAAGCCATGCGCCGCTATTCCTCGAGACAGAGCCTGCAGACGCTCAGCGAGATCAACGTCACGCCCCTGCTCGATCTCGCGTTCGTGCTGCTGATCATTTTCATGATCACCACCCCGCTGATCGAGAACAGCCTCGACCTTGTCGTCCCCACCAGCTCGACCTCGAAAACAACCGTCAACCCGACCGAGGTCGTCACAATCTCGATCGATAGGAACGATGTCATGAAATTGAACAACGAGGTCGTCACCGCGGGAGATCTCGAAGCGCGCCTTGCCGTCCTCCACGCGAAGACCCCCGCCCTCGCCGTCGTCGTCCGTCCGCACAAAGACCTCGCCGTCCAGCGGTTCGTTTCCGTGATGGATATCCTCCAGCGGACGGGTATCACCAAAGTCGGTGTGATGACCCACCCCGAGGACTCAACCAAACCCTGAAGATGGACGACCCGCGATTCCGGCGGAACCTCGCACTGGTCGCCGCCGTTCACCTCCTCGCCCTCGCGGCCTTCTTCTTTTTTTCCAACCGGGAAATCAGGAAGCCCTCGGGCGACGTCGTCTGGATGAACCCCGGCGCCTTCTCGGCGGACCAGCCGGCCGGTGAGAAAGTTAACGCCCCGGAATCCGCTCCCGAATCCGCTCCCGAATCCGCTCCCGAATCCACGCCGGAACCGACACCTGAAACAACGCCCGCACCGACTCCCGAACCGACGCCGACTCCCGAACCGACGCCAACTCCCGAACCGATTCCGGAAGCAACGCCCGCGGAAACAGATGTTCCTCTGGCAACACCCACGCCAACACCCACGCCAACACCGACTCCCAAGCCGACTCCCAAACCAACCCCGAAGCCGACTCCCAAACCAACCCCGAAACTCACGCCGAAGCCGACCCCGAAGCTCACGCCCAAGCCGACCCCGAAGCTCACGCCCAAGCCGACGGCCAAACCCTCGGCTTCTCCGAAGTCCTCCCCCAAAGCATCGGCCTCGCCAAAGGCTTCCGGATCTCCCAATGCCTCGCCGAAACCCTCCGGCTCGCCGGAGGGCTCGCAAAAAACTTCCGACGAGACAGGCAATGCCTCCGGGAAGGCGCAGGGATCGGGGACGGCAGCCCGGGGGTCCGGTTCCTCATCGAAGCCCGGCGCGGGCGGCGAAGCATCGAAGTTCGGCTGGTATCACGAGCTCATCCACGACAGGTTCTACAGCCAGTGGGACCAGCCGACTTCGATCTTCGACCATGCGAAATCGTTTGTCTGCACGGTGAAAATCCGGATTGAAAAAGACGGGAAAATATCCAGCGCGGAGATCGTGAAGGCGAGCGGGAATCCGGTGATGGACGAGTCGGTGCTCGCGGCCGCGAAGCGCGTATCGCAGATCGATCCTCCGCCCGCCGGGCTCTCCTCCGGCGGCGGCTACACCGTGAACATCAATTTCGAGCTCGAGTAATCCAGCCGCACGGAACGCACCGCACGGATTTTTCCTTGTGTCCAAACCATCCGGCATCCGTGCTCCGTCCGCAAGGTTGTCATGGCTTTCGGTAGTTATTGAACCAGCGTGGCGTTGTCCGGTAGTGTGCCGTTTTTTTTCCTCTGCTCGGACGGCTTTTGGGAACGGACGCCCCAAGAGGAAATGGAGAAGCTGTTTCAGGGGGATCCGACGAGCTCTTCTTGCAAAAGTCGAAAAAAAAGCCGACCCAAAACAGGACAACACCACTATTGCCATCGTCCGAGTCTAAAGCCCACTATGGAGTAAACCGGAGCAGTGGATAAACCGCAAAATTTGACTGGCCGGCCACACTGGCCGACTCTCGGTCTTCGGTTCACAAACCGGCGTCAAAGCCAGCCAGCATGAAATTCGCATCTCCGCATGACATAAACCGTCCCGGTCACCTGCTCCACAAGGCATGGCAGGCCCGGCCATATTTTTCGAAACCGGTGGGACGCGCCTTTCCTCGGGGGATTTGCGGATCCGCCTGCTTGCTGGCCGCCGTTGGCCTCTGCCTCGCCGCCTCTCTCACCCTTCTGCATGCGGACTGGCGGGATTCGCTCACGCGGGACGAGCCGGGAAAATTTCCCATGCTTCGTCCCTTCGAGGCGGAATTCCGGCTCGGGTGGACGGACATTGATGCCGGGCGGGCGCGGGTAAAAGTCACCGGGAACGATGGCGGGGTGATCCGGCTTGACGCGACGGGAGCCACCACCGGGCTCGCGCGCGTCCTCTGGCAGCTCGATGCCTCGCTCGAAAGCACAACCGCCCGCAACGGGCTCCGGACGATCTACACGGTCGAGAAGGAAAACTACGCGGACCGCTCGATCACCACCCAGATTGTCGCGCGTCCGGACGGGATCTGGCGGCTTCGCGAAAATTTCCCCGAGGGCGAAAATCCCGCGCGTTGGAAACGAATCAAAATCTCGCCGTTGCGCGACATTTTTTCGGGAGTGCTATTCCTCCGGAGCCAGCCCCTGGTTCCCGGAGAATCGGTTTCCGCCGTCATCTTCCCCGGCGACTGTCCGTTTTTTGTGGAGATCAAGGTGGCGGGCACCGGTCCGCTGACCGTCGCCGGCACCACGCGCGACACGATCCGCCTCGAGCTCAAAATCCAAAAAATCAATCTGAAAAAAGACTTCCGCCTCGAGCCTCACGGGAAATTCCACAGCGGAACCGTCTGGCTGTCGAACGATGACGACCGGATCCCGCTGCGTGTCGAGCTGGATATATTCATCGGCTATGTCTTTGCCGAGCTGGACTCGATAACCTTTCATGCTGCGGCGCACGGAGGCTGATCGGTTCCTTTCGGGCGCATTTCCGAAAGTTGCAAACAAAAGATCGGGCATCCTGCCCGCTTGGTGGGCAAGCGGGCGAGACGCCCACGCTCCCTTCAAGATGCGTCTTTGCAACTTTTGGAGATGCGCCCGTTCCTTTCCATCCTTGCCGCCGGGAGGAGCGATCCTTACTTTTCCCAAAGCATCATGACCGTCGCCGAGTTCCAAAAAAAATGGTCGCGATACCAGGGCAAGGAATCCTCCGCGTATCAGGGGCACTTCGACGACCTGTGCCGGTTGCTCGGCCGGCAGCCTCCCGCCGAAGCCGACCCGTCGGGCGGGGATTCGTTCTGTTTTCAAAAGCGCGTGGTCAAGGACGCGGAGATTTTCGGGGCGCAAGCCGGCGAGCCGACGGAACGCGGGTTTGCCGACGTATGGAAGCGCGGCTGCTTCGCATGGGAATACAAGGGCAAAAAGAAAAACCTCGACGAGGCATACCGGCAGCTCCTCCGTTACCGCGAGGCCCTGCTCAATCCGCCGCTGCTCGTGGTCTGCGACTTCGACCGCTACATCGTCAGAACGAATTTCAACGGCACGGTTCAGGAGGTCCACGAGTTCACCAACGCGGAAATTGACCGGCCTGAAAACTGGCGGCTGCTTCGCGCCTTGTTTGAAAACCCGGAATTCCTCAAGCCGCAGCGCACCACGGCGGAAGTCACCAGAACTCTGGCCTCGCAAATCGCCGAAATCGCCAAGTCCCTTCAAGGCCGCGAGAGCGTCGAGCTCGCCGATGCGAAATCCCGGAAAGAAGTGAACGTCGCGCAAAAGAAAAATCTCCGCATCGCGCGCTTTCTCAATCGCATCGTCTTTTGCTTCTTCGCCGAGGATACCGGCCTGCTGCCGAAAAAACTTTTCACAGAAATTGCCGGGACCGCACTCGCCGATCCCGCGCAATTTGCCGCCGCGCTGGAGGAACTGTTTCGCGTCATGGCCGGAGGCGGAATGTTCGGGCATCACAAAATCCGTCACTTCAACGGACATCTTTTTGAGGAAGCCAGCGTCTTTGAGCTCACCGAAAGTGAATTGCGCCAGCTTGCCGCCGCGGGCGAATCCGACTGGCAATTTATTGAGCCGGGCATCATGGGCACGCTCTTTGAACGCGCGCTGGAGCCGGAGCAACGCTCGCAGCTCGGCGCGCACTACACCGGCGAAGCCGACATCAAAACGCTCGTCGAGCCGGTCCTGATGCAACCGCTCCGCCGCGAATGGTCGAAGATCCAAGGCGAGCTTGCCGCCGCCTTCGTCAAAGGCAAAGGCACCGCGGCCCAGCGCGAACGGCTCGCCAAATTCCAGAACCAGCTTGCCGCCGTGACTGTCCTTGACCCCGCGTGCGGCAGCGGCAACTTCCTTTACGTCTCGCTGCAATTGCTGCTGGGGCTCGAAAAAGACGTCCTCACGTTTGCCACGCAGCTTGGCTTTGCGTTCAAGCCGCAGGTCGGCGTCCGGCAGTTGAAAGCCATCGAGATCAATCCCTACGCCTTCGAGCTCGCGCAGGTGTCCGTGCAGATCGGCTTCCTGCAATGGCGGCGCGACAACGGCTTTGACAACGACCGCTCCCCGGTCTTGCAAAACCTCGACGGCTTCCAAAATGAGGACGCGTTGCTCGTTCCGCACTTTCGCAGCAAGGCGAAGTCGCTCAAGGACGCGCAGGCGGGCGAGCACGCGGGCAACGATGCGTTGAAATTCTACACCGAACGCGACTGGCCGGACTGCGATGTGATTGTCGGCAACCCCCCGTTTCTCGGCGGCAGCAAACTTTGGGAAGAACTCGGACGGAACTACCAGAAGGAACTCTGGAAAATTTACGACGGTCGCGTGCCCGGCTTTGCCGACTTGTGCTGCTACTGGTTTGACAAAGCCCGGCGGCAAATTGAAAAAGGAAAATGCAAGCGCGCCGGTTTGCTGGCGACGCAGGCGATCCGCGGCGGCGCAAACCGGGAAGTGCTGAAGCGGATCAAAGCGACGGGCGACATCTTTTTTGCCGAAAGCGACCGGGACTGGATTCTTGAAAGCGCCAACGTGCATGTGAGCATGATCGGCTTCGATGACGGCACGGAAACCGTGCGCGTGCTGGACGGAAAGGTCGTTCCAGTCATTCATCCAAACTTAACTTTTTCCGCCGACATCACACTTGCAAAATCGCTTGTGGCAAATGAGCACATATCGTTCAAAGGAACGTGCAAAGCTGGTCCAATGGACATTCAGCAAGCAGCTGCCTTGAATTGGTTGCATTTGCCCAATCCACACGGAAGGCCAAACTCGGATGTATTGCGCCCCTGGGTTAGCGGTAGTGCAATTGTCAAACGGCCCAACCAAATGTGGATTGTTGATGCTGGCGTCGATATGTCTTTGAGCGATTTCTTCCTTTACGAGGAGCCGAGCCGACATGTGTTGGAAAAGGTTAAACCCGAGAGAGAAAAAAACAATCGCGCTGCGTATCGTGAGAAGTGGTGGATTCATGCGGAAGCACGCCCCGGAATGCGAATGGCATTTTCCCCTTTGTCTCGTTATGTTGTAACTCCTCGAATTTCAAAACATCGTGTTTTCATTTGGGCGGACACGGTCATTCTTCCTGATGATGGGACGTTCACGTTCGCGCGTTCGGACGATTATTTTTTCGGCATCGTTCATTCGCGACTTCACGAAATTTGGTCATTGAGACTCGGCACGCGGCTGGAAACGCGTCCGCGCTACACGCCGACGACTTGCTTTGAAACCTTCCCCTTCCCGTTCGCGGACGATTTGGCCGAGCAGACCGATAACTTCGAAGCCAAATTGGATGCGGCCAAGCATTACAAGCACATCGTCTTGCGCGAGGACCCGCCGGCCGGCCGGGTTTCCGAACCCGAGGATCATCGCGCCGCGATTGCCGATGCCGCGAAGGAGCTGGACGCGTTGCGCGAGCGCTGGCTGAACCCGCCCGAATGGACGGTGGAGAAGATTCTGGAATTCCCCGCCTCGATCGGCGGTCCGTGGTCGCGCCACGTCGTGACGCCGTATAAAAACGGTGTCGGCACGGCGCGTTACCGGCGCCTCGTGCCCAAGGACGCGGAGTGCGCGGCGCGGCTCAAAAAGCGCACGCTCACCGCCCTCTACAACGAACGCCCCGCGTGGCTCGATTTCGCGCACAAGAAACTCGACGACGCCGTGGCCGCCGCCTACGGCTGGCCGGGGGATTTGAGCGGGGAGGAGATTTTGGAAAGGCTGCTGGCGTTGAATCTGGAACGCGCGGAAGCCCGGGCCGCCACGGGCAAAAAGCCGCAGCGCGCGAAATCCGACCAGGAGTTGCTTTGATCTCTCCCGCCATCGTGAAAATCCAAATCCTGACCATCTTTCCGGAAATGTGCCGTGAGATCCTTGGGGGAAGCATCCTCAAGCGCGCGCAGGAAAAGCGCCTCGCCTCGCTGGAGGCCGTGGATCTCCGCGACTGGGCGACCGACAGGCATCGGACCACCGACGACGCCCCCTACGGAGGAGGCCCGGGAATGGTCATGAAGATCGAGCCGATCGACCGCGCGCTTGCCGAACTGCGGACGCCGGAATCCCGGGTGATTTTCCTTTCGCCACAGGGCCGGAAGTTCACGCACGCGGTCGCGGAGGAGCTTTCGCGGGAGCCCCACCTGATCCTCCTCTGCGGGCACTACGAAGGCGTGGACCAGCGCGTGGCCGACCACCTTGTGGACGATGAAATTTCCATCGGCGACTACGTCCTGACCAGCGGCGTCCTTCCCGCGCTGGTCGTGACCGATGCCGTCGTGCGCCTCCTTCCGGGCGTCCTCGGCGACAGCCAGTCCGCCGAGCAGGATTCCTTTGTCGCCGGAAGCCTCGACCACCCGCACTACACCCGCCCGGAAGTTTACCGCGAATGGCCGGTCCCCGGCGTCCTCCTCTCCGGCAACCATGCCGCCATCGCAAAATGGCGCGCCGAAAAAGCCGCCGAAGCCACCCGCGTCAAACGCCCGGACCTGGGATAACCCCTCGCCTTCGCCGGGCGCTGGATTTTCCGATCAAATGCTTTTCACGGAATCAAGAAGCGGGCAGGATGAATTGATGGGAAAATTTGAGGAGATTTGCTGATGCCCGCGCTGCCCGGATTTCGTGATTTTTATCCCGAGGACTGCGATCGGAGGAACTATGTCGTGCAGACATGGCGGGCGGTTGCGCGGCGGTATGGCTTTGTGGAATACGACGGCCCGACGCTTGAGAGTGGCGACCTCTACCGGAAGAAGAATGAAGAGGGGGCGGAGATCCTGGAGCAGCTCTATTCGTTCCGCGACCGGGGGGATCGCGAGGTCGCGCTGCGGCCGGAGATGACCCCCACCCTCGCCCGCATGGTTGCGGCCAGGGAGAAGCATTTCCGGAAGCCGATGAAGTGGTTTTGCGTGTCGAATTTCTTCCGCCACGAGCGCCAGCAAAAAGGCCGTCTTCGCGAGTTCCTGCAATTCAACGCGGACATCATCGGGGAAAGCTCGCCGGAGGCGGACGCGGAGATCGTGGCCCTGGGGGTGGATCTTCTGCGGGAATTCGGGTTCGGCAGGGATCACTTCGTGGTGAGGCTCAGCGACCGCCGGGCATGGAGGGATTTCCTCGCCTCGCGCGGATGCGATGAAGCCCACGCCGGCCTCGCGCTCGAGTGCGCGGACAAAATCGGGCGCGAACCCGCCGAAAAGCTGGATCAAAAACTGGCTCCGACAGGGCTCACGGTCGCGGATCTTCGCGCCTTCATTTCCGCCGGCAGCCCGGCCGCCTTCGCCCCCGTGCTGGCCGCCCTCGAAGCGCGCGGCATGGCGGATTTTGTCGAACAGGACCTCTCGATCGTGCGCGGACTCGCGTATTATACCGGAGTTGTCTTTGAAATTTTCGACCGCTCAAAATCCCTGCGGGCGCTTGCGGGAGGCGGGCGGTATGACGGCCTGATCAAGGGCCTGAGCGACGGCGCGGCGGATTTGCCGGCCATCGGCTTCGGCATGGGGGACGTTGTGCTCGGCCACCTGATTGACGCGACGCCGGCGGCGGATGAACGGCGGCGGTCGGCGAGCCCGCCTGCCTGCGAGATTTATGTCGTGATCGCCGACGAGGTCCGGCGCGCCGACGCGCTGCGGGTGGTCCAGGAAGCCCGCGATCTCGGGTGGCGCGTGGACTTCGCATTGAAGCCCGCAAAAGTCGCGCGCCAATTCCAGGACGCCGAAGCCCTCGGAGCGGCACGGGCGATCCTTGTGGGTTCCGAATGGCCGTCCGTCAAAATCAAGACCCTTGCCACCCGGCAGGAGGAAATCATCGCTCACAGCGAACTGTCCCCGCGCCTCGGAAGACCTGGCGCGCCCTGAATCAGAGATCCTGGGTGTCCTCCGGGAACTGGATTTCCTCGACATTCGCGAGCGAGTCAATCCCCGCCATCATGTCGAACGTGCGGTTGAACTCCGTGTTGTCGGCCAGGGCCGGGGAGTGGACGGGTGCCAGACTGAGGAAGAATCCCGCCGTGAGAACCGCCAGTGCCCCGGCTGGCATCCAGCGGAGAAGGAACGCGGGCAACAACGGCCGCGAGGGCACCCGCCGGATTTCCCGCAGGACGCGCCGCGAAAAATACGGGGAAACGGAAACCGGCCGGGCGCGCCCGAGCAGGTCCCACACCTCATCGTTCTCAAAATCCTCTTTCATTTCAAAGGATGAAACCCCCGCACCGTGGAAAAGTCGCGGAAGAAATCAAACGAAAAACGTATCCTCGTGGGAGTAGGGCGGGGCGCAGCAGCAGAGGAAGCGGAGGGCGGTGGTTGCGGAGATCCGGTGGCGGGCGCCGGGGGGGATGAGGATGGCGTCGCCGGGGACGATTTCGCGCCGGGAGCCGTCAATTTCCATGTTGCCGAACCCTTCGAGGATGAAGTAAAATTCCTCGCTGGCGCGGTGGTGGTGACGTTGGGTCGAGGAGCCGGCCGGGACGGTGGCTTCGGCGAGGCTTTGGTTTTGGACCGGGGCATTTCCGCGGTCGAGGATGCTGCGGATCCCGGATCCATCGGCGGTCGTAAATGGTTTTTGGCTGGATAGGTTCTGAACAATCATCGAGATTCTATAGACTATGAAATTTTTCGAAGGCTGCACAGCATTGATCACGGGTTCGTCGTCGGGTTTGGGCGCGGAGTTCGCGCGGCAGCTTGCGCCGTATGCGCGCGGGTTGGTTTTGGTGGCGCGTCGTCGCGACCGGCTGGATGAGCTGGCGGGCGAGCTGCGGGCGATCCATGCGGGGCTCGACGTGAGGACCTACGGGGCGGACCTGGCGGACGAGGGGCAGAGGTCGTCCCTGGTGGCATGGCTCAAAAGCGAGGGGATCGCGGTGGATTTCCTGATCAACAATGCGGGGCTGGGGGATCATGGGGAGTTTCAATCCGGCGAGTGGAGCCGGGTGAAGGCGATGCTGGATGTGAACGTCGGGGCGCTGACGCATCTCACGTATTTGCTGGCGCCTTCGATGTTGCGGTCCGGCCGCGCGGCGGTTCTCAACGTGAGCAGCGTGGCCGGCTTTTTGCCGCTCCCGCACATGGCGGTCTATTCCGCGACCAAGGCGTATGTGACGAGTTTCTCCGAGGCGCTGGCGATCGAACTGCGCCCGAGGGGGATCACGGTCACGGCGCTTTGTCCGGGTCCGGTGGAGACGGAGTTTTTTGGCGTGGCCTCGCGCGAAGGCGGGGAGACCGATCATTTCAAGACCTTCCGGGCATTTGTTGTCAGCCCGCAGGATGCGGTGGCCGCCGGACTTCGCGCGGTCTCGCACGACCGGCCGCGCGTGATCCCGGGCCCCCTGCTCGCCGCCTCGGTCGCGGTCGCGCTCCTGATTCCGTTTTTTCTCATCCGCCGTTTGCTTGCCTGGAAAGCCGATTCGATTTGAAGCCATGACATCCGCAGAACCGATCTCTTTCTCGCAGGCGCTCGAGCTGATCAATCCGCACCTTTATTCGGTGGAGGAACGGATCCGCGCGCAGGCGAAGGCGTTCGACCCCGCGGTCGAAGGGTATGTTTCCTATGTGTGCGGGGCGGGCGGGAAGCGTCTGCGTCCGGCGCTCGCCCTCCTTGCCGCGGGCGCGACGGGAAAGATCACGGCGAGCCATGTGGACCTCGCGGTGATTCTCGAGCTGATCCACATCGCGACGCTTGTGCATGACGACATCATGGACGGCGCGGAGCTCCGGCGCGACCAGGCGTCGGCCAATGCGAAGTGGGGGAATGCGATCACCGTTCTCCTCGGCGACTGCCTGTTTGCGCACGCTCTGCGGCTCTCCACGAATTTCAGCAACAGCGATATCTGCCGTCGGATTGCCGACGCGGCGGCGGAGGTTTGTTCGGGCGAGATCATCCAGACGCAACGGAGGTTCGACCTGAAACTTTCGACCGCCGACTATTATCGGATCATCGAAATGAAGACGGCGGCTCTGTTTTCCGCGGCCTGCGAACTGGGCGCCTTCATCAGCGAGGCGAGTCCCCCGGTGATCAGCGGGCTGAAGACGTTCGGCGCCAAGCTGGGGGTCGCCTATCAGATTTACGATGACATCCTCGACCTCGCGGGCAGCGAGGAGGCGACAGGCAAGACACTGGGGACGGATCTGCGGAAAGGAAAGTTCACCCTGCCGGTGCTGCTGTTGCTTCAGTCCGGCAGGGACGTGAACACGGTCAGGGAGCTTCTGCTGAAGGAGGAGAATGTGGACGGCGAGCTTCTGGCGCAAATGATGAACAGTGCCGGGGCTTTGCAGGCCGCGAAGGGGGCCGCTTTCCGGCTGATCAAGGAATCGCACGGGCAGCTTGACCAGATCCAGGACAACAAATACGCGCGCGGATTGCGGGCCATCGCCGAACACCTCCGCACTCTTCTCGAACGGATTTGACCGTGCAAACGACCCGCATCCTCGAAATGCCCCCCTCCGACCGCCCGAGGGAAAAAGCCGACAAGCACGGGATCGGGTCGCTGACCGACGCGGAGCTTCTCGCGATTTTCATCCGCACCGGACAACCCGGCCGGAATGCTCTTGTCATGGCCTCCGAGCTGTTGAACGACAGCGGCGGCCTGGTGGCGCTGTCCCGCGACAACGCGATGGAGATCCGGAAGCGGGTCTCGGGGGTTGGGAAAGCAAAATCCATCGAGCTGGCGGCGGCGTTCGAGATCGGGAAACGGCTGGCAAGAAATCGCGAGGAACGGCCGGTGCTCGATACGCCCGCGCGGATTTATGAAGTTTTCGGACAGGAATTTCTCACGCTCCGGAGGGAATCGTTGCGGGCGATCCTGCTCGACACCAAGCTGCGCCTGATGCTGGTCGAGGAGATCGCCCTGGGCTCGATCAACGAATGCGTCGCGCACCCGAGGGAGATTTTTCGTCCGGCAATCATCCACTGCGCTTACGCGCTGGTCGTCGTGCACAACCATCCGAGCGGGGATCCGCAGCCGAGCGGGGCCGACCGGAGGCTGACCTCCTCGCTGCGCGAGGCGGCCTCGCTTCTCCAGATCAATTTGATCGACCACATGATCCTCGGATCGCCCGATGGCGGGCGGCTTCCGTATTTCAGTTTCCGCGACGCCGGACTCCTATGAAAATCCATTCCACAGCCGTCGTCTCTCCGTCCGCCCGCCTTGCGGACAGCGTGGAGGTCGGCCCGCATGCGGTGATCGGAGGCGGGGCCGAGATCGGCGGCGGCTGCGTGATCCAGGCGCATGCGGTCATCGAAAGCCGGGTGACCATGGGAGAGGGGAACCTGATCGGCTATGGGGCGGTCATCGGCGCGGCCCCGCAGGATTTTGCGCACACGCCGGTGATCTCGAGCGGGGTGCGGATCGGGGACAACAACCGGATCCGCGAATATGTGACCATTCATCGCGGGACGAAGGAGGGGACCGAGACCACGGTCGGGAGCGGGTGTTTTCTCATGGTCGGGACCCACCTCGGACACAACGTGTCCCTGGCCGACAACGTCATCGTCACGAACAACTGCCTGCTGGCCGGCTATGTGGATGTCGGCGAGGCGGCGGTGCTCGGCGGCGGGAGCGTCTTCCACCAGTTCATGCGGATCGGCCGCCGCGCGATGATCGCGGGGAGTTCGAGCTTCAACAAAGACGTCCCGCCGTTCGTCACGGCCAACTTCCGGAACCTTCTCGTCGGGATCAATGTGGTCGGGCTCCGGCGCGGCGGGTTCAGCGCGGCGGCACGGATGGAGATCAAGCGGGCGTTCCAGCTCGTTTACCGGAGCGGGCTGCGCGTGCGCGAGGCCCTGGAGCAGGCCGCGGCGGCCGAGTGGGGTCCGGAAGCGCTGGAGTTCTTCGATTTTATCAGAGCCTCCAAACGCGGAACCTGCACGTCGAACCGCCTTGCGGATTCTTCCGGCGAATAGCGGCAAGGACCGCTCCAGCGGGAGTTCATCAGCCGCCGCGGACTTTGCCCCTCAATTTTTTGGTTTCGCCGCGCCGTCGTTTTCCTTCGACGAGGCGGGCTTTTGTGCCCCTCGATCTCCGGGCTTGCCGACGCCGCTCGCGCGCGGCGTCGGCAAGGATCCCGCGCTTCTTTTTGCCGGCCGCTTCGGCGATTTTCTCCGCCAGCCGCGCGCGGGCGATCGAGCGGTTCCGGGCCTGGGAGCGGGAATCCGAGGCGGTCACCCGGAGCCCGGTCGGGACGTGTTTGAGCGTGACCGCGGTCGAAACCTTGTTCACATGCTGCCCGCCGGGCCCGCTGGAACGGGAAAAAACCTCGGCGATTTCGTCGTTCCGGCTTTCTTTCATGAAGAAGATTTTCACGCGGAGTTTGAAAATCCGCAAGGTTTGTGATGAGATTTCCCACCACTCCCGCCCTATGCTTTCTTCCGCCGTAATCCTCTTCC
>Ga0194054_10000365_pt1 | contig 23248 bp, 20 predicted proteins | sample SepL2210m_MetaG_FD_163628 | JGI IMG/M metagenome (GOLD analysis project Ga0194054, IMG submission 163628) | Anoxic zone freshwater microbial communities from boreal shield lake in IISD Experimental Lakes Area, Ontario, Canada - Sep2016-L227-10m | ecosystem: Environmental > Aquatic > Freshwater... | reverse complement strand
CGGCGGACACCTCAAAAAATGTTCCTGGCATGTTTCTGATTTGCGCGCGACCGATTTTTTCTTTTTGACGGACAGGACATTTTTTCGGTGTTCTGCCCTCAAGGTCTCGGGCAGTGGTGGAAGAATGGAAAATTTATGTTAAAATATATATATGAATCAAAAAAAAGATTGGTCTGAATATTATGATTTTACGCGTAATAGGCCACCATATTCATTACTTATTGAGGCACTTAAGTATGTTAAAGATAAAGGTAATGCAATAGATATAGGGGGTGGTGCGTTGAGAGATAGCCGATATTTACTCAGCAATGGTTTTGATGTGACGGTTATTGATAATAGTATGCTACTAAGTCATGAAGCTGAGAAAATAAGAGATTCAAAATTACACATATCAATCGCTTCTTTTGAAAATTTTAATTTTCAAAAAAATAAATACAACCTAGCTTCTGCGATGTTTGCCCTTAATTTTTGTGATCCAATTCATTTTGATACAGTTTTCAAAAAGATAAAAGACTCACTAAAACCAGGGGGGATATTCTGCGCTATTTTATTTGGAGATAGGGACGAATTTTCAAATAATATCAATAAAACTTATCCAAGCAAGGAGCAGATAACGAAACTTCTAGATGATTTTGAAATCATAAGTTTTATAGAGAAAAATCCAGGCGAAAAAGATAGGAATGACGAGCTAATGACATCTGGGCATATCCTACAATTTATTGCTAAAAAATAATTAGTTATTATTTATTAAAATTAGAAATAAAAAAACAGCTCGTTCACTCATTTCACACTTGCGTGTTACTTTGAGCAAACGAGCAGTTACGATGACCAGATCCAACTACCAATTAAATACCAGTATTTAATACGGTGGAGCCCTCTGTGGCTCACGAGGGATTGGTTTTTCATGCCCACATTTTAAACACACAAGTACTGTCTCCTCTCGATTCGGCAATCTTTCATACTGATGATAGTGGTGCTCACAAACTTCTTGAGCGGATTCATTTGTCCCTAAAACCAAATCTCGAATTAACGATTTAATACTCATATTGTTTCCTCCTTGTAACTTTAGTGTCCTTTATCCATTTAAGATAGTAAAGCATTATTTATTATTTGTCAAATAAAAAAGGTTCTTTAAAGTTGACCATGGTCAACTTTGAAAACCCCCTAATGTTGACATAATCATATTTTAAATATATTATTAGCAGCGGTTAGCTCTTTTAAATATGTGTGAAGCCAGCTTTTTGGAGCTATTTATTGGCTATAAAAAGCTGGCCTCAATAAGAGACAAGCCGTTTGTCAGAGCGTTTCTGATGGTAGTTAATAAAAGGAGGATGACGATGAACACATCGATCACCAACGACATAACGGACGGGCAAGTAAAGCAGGTCGGGCGGTTTCTGGATGATACTAAAGACCGGATTATAAGGGAAGTGATTGCCAACTTGGACAAGTATGGTGGTCAGCGTTTCCTGGAAAATGGCGGTGAATTCCAGACCGAAATGATTGCAGTGGCTAAGGATCTTTCTGGTGGCAATAGGTTTGCCAAGGAAGAATTGTTTTCAAGTTATGGCTACTATTCAGGCTATGAACCCATGGATATTTCAGGTCAGGCTAACCACCTGCGCGGAATATTCCCAGGATTGGGTTATGCCAATCAGTGCCTGATCCATCGGATTATTTCCGGTGATCGCGGTTCTGATTTGCCAGCTGGTGCCGAGGGTTGGTTTGCAATTCCGAATTGGATGAAGAATCCTGGAATTTTCGGCAAAAATTATGCCGAAGCGGTGCAAAAAGTTTTTGAAGCACTTGGGAAACACTGTGACGGAGGGTTCATTAATTATAAAAAAGAATCAATGGACCTCGCTCATTTTCGTCAATCAACCAAGGTTGGGAAAATTTGGTTGGAAATTGCCAAAGATCAGGGCAATCCTGATATTTTGGTAATTCCGGCTCAATTCGGCCTAAGGCATCGTGGGCGGTCGGTTAGACTGGTGCGTGAAATAGTAGTCGGTTCGGAATTTGGGTTGGGAGCATTTGCCGTTGGTTGTATGCTTTTAACTCATCCAAAAAGGTTAATGAGCATGGATGATTTGCGAATTAACCTTCCTGGTGATCAGTTCAGTCCCGATGCTCTGTATACTTTTCCGTTTGCACCGCGATTCTTTTTTCGCGTTAGCGATATTGAGTTTGATGCTGTTCACGTGAGCAGGGCGAATAGTCAATTTGGCTCGGCTACTGGGTTCTTTTCGGAAAAATAAGGCTTGTTTCTGAATGCGTATGCCCCGCAATTTTTTCAATCGCTTTCCAGCGATCAGAAAAATTTGCGGGGTTTTTTAATATAAAAAATATGTTATACTTTACTTAATTTAAATCAATACAAATGGAATTATTTTTAAGTATTTATGAATTTTGATCTAAAAACAGTCTTAGGAATTGTTGCTGGCGTAATCGCTTTTATTGCCTATGTTGTTTATATTAAGGCAATTCTAAAAGGTGAGACAAAACCAAATCGAGCCACTTGGTTTATCTGGTCTTTTGTTGGACTGGTTTTAGCTACTAGTTATTATTATTCTGGTGCCGAAAATACCATCTGGGTGCCGTTCGTAGAATTTATTGGGCCACTAGCAATAGCTATTCTATCAATCAAATATGGCGAGGGGGGGCAAGCAAAACAGATTTATTTTGTTTTGCTGGAGCTGTAGCTAGTCTTGCTCTGTGGTTTGTTTTTGATTCACCTGTTGTGGCTCTTATCACTAATTTGATTATTGACGTCTTTGCTTTAATCCCGACAATTAAGAAATCATATCTGAGGCCCGAAGGTGAAGATTTCTGGGCTTGGTTTGGTACTGGCACAGCGGATACTATAAACTTGTTTGCTATAGAGAAATTCACTTTTGGTGTTATGGTCTATCCTATTTACATGCTGATACTAGATTTAATAATTGTTATTTTATTAGCTAGAGGAAGAATTAAAAGTTTTGGAAGATTGAAAACTGGTGAAGATAGGAATTAAATAATAAAAAGATTTATTATTTCTATTATGCTAAACTATCCTCATGTCAGAAGATAACCAACCAGACCCAATAACCCCATCCGAAACTCCAATTTCTTCGGAAAACCCCGTTTCCCCAGATACCCCAGAATCTATTCCTGTGGCTGATTCTCAACCCTTCTCCATGCCGTCAGAGGCCCCAGAAAGCCCTACAACAGAGGCAGATATGCCTCTGGCAAAACATCATAATTGAACTCTCTTTCTCTAGGGAGTGATTCCCGTGCACGCATGGGTGGGTTTAGTCCGCATGTAATCATGCGGACTGGGGCAAGCACGAACTTGTATTCGCCTCGGACATTTCCGCTAGGGCGTCCCTGACTAAAGGATGAGCGCCGACGTAATCAAAGTCACAGAACATAATAGCGAAAGCGACACCACTAACTCTATTATAAAAATGTGGTGTGGGGTTGTGCGAGTGGCGGACTCCGAAGGTGCTCAAACGAAGTTACTAATATCAAGTAAATTACCAAACATATTTAAAGCCATAATACTCAAACCAATCATCACGAGGAGGAGCCCGACGCTGGGGAGAGGAAATTCTTCCTCTCCCCAAATAGTGGCGGGTGCTTTTCCTGAACGGCTCATTTCCTTCCATTTGAGCCGTTCGGAAAAGGCCAGCCCGCACCAAGACAAATAGGCGCGAGTAGCCCTAGCGGAAATGTCCGAGGCGAATGCCGAGGATGGTCTCCGTAGTCAGAGATGCACTGAATATGATAGAATGGACGAGACAGATTAATTCGGAATTGTTCTTCGGAAGCCCTGCCCGAGACCTTGAGGGCAGAACACCGAAAAAATGTCCTGTCCGTCAAAAAGAAAAAATCGGTCGCGCGCAAATCAGAAACATGCCAGGAACATTTTTTGAGGTGTCCGCCGAGGTAGTCCGAGGCGGGGCTTCCTTCATTCGTTTAGTGGCAAAAATTAAGAATTTTTGATAAAGTAGGTTCGAGCAGAATCGTAAAGTCGCACAATAAAACCACCCTTACGGGTGGTTTTTGAATACTTATTTCTTCAAAATATTGGTGATGCTGGAGGGGAGAGTGGGGATTTTGCTGCCAACGTCTTTGATGCTCTGGAGGTTTTTCTGCATTTCGGTATAAGTCTGGATCATGGCATTCAGATATGGCTGAACCATGACATAGCCCTGATAGGCAAAACCGAGGATTAGCGCCCAATAAAATATTTTCCAAATGACGGCAAATCTGGCCGATCGGCGCATGCCGCGGAGGATGTTGTTGTTTTCCTGGACCAATTCGGCGGTCTCATATAAAGTCTTTCTTTCTTCTGGGTTCATGTTTAATAATTAGTTATTAAATATTTGCTGATCGGGATTTTAATTAAGAGCTTCTCACTTTTAATTTTGACTGGCGGTTCTTATCAATCTTTGGCAGACGCAAAATAAGCAAACCGTGCTTTTCGGAGGCTTCAGCTTCCTCGATTTCGATTTCTGCCGGCAAAATAATCGTACGGGAAAACGCTCCCCAATAAAGCTCTTTATGGAAGAAATCATTCTCGGCTGCCTCATAGGTCTCAGTTCTTTTACCGCGGATGGTCACCATATCGCGGGTGATGGAGATATCCAAATCTTCCGGTTTGACGCCGGCTACCATTGTTTTTATGACAATTTCCGTCGGGGATTGGTACATATCGACGGCCAGCTGGCCTTCTTCTTCGTCATCCAAAATGCCTGGACTATCATCGCCATCTACCTCGACGACTTCATTGTCCGCTTCCTCGATTTCCGTATCTTCGTCCTTGGCGCGTACCAGATTGCTTAGCTTTTTAAAAAAAGATGTTTTTGCCATTAAATTATATTAATTAATAAAAAATTATTCTATGAGACACGCCTTGTCGCTGGTAACTTTTTTCACTCGACTGAAGGCGATGAGCAGACCAAACAAGAGTATCCAAACAAAAACGCAAGCCAACAGGGAATAAGTGCCATCATGCGTCTTCTCACTGAACATTATAAATAAATTAAAGCTGGCATGCAATACGATGGCGGAGATGAGGCCGATGATAACAGAAACAATTTTTGCGATTTTGCTTTTATAAAACGCAAAGCCGATAAACATGCCGATGACCGCCGAAGCGACGAGGTGAATCAGCATGGGGCCGATGGTGCGAAAGTTGCCATTTACTATGGCGGTGGCGAGCTGACCTTTGGTGAACGGCTCGAGAAGAAAGATGGCGTTTTCGACGGCGGAAAAGCCCAAGGCGGCCGTAATCAGGTAAATGGAGGCATCGATCGGTTCGTCGTTGTCTTTTCGGCGCAGGGCGAAAAAGTAAGTCAGGAGGAATTTGGCCAGTTCTTCGATGACTGGAGCGAGGATTATTATCAAAGCAAAGCGATCGAGGGGCAGGTCGTAATAATTGAAGGTATTGATGACATTATCCCAAAAATCTCCAATCAGAGTGCCGTCAGAAATGGCTCTGGAAAAAAGAGTCGAAAAATAGTTTTCAAAAAAGAGGGCGATCAAGACGGCAATGGCTCCGGCAATGAAAGTGGCGAGCAGGTTGAGCCGAGGTTCGGGCTTGAGTCGGTCTTGGCGTTGCCAAAACCAAAGCCAAAAGAGTGCCGGCAAAATGCCACCAAGCAGGGATAAGATTAAAGCCAATGATCCGTTCATGGAGAAATTATATCATAAAAAAGGTGGCGGGTGCCAGGTGTCAGAAAAACAGGCTGGATTTTGGTCGCCAAAATCCAGCCTGTTTTTTATTTTTAGTTTAAAGTTTCTGTCTGTCATTCCTGCGAAAGCAGGAATCTAGTTTTTTACTTTGATAGATTCCTGCTTTCGCAGGAATGACAACTTTGAGAAAAATTGCAATTCATAATTACCTATTAATTCGGCCACTCTTCAATCATTAATAGCTTTTTATCCTTATGTGGCAGATAAGCCCAGATTTCTTCAGTTACAAATGGCATAAAAGGATGCAAAACCTTGAGACTGGTGGTGAGTATTTTATAGAGAGTGTATTGGGCGGATTTTTTGGCTTTCTCATCTGTACCAGCGATTGCCACCTTGCTGTTTTCGATGATCACATCCGCAAAGGTATGCCAAATGTAATGGTAGATTTTTTCGGCGGCCATATAGAAACGGTAATTGTCGATATCGTTGGTGATGTCAGTCGTGGTCGCAGCCAGTTCGGCAATGATTGTCGTGTCAGTATCGGTGAGTTCAGGCTTGCTCTCAATGTCAAAGCCTTCAACACTGGTCAAGACGAAACGGGTAATGTTCCAGACTTTGTTGGCAAAGTTTTTGTAACCGCGGATTTTGTCATCAGAGAAAGAAACATCTGAGGCAGGAGTATTGCCGATGATAATACCCATTCTCATTGCGTCCGTTCCAAACTTGTCGGATATTTCCAGGGGATTGATGACATTACCTTTGCTCTTGCTCATTTTCTTTCCATGTTTGTCGTTGACGAGTCCGTGAAGGTAGACATCTTTAAAGGGAACTTTTCCGGTTCGATAAAGTCCGAACATTGCCATTCTCATAACCCAGAAGAAAACAATATCCGCTGCCGTTTCCATGACGGATGTAGGGTAGAATGCTTTAAAATCTTTCCCATCGGGGTATCCAAGTGTCGCAAATGGCCACTGTCCAGAAGAGAACCATGTATCAAAAGTGTCGGTTTCTTTTCTGACCTCACCTCCACATTTTGGGCATTTGGTGATTGAATTTTCAACGTCGACTATTCCTTCCTCGCAACTGTTACAGATTTTCGCTGGGATGGGTATACCCCAAACGATTTGTCGGGAGATATTCCAAGGAATGATATTTTCAAGCCACTGCGTGCATATTTTATTGTATCTTTCCGGCACGAATTTTATTTCCTCTTTGGCAATCGCTTCTATCGCTTTTTGTGCCAGCGGCTTAACATCTACGAACCACTGGGGCATGACCCGCGGTTCCAAAGTGCTATTGCATTTATAGCAGGTCGAAATAGAGTGCTTGTAGTCTTCGATTTTTTCCATCAAACCCATTGCTTCCAAATCGGCGACCACTTTTTCCCGAGCCTCCTTGATCTTCATTCCCGCGTATTTGCCGGTTTTCTCATTTAATCTGCCGTTCTTGTCTATTACTTCGATGATTGGCAGTTTGTTTTTCTCTGCCAATTTGAAGTCGTTGGCATCATGGGCCGGGGTCACTTTTAAGGCACCAGTCCCGAATTCGATTTCAACAACTTCATCAGCAATCACTTTCAGGGTTAATTCGCCAATCGGATTTTTGACCACAACGTCCTGGCCGATATATTTTTTGTACCTGGGATCGTTTGGATTCACAGCGATAGCAACGTCACCAAAAATTGTCTCCGGACGGACAGTCGCTACCGTGAACGGACCGTATTTAAGGTAATATAATTTGTCGTTTTGCTCGACAGAAGCGCATTCCAAATCAGAAAGGGAAGTTTGATGCTTGACGCACCAGTTGACCATGCGTTTGCCACGATAGAGAAGGTTGTCGTTCGAGAGCTGTTTGAAGGTGGCGTAAACTATTTTTATAATGTCGGGATCCAGGGTGAATTTTTCTCGTGACCAATCGCACGATGCTCCGAGCTGGCGGATTTGTCCCTCCATGAACTTTTTGTTGCCTAAGGTAAAATCCATTATTTCGGATCTTAATATTTCCGGATCCATGCCAAATCGCGAGCGACCTTCTTTCTCGATTTTCTTTTCATAAACGACTTGGGTCTCAAAGCCGGCATGATCGGCACCGGGCAACCAGAGGGTCTTGAATCCCCTCATTCTTTTAAAGCGGATGAGTAGGTCTTCTATGGTCACAAAAGCCGCATGTCCAACATGAAGGGAGCCGTTGGCATTCGGCGGCGGCATGATCAAGGTAAAAGACTCTTTGTGTCTTTCTGGCAGATTGTCGGGATTGAAATAGCCGCTTTCCTCCCAAGTCTTGTAGATGCGGGGTTCGGTTTCCAGGGGGTTGTAGGGCTTTAAAAATTTTTCGTTCATATCAGTACATCATAGCAAAATAAGGGTATTTGTAAAATAATAAAGGCTCCCGTGAATCGAATCACAGGAGCCAACCGATCCCGCTTCGCCACGTTGTCTTTTTGTTGCAAGCCTAGGTTCTCGCAACTATCAAGCAAGCGGTGGTGGGCTAGGTTCGGACCGGCAAGCTATTGCGTCACAAAAGTCCGCATTCGCCTTGACTTCCACACCCTCTTTCGCCGATTGCTCGCGTGGATTACTGCAATCAGCTATCTCTCCGAGGTGACCCTCTCGCCAGCTTCTGAATGAAGAGAAATCCTTTGTTGCTGGTTACGTTGTCATGATAGCAGGAAGTTGGTATTTGTAAAACGACGAGCGTATTTTTTTACTTCTCAAGATTATAGTGAGAGATTTCCTTCGGCACGGAAGTCTGGACTCCCGTCTGTGCGGGAATGACGGGATGTGGATGATATTTGGAGATAACCAGCGACAGCGATCATGAGGGCATTATCGGTCGAGGCGCTGAGCTCGGGAATCATAATGGTGACACCGAGTTCTTCGGCCAGTTTGGTAAAATCTTGGCGGATTTTTTTGTTGGCGCTGACGCCGCCGCCGATGATCAGTGTCTGAATATTATTTTCTTCAATCGCTTGTCTGGTTTTTTTGACTATCACCTCAACGACGGCATTTTCAAATTCGCAGGCGATTTCTTGCTTGATCGCGTCCGTCAGGTTTGCTATTTTTTTCACCATATAGAGGACGGCGGTTTTGATCCCGGAAAAGGAAAAATTCAAATCGCCGGAGTGGATCATCGGACGCGGCAGGGGGTAGCTGGTTTTTTTGTTGGGAAATTCGAGGCGTTCCTTTTCGGCTAATCGGGAAATTTGTGGTCCGCCGGGATAGGGAAGGCCGAGAATTCTGGCGACCTTGTCGAAAGCTTCGCCGATGGCGTCGTCTTTGGTGTTACCGATTACTTCGTAATTTTGAAAATCTTTTATTAGGACAAGCTGGGTGTGGCCGCCACTCACCAGCAGGGCCAAAGATGGGTAGATCGTAGATCGTAGACTGTAGATTGTTTGATAATTTTGATTTTTACTATCTACAATATACTTGTCACTATCTACTTGTTGCAGTCCTGCAGCAACGATGTGGCCTTCCATGTGGTTGGTCGGTATGACGGGGATATTCCAGATTGTCGATAGGGCTTTGGCAAAATTCACACCCACCCAGAGGGCCGGTTCAAGACCAGGACCGTTGGTGACGGCGATGGCGTCGATGTTGGGACGCTCGATTTTTTTAAGAAGATTGGCCAGTTGTTCTAAGAGCTCAGGCTCGCGATTTAGAATTGTCGATAGTAGATTGTCGATAGTGGATTGTGAACTATCTTTATTACTATCTACAGTATACGGACTGCTATATACGAGCAAATTTGACTCTTCCAAAACCTTTTCAAAAAGTGGCGTCAAATTTGCTTGGTGTTCTCGTTTGGCCATCATTGGAAAAACCCCGCCATATTGGGTGTGGAGGGCAATCTGGGAATATAATTGGTTGCCAAGGATTTTGATTTGTTTCCCCTCCGCTTCAATTATACAGACGGCGGTTTCGTCACAGGATGTTTCTATGCCAAGGATTTTCATTTAATTTTAATTAAGCCTTTTTTTAATATTTCTAAATATTTTTTATCTCTACTTGCTGGATGGGGAAGATAATGGCAACCGTAACCATTGTCTATCAGTACTTTTTCAATATACCTTCCTAGGGCGATGATTCTGGTTTTGTCTCTCTGAATTTTTTTAAGCCGTTTTAGTGTTTTTGAACTTAAAACTCTTGAGTCCTCTTCCTTTTGGTTGTCCCAAAGATCAAAATACTCCGGTTCTATACCAATTTCGTTAGCTAATTTTCTTATGATTTTACCCGACCTTGTTTTGGGGTGAAAGGGTATCTCATAACCCTTTGGGTGCCCTCCAATTAAAACTATGTTCATGCGGAGAGAGGGAGATTTGAACTCCCGAGGGACTTTCGCCCCTGCCGCGTTTCGAATGCGGTGCCTTCAACCACTCAGCCATCTCTCCAAATATATTCGCTTCGCTCAAATTTGTCGTCCTTTGGAACGATGGCCTCGCGGTTGCCGCGCTTCGCGGAAAAATATAAAGCAGTTCATATTTTTCCCACTTAGCCGTCTCTCCAAAATATAACGAGCTAAGCCTAACATTTTTTTGCTTTTTTTACAAAAAATGTTATATTGTTCCTGTCCCAAATGGCTCTATCGTCTAATGGTTAGGACACGGCCTTTTCAAGGCTGTAATCGGGGTTCAACTCCCCGTAGAGTCACAGATTTTGAGCACAGTGAAAAAGCTGTGACTCTAAGCAAGTGTATGTTATCACTTGTGTCGGAGAGTCGCGGGCAAATCTCCCCCTCTTCGCTAGTTGACTTGTTGTAAAAAATTAGGTATTCTGCTGTCAGATTTGATCTAGGTAAGGTGCCTAGTTTTTTGTTGGTCGTTGAAAATGGCCAAAAGGCCTACATAGAGGAGAAAGAAAAAATGAGCGGAAAAACAGCGTTTCAGAAAATTGTGGATGCGCATTGCGTGAAGACTTTGGCTGATGGCAGTCTGGTCTTGAAACTGGATCGGGTGTGGGGTCATGAGATTACCACGCCGAATGCGATCATCGATGCCAAAGGGCGCGGTTGCGATGTGGTCTTTGACCCGAACAAGGTGAAGATCATGATTGATCACGTGAATCCGGCCAAGGATACGGCTTCGGCCATCCAGGGTCAGATGGTGCGTGAGTGGAGCCGTGAGCACAACATTGAGTTTCTTGATGTCGGGCGGAACGGCGTCTGTCATGCCGTCATTCCGGAAAAAGGCTGGATACGTCCGGGCGAAACCGGAATCATGGGTGACAGTCACACTTGCACGCATGGCGCGTTTTGCGCTTTGACGGCGGGTGTGGGCACGACGGAACTTGAGGCTGGTATAATAACCGGTCTCTGGATCTGTCCGCCCCAGAAAGTGATTCGGGTGAACTTTGTTGGTACACTGCCGGCAAATGTTTTTTCTAAGGATCTCATTCTGTATCTGATTGGAAAGATTGGCGTGAAGGGCGCAACGAATGCCGTGTTGGAGTTCGGCGGTCCGGTGATTGATGCAATGAGCATGGATGCCCGGATGACCATCACCAATATGGCGGTGGAAGCCGGGGCAACGAGCGGGATGATGATGGTGGATGATAAAACCATCGACTATCTGGAGTCCGGTAATTTTACCGGAGCTGGATATTACAAATGCTGGAACAGCGATACGGATGCCGTGTATGACCAGGTGATTGAAATTGACGTGACGGGAATGGTCCCGGTCATGACGAACAATTATTCACCTGGTGATGTAGTCAAGGTAAGCGAATTGGCGGGGAAACCGGTCAATCAGGTTTATATTGGCTCGTGCACAAACGGACGGTTGGAAGATTTGCGGATAGCCGCAACTATCTTACGTTTGATGGGACGCAAGGTGGCGGACAATGTCCGTTGCGTTGTGGTTCCGGCCACTCAGCATATCTGGGAAATGGCGCTTCAGGAAGGACTGCTCCAAATTTTCGCGAAAGCGGGATGTTTCGTCAGCGGTCCCACTTGCGGTGCCTGTCTCGGAATGAGCTGCGGGGTGATTGCTCCGGGTGAAGTCTGCGTTTCGACGACGAATCGCAATTTCCCGGGGCGCATGGGTCAGGGCGGTATGGTGCATCTGGCTTCTCCAGCGACGAATGCGAAAACCGCTATTGCTGGCGTGGTGTCGGAGGCAACAGAAGATACCTGCCGGTTAGTTGCGGCTGCAATTGCGGATATGGAGCCACAACGGATGATGAGTGTGACTGATTGGCAAGACGTTCCTTTTACCAAGCCGAATTATGCCGAGCTTCTCACGAAGTTTGGCGCTGGCCAGGCGAAGGACTTTTCCGGCAAGATATTTTATTTGCCGGATGCCAATGTGGACACGGACCAGATCATTCCGGCCAAGTATCTGACGGAGACGGACAAAAAGGAATTCGGCAAGCATTGCTTGGAGGATTCTTCCGTCACGGCAGAGATGCGGCCGAAACTTTTCCAGTCCCAGATTTTGGTGGCTGGAGAAAACTTTGGTTGTGGTTCGTCTCGCGAGCATGCGCCTTGGGCGCTAGAAGAAGCGGGTATTCGGTGCGTGATTGCGCCGAGTTCAGCCCGCATTTTCAATGGAAATATGTACGCGAACGGTCTGCTGTGTATCACGCTGCCGAAAGATGTGGTTGCTTTGATGGATGTTGAGGCCTTGAAGATTGATTGGGAAGCTGGAACTATTGATGATGGTTATGCCACTATCAGGTTCGAGCTTTCCGAGCATCAGAAGAACCTCATCCGGTCTGGTGGCCTGGTGGGAGTGATGGTGAAGATGGCGGCGGAACTTCAGAAGGAAGGGAAGCTGTAAAGAAGATGAGGCTGGCCGGCCGTGTCAGACACGGCCGGCCAGGGATTCAACAAAACAAAAAAAGGAGATAGGAAAATGTTGAAAATAAAAATAGCATTAGTGACTGGAGACGGTTCTGGTCCGGAAATGATGGCGGTGGCTTGTGCAGTTTCTGCCAAGGCTGCTCTGCTCGATGGGATTGAACTTGTCTTTGAGGAAACACCGATGGGGTGGAACGCCTATGAAAAATATGGCGATACGCGCCCGGAGGCATCACTCAAAAGAGCGATTGAAATTGGCACTATCTTTTTTGGTGGTGTGGGTGATCCAAAGTGGGACAACACCATCGGCAAGGAAAAGCCGGAAATGAAACCGGAAAGTCGGTGTCTGTTGAAATTGCGGAAAGATATGGGCTTATTGCTCAATTTTCGCCCCATGATCTACTACAAGGAATTGGCGCATCTGGCGAATGTAAAGCCGGAGACGATTCCCGCTGAAGGAATTCAGCAGGTATGGATCCGGTTCTTGCTGGAGGACAGTTACTTCGGCAATGAGGATTTGATGCAGGACATTCCAGCGGAAGTGCGTGCTAAGATCGGCATCAAACTGAAGAAGGAAGTGACTGGACTTGAATTGATTGTGTCAGACCTGGCGTATTATCGGGGTGATACAATCGAGAAATATATTCGGGCGGCGTTTGCTTATGCGCGAGATGCGGGCTTGCCTCTCATCTCGATCGACAAAGCAAATGTGATGGCTCGGGGCGACTACTGGCGGAGGATTGTTACTTATATCGGGAAGGAAGAATTCCCGGACGTGCCGCTTCAGCATCAGTTGGTGGATTCGGCCAATGCTTTGCTGTTTACTCCGGCGAAACTTCACGGCGTCATTGCCTGTGGAAATGAGCATGGGGACATCCTGTCGGATGGAGCGGCAGCGGCGCTTGGCAGTATGGGGATGATGTGCAGCAGTGCCGTTAACCCAGAGACTGACACGGCGATGTTTGAGAGCGGGGCAGGGACGGCGCCCACTTTGGCTGGCCAGAATAAGGCCAATCCGATCGGGCGAATTCTCACCGGTGCCATGATGCTTCGGCATATTGGTGCAGTGAAGGGTGCTACCCAGATTGAGTGGACGGTACGAAAAATGCTTCAGGACGGGTTTCGGACAGCAGATATGTGCACGGGGAATTCCCCAGCCAATTGCTGTTTGGGAACAACTGAAGTTGGCGAGTATATTCTTTCTCTTCTGTGAGATATTTCGATTGGTTTGGAATATCGGCGCTACTGGAAACAGTAGCGTTTTTTTGTGCCAATTTAATCAAATTTGAATATATGTTAGACTTATATTGGATGATGAAAGTCTATTTGTATTTTATTAGTGTGTAATAAATAATCCTATGCAAAACGAAATAAAAGATTTCAGTAATAAGGGGGTAGAAGGAGTGAAGAGGGTCGGTGCCGGAGTAAAAAGCCACCTGGCTGACTTTATGAATTTTATCAGGACCCAGGGGGTGGTCGGCCTGGCCGTCGCTTTCATTTTGGGCGGTGCAATCTCGGCCTTGGTGGCCTCGCTCGTGACCAATCTGATAAATCCGGTTTTGGGGGTGGCCCTGGGCAAAGCCAAAGATATGGCTGATGCCTATCTCGGTTTCTTTGGCGGGAAAATCATGTACGGGAAATTCATAAACGACCTCATTAATTTTTTGGTAATCGCCTTCGTCGTCTATTTTGGAGTCAAAAAGATTGGCTTGGATAAAATCGATAAGCCGAAGCAATGAACACTTCCAAAACAAAACCCCCATTTAAAGGTGTGTGTTTTACGATGCGGAACTGTTGCGATTTCTAGGAAATTAGTGTATCTTATTAGGCAGTTCTGTGAAAAAGTAACAAAGGGCGGTTAGCTCAGTTGGTAGAGCATGTCTTTGACGTAGACAGGGTCAGAGGTTCGAATCCTCTACCGCCCACAAAACTTAAACCGAATGCGACGACAGGAAGCACTCGGTTTTTTGTTTTGTGAGGGCGGTAGAGGATTCGAAAGACGGAGCGCGGCGGCGCGAGTCGGGGTCGAGGAAATTTTCAGCAGAAAATTATCCGTGACCGAATCATCGCATCATTCACCGCACTATCTTGTTATTTTGTTGTTTACATATTATTATTCACAAATGCAAAAAAGAGTTTTTATTATTCACGGTTGGGATGCGACGCCGGATTACGGCTGGTTCCCTTGGTTGAAAAAGGAATTAGAAAACCGTGGTTTCGCCGTTACTATTCCGCAGCTGCCAAATACCGAAGAGCCGAGAATAAATAATTGGGTTCCGACCGTAGCGTCTGTCGTCGGCGAGCCTGATGAACAGACTTATTTTATTGGCCATAGTATGGGCTGTCAGACGATTGCCCGCTATTTGGAAACCTTGCCGGTCGGAATTAAAATTGGCGGGGTAGTATTCGTCGCCGGTTTTTTTAAGAGACTTTCCGGTCTTGAGGATGATGAAATTGTTCGTGATGTTGCAAAGGAGTGGTTAGAGACGCCATTGAATTTAAATATAGTAGCCGGACATATCAAAGGGAGTGTTGCGATCTTTTCTGACGACGATCCCTATGTACCGATGGACAATCAGGAAGAATATCGAGACATTTTGAAATCAGAAATTATTATCGAACACGGCAAAGGCCATTTCTCTGCTAGTGCGGGGACGGTAGAATTGCCGGTCGCCCTTGATTCTCTTCTAAGGGTTTCAGAAACAAAATAACAAGGTTCGACCTTGTTATTTTGTTTTATTTTAAGTATTTGTAGATATCCTCCAGGGCTTTCAAGGCATCGCCAACAGCGATATTGTTTTGTTTGTAAAGACCGTCAGTGCAATCTCCAGCCGCCCAGATACCCGCAGTCGAGGTCTTTTGCGTCCTAGGGTCGACGATTATTTGTTCTTTGTCGTCCAGTTTTACCAGCCCGTTTTTGACAAAATCTACCGACGGATTGGCACCGATCTCGACGAATATCCCCTGAACAGGCAATTCTTTTTCTTCGCCTGTCGCCTTGTCTCGATAAACTATGTCACTGACAAATTTATCACCCTTGATTTCCAACAAATCAATATTGGTGATCCCTTTTGTTTTCGGATTAGAAAGGATTTTTTCGATGGTAATCGGTTCGGCTCGGAACTCGCTTCGCTGCATTATGGTGACGCTATTGGCATAAGCCAGGAGCTGGGTGGCAGCCTCAAAGGCGGAATTGCCGCCACCAATGACAGCGACATCCATCCCACCAAACATCGGCCCATCGCAGGTAGCGCAGTAGGTAATGCCTTTGCCTTCATAAGTGTCAGCACCTTTGATTTGGAGTTTTCGCCTGACGCTGCCGGTTGCAATCAAAACAGTCCTGGCTGTTATGACCGACTTGGTCGTTGTGATTGTGAACAGGTCGCCAGTCTTTTCTATTTTGGTTACGATCTCTTTTTCCCTGATATCAATATCCTTGGCGTAAGACTTCAGATGATTTTCCAGTCGTTTGTGCAATTCCTCGCCGGAGACGGCAATGTCGCCAATCCAGTTTTGAATCTCACCGGAAACCGCGCTTTGACCGCGAAAACATTCCGTAATTAAAATTGCCTTTATTTTTTTTCGCGCTGCGTAAACTCCCGCCGCCACGCCCGCCGGCCCGCCACCAATAATAAGTAGATCGTAGATCGTAGATTGTAGATTGTTATTGGTCATTTTTTTTATATTTGATTAAACCGCTTATAATTTTTTGTGAACAAGTTATCAGATCATCAATGTGCCTGTATTCAGTCTCCGAAATGTATTTTATATCCTTGCTTATTATAATTTGATTTTTTAGTTCAGTCAGTGATCCGAAGGATATATAGAAAAACTGGACTTGTTCCTTACCGCTGTATCTACCAAAGCCTTCGGCGATGTTCGAGGTGACAGATACTGCCGCCCTACGCATCTGACTGGTCAAACCAAAAATTTCTTCCCGGGGAAAGTTTTTGGTTATTCTGTATATTTCAAGAACGAGTTTGTGGGACTCTTTCCAGGCATTAAGGTCGGTAAAATTACGGATTTTTTCTGACATTCTCCGTATACTATATACTATCTACAATATACAGTCTACAATGCTATTTCTTCTGTCGTCTCAGAAATGCTGGCACGGCGCCCCAATCGGAATCATCGTCGTTGAAATCTGTCTTTGATGGCGCCTTGTCCTGGACCAAAACTTGCGGCTGAGCCGGAGCGGTCTGAACCTCGACTTTTATTTCCTTTTCTTTTTCGGTGACGGTGGCTGAAGTAAAACCGCCAAACAATCGGGATTTCTTTTCTTCTTCGGCTGGAGTGGCCTTTGCTGGTGCGTTTAGGTTTTGGAATAATGTCTTTCTGTTGGTAATGTCAGAAAAACCGGAAGCGATGACCGTGATTCGAACCTCATTTTTCTTCAAGCGGTCATCGTGAACGGTACCAAAGATGACCTTCGCATTTGGATCGATTGATTCAGTGATGAGCTTGGCAGCATCCTGGATTTCAAACATTGTAAGATCGTCACCGCCGGCAATGGAGAACAGTACGCCTTTGGCGCCTGCGATGGAGAGTTCGAGAAGGGGAGAACTGATTGCCAATTTGGCTGCTTCCTCGGCACGCTTTTCACCGCCCGCGACACCGATACCCATAAGAGCGGAACCGGCATTTTCCATGACCGCTCGGATGTCAGCGAAGTCGATATTGATAATACCCGGCATGGTAATCAAATCAGAGATACCTTCAACCGCTTGTTTTAAAATATCATCACAAAGAGCAAAAGCTTGCTTGGCTGTTGTCTCGCGAGAAATAGTTGAAAGGAGTCGGTCGTTGGGAATGACGATAATCGCGTCCACGCACTTTCGGAGCTCTTCGAGTGATTGTTCGGAAATCTTCATTCTCTGGATCCCTTCGAAGAAGAAAGGCTTGGTCACAACCGCGACGGTCAGGACGCCCATTTCTTTGGCGATCTTGGAGATAACCGGACCAGCACCAGAACCTGTGCCGCCACCGGTACCATAGGCGATAAAGACCATGTCGGAACCTTTCAAAGCTTCCTGGATTTCTTCTTTGGTTTCTTCCGCTGCTCTTTTGCCTAATTCAGGATTCATACCAGTACCGAGACCGCGGGTCAAGTTTTTACCGATGTGGATTTTTTTTGTGGCGAGCGAGTGATGAAGATCCTGGGCATCAGTGTTGACGGCAATAAATTCCACTCCTTTTACTTTGGAGTTGATCATATGGTTGACGGCATTCTTTCCGGAGCCACCGACGCCGATAACTTTGATTCGGGCAAAGGCTTCTACTTCTGGTTTTATTTGTGGCATGTTGTGAATAGCTGTTGGGTGTTAGGTGCCGGGTTTCAGGTCTAGGTCCAAATAAAAGACAAGAACAAAAAACAGCACTGAAAAGCCTTTCAGCGGGATTAAAATTAATAAATTATCAAACGATATTTAAGAGTATAATAGCAGAAATATGTCCTAAAAGGAAAGAGTTGACGGAGGGTGATAATGATGATGAAAATTAAGGCAAAAACTGCTTGAACCAGGAGATGATCTTGCCAACCTTCTGTCCTTGACCGGAGTTTACGCCAAGCGGTATGTCCTCGCCGTTTGACAGTGCCCAGATGCACAAGCCGTAGGCGACTGACCAGGACGAATCCTTGATTTGGCAGTTTTTGAGATTGGTGGTGAAGTTGAGCGAGCCGATTTTTGACGGGAGCTTGAGTGTGGCTTTGGCCAAATCTTCGATCGTCGAAACGCCCGAGGTGCCACCGGTGATAATGATCCCAGCCGGCAACAATCCGCTGCGGCCGATCTTTTTCAGATGAGCCTCGATCAATTCAAAGATATCAGACAGGCGGGCCATGATGATTTCATCAAGTTTTTTCTTTGGAAATATCGATTCGCGGTCCGAATTCATTTTCAAATCTTCTGCTTCCTCGATCGGAATTTTGAGACCCAAGGCAATATCGTTGGTAATATCCGTTCCGCCGATCGGGAAGACTTCCAGGGATATCGGAATATTGTTTTCATAAACAATCACCGAAACGGTTTCTGAACCGATGTTTGACAGGACGCAGCCGGCAATCTTTTGCATCTTATTCAGGGTGACCAAACTTCCGGCCAGGGGGGAAGCCATGATATTTTGGACTTCAATCCCAGCGCTTTCCACCACCTCGATCATGTCGTTTAGATGATGCTCTAGGCAAGTGACAAAAAGGGCTTTGACTTCGAATTTGATACCCTTCATACCGACCGGGCGGCCCAAGACGGGGCGACTGTCGATTTTGTAGGCAATCGGAATCGTGTGGATTATTTTTCGGTTGACGGAGAGATTGTTGGGTATTTCACTTTCGGCGATTGCCAAAACATTTTTGACATCCATCTCGGTGATTTCCGAATCAGCGCGGGGGATGATGATGGAGCCATGGGAAACAACGCCACTCACGCCGATACCGCCGACAGACAGGTAAGCTTTGCGGATTTTTATGCCGGCAGTTTTTTCCGCCTGGGCGATGGCGATTTCCAAACTTTTTGAAGTGTCGTCAGAATTGATGATGTAACCGTGACGGAGGCCTTTTGATTCGGCAAAACCAGTACCGATTATTCTGTAGGCGTCCTTGCCCTCATTTTTGTCGCTCTCAACCACCACCACTTTGATCTGGTAGGTTCCAATATCTATTCCGACTGCGATGTTTTTAGCCATGATGGATTGTTGATAAATTATTGTTTCCATTATAACTCAAAAAGACTTTGCGTGCCAAGGGCAAATTGGTGAATAACTGACAAAAGAAAAATGTTCAAAATTTAGGGTTAAATTTTGAACATTTTTCTGAATTTTTTTTCCACTTTTTCCATCTTGGTGCCGTGATCAAAACCTTTGAGGTGGACCAGGCCGTGGATAAAAAGAAAGGCGATAAAGTTGTCATAGGTCCGGCCAAAGTCTTTCATCATTTTTCGGCTTTCGGACGGACAGATGTAAATCTCACCGGTTGTTTTGGATAGGGGAAAACTGAGAATATCAGTCGGCACTTCGAGATTGCGATAAATCGTGTTTAACTTTTTCATCTGTCGGCTGTCGGTAAAAACCAAACTCAGTTCGTATTTTGCACCCAAGACTTTTTCTTTCATCGCCTCAAAAGGCAAGCTGGGGAGCTTGCCTTTTGTCTTGTTAAAAATTTGAAAATTATTTTGCACTGGAATTTTGAGGTCTCTTTTCTGCCATCTTGCCCATCTTGATGAGTTCCAAAATTTCTGCTTTTCGCTTTAAATTCTTGAGAGTATTTTTCTTCACCTTGTAGTGGGAAAGGATTCGGCCGCTGTAGCGAAGAGATCGTACTCTTGGCAAAACGCCGGAGCCTTGGACTTTTTTGGTGAATTTTCGGATAATTCCCAAGTTGTTATCGTTACCGCTTTTTGTTACTTCTACGTTTATCATGACGGACAATATAACATAGGACTTTCTTTTTTACAAGCGCGGCGAAGCGGGCCTTTTGCTATTTGAACAGGCGATTGAGGTGGGCAGCCAGGTCTTTGATCGCCACGGTCTCCTGAGAGCGGGTGGCCGTATCGCGGATCATGATCGTGTTGTCCATCGCTTCCTTCTTGCCCATAATCAGGATATACGGCACTTTGCTGCGTTCAGCCAAAGCCATTTGCGAGCCGAGCTTGTCGCGGCTCAGGGAGTGATTGATGTAGATATCCGATTGTCGCAAGATGTCGATCACCTGGAGGCTCTTGTGCTTGGCTTCGTCGCCAAGTTGCAGGAAGAAGACAGACGAGCGCTTGATTTTGGGGATCTGGTTTTTGTCTGAAGCGGAACGAAAAGACAGTTTGAGACCGACGGCCGGCACGTCTTTCTTAAAGCCGATTTTTTTGCCGATTGAGTCATAGCGAAAACCGATGGCGAGTGATGGATCGGCATGCTTGGTGTTTTCCGATTTTTGCTTGATTTCGAAAATAGTCTGTGAAGCGTAGCGGCGGTCGGAAATCAGGCAGTCGTTTATGCGATAAGGGATGTTCAATGTTTCCAAATATTCCAAAACCTCCTTGAAATGCTGGCGACTGGAGTCGGACAGGCAGCTGATTGATTTTGGCGCGTTGTCTTTGAGCAGACAGCATTTTTCGTTTTGGCAGGTCAAGACCGCGAAGGCGTCTTTTTTCAGCGCCTGGCGGCAATGCGCCTGCATGGTATTTAAATTTTTACGATAGTAGGCGGTCAGTTCGCGGACATAGCGGGAATAAGATTCCTTGTCGCCGATACTGTTGATGTCGACGTAAAGATCCTTGATGTCGTTGTCCGCTAAAATAGCGAAAGCGGTTTTGATGAGAATCGCTTCGGAAATGCTTTTGGGCGAGCCAAGGATTTCCAGATCGATCTTTCGCGACTTGCCTTTGGATTTTTTGCCGCCCTCTTCAATAAAAGAATCAAAGGCAACCATGACCGGCTGGGGCATAATGGCGAGGTTGGTATTGAGATAGGTGCGCAAAATCGCCGCCTTTTCCTCTGGCAGGTTTTTCACTTCAAAATTGGTGCCAATGAGCGGCATCGGTTCGCCATCCTTCAAGGTCTTGGCTTTTTGCAGATCTTCCTTTTCCAAGGATGGGGTTTCCATCGGAATAAAGCCATAATAGACGGCAGCCTCGGTCGTGCGGTCGATATTTTTCAAATCAAGAAATTTTGGAAGGCCGTTTTTCTTTGTCTTGGAGGCGTTTTTGTTTTTCATGGTTTTTAAATTAAAAATATTTAAATTTTAAGTCTTTGCTATCCTATCCCAATCTTTTTTGTTAGTACCTGTTTTCGCCCGGTAAATAGTTGATCTTGGACAACGGCCAGAGTCGGAAGATCGGTCGGCCAGCTATTTCCTCGCGCTTGATCGGGCCGAAAATCCTTGAATCCTGGCTGACTAGGCGGTTGTCGCCGAAAACCAGATATTCATCTGCTTTCAGAGTGACCGTATAAGCCGGTCGAGGCGGAAAAGTCTTGTCGATTTTGACGTAAGGCTCCTTGAGGATAAAACCTTTCGGATTTTCTTTGTTGGTCACGGTCACCACATCATTTTTGATTTCTACTGTTTCGCCGGGCAAGCCGATCAGCCTCTTGATGTAATAAACCGAGAGATTGTTCGGCGGGCGCAAAATCAAAACATCGCCGCGTTGCGGTTCGCTTAGACGATAGGTCAGCTCATCGACGATCAAATACTGGCCGTTCGCAAAGGTGTCGTCCATCGAGGTGCCGCTCACGATAAATGGTTGGGCGATATAGATCCGGAAAGGGATGACGATCAACAGGGAGACGATGACGATTTGGATGATTTCGCCCCAAAAGCTTTTGCGAAAACGGGTAAAACGGCTCTCCGGCAATGCGGCGATTGTATTGTTAGTTTCGTTATTCATAAGTGGAATCATTGTATTACACGGAGGCTATTGACAACAAGGAGACGTTCGTTATCTTATTTTTAGAGCACGGATAAAATTTTGCTAAATTTTTCCTCGAGCTCGCGCCGCCGCGCTCGCTAGTCTCTAAAAACAAGATAACTCACTTTATCGTAAAGAAAATTGATTTCCGTAAGGCATTTAAAAGGCAACATCTCGCTCTATTTCAAAAAATAGAACTCGTGCTATACTTTTTGAGTATTAATTATAAAAATATTATGGCAATGAATTATATAATCGTCGGTCTTGGTAATCCGGGCGAACAATATGAAGGCACGCGGCACAATGTCGGCCGAATGGTGCTCGATGCTTTTGCAAAGAAAAATGATTTTACTGATTGGGAACTCGACAAAAAATCAAACGCCCTGGTGACCGAAGGCAAGATTGGCAAAAGCAAAGTCATCCTGGTTAAGCCGGAGACTTTTATGAACAAGAGCGGGGAAGCGCTTCGAGGCCTGATCAAAGATGGAAAATTGAAGCCGGAAGCCAAGAAAATCAACGAGGTCAAAGTGAAAGCCCTGGAAAACCTGATTGTTATTCATGACGAGCTCGACGTGCCGCTTGGCAAGTTCAAGATCTCCTTTAATAAAAGTTCCGGCGGTCACCGTGGGGTGGAATCCGTCATTAAATCTGTAAAAACCGAAGGCTTTATCCGTCTGCGCCTTGGCATCTCCGGCGAAACGGCGAGCGGCAAGATCAAGAAACCGCAAGGCGAAGAAAAAGTCATTGATACCATTTTGGGGGAATTCAAAAAGACTGAAACTGACGAATTGAAAAAGACCATCAAGAAAGCCGTTCAGGCTTTGGAATTGGTCATCGAATACGGGCGGGAAAAAGGAACAAGCATGTTGGGAAGTTTGTAGATTTGAATGTGGAGCGTAATATTTGGAATATCAATAAAAGCGGTTTGGCCTTGGCCAAACCGCTTTTATTTTTTTATTGTTAGTTTTACTTCTAGCGTCTTAGTAAATATAAATATTCGAACTGGTCGTATTGTTGCTTCGGTAAGCGTCGTTGGTCTGGTTGTTCGGATCAATGGTGACGCTAAACTGGTTCGAACCAGAGGTTTGCGCATTTACGAAACTGATCGTCAGAGTCACGCTCTGTCCCGGGCTAAGCGAGTTCTGGGTCCCGCTGGTATAGGTGTAATAAGGGAAGGATGGGGTCAGAGTGGAAGTATAAGTCCAAGGTCCGGAAGCATAAGCGCCGTTATTGGTGACGGTGACTTGAACGGCTGCGGTTTGTCCTCGCGAAATCGTGCTGGCCGCTGTAAATTGTCCGTAAGCATTTACTGTTCCAACGTTTGTTATTGTTGCGTTGAGATCGCTTTGGCCGTAATTATTCCAATTGTTTCCGCCACCGAC
>Ga0194054_10000358_pt1 | contig 23532 bp, 32 predicted proteins | sample SepL2210m_MetaG_FD_163628 | JGI IMG/M metagenome (GOLD analysis project Ga0194054, IMG submission 163628) | Anoxic zone freshwater microbial communities from boreal shield lake in IISD Experimental Lakes Area, Ontario, Canada - Sep2016-L227-10m | ecosystem: Environmental > Aquatic > Freshwater... | reverse complement strand
TGTTGGCACCGGAATTGTTCCGCCGGTCCGCGCCCATCGGACGGCGTTTATCAGGCGTAGGAAGCCGTTTGCTACGGCCTCACAATGGAGTCGGAAGGCGCGGGTGGTATAGGGAGAGGCCGAAAGTCGCGAAACCCGCGTGACTCACTCCAGCAACCCATCGAAGAGGCCCGGTTGGAACGGCTGTAAGGCAGCGTGCTCGGCGGAGAAGAACTGCGCTTTCGTGGCCCCTGACGCCTTTCCCTTACGCGTGTGGCAGTCGAATGCATAGTCGGGGATGGGCACGTATTCGGGCGCGTTCCTGAGATCGTCGGCAAGCGCGTCCGCATCGACTCCCTTCAACTGGTCATAGACGAGATTTTGCAGATGGTCGGGGTCTCGGCTTTTCTTAGCCGCGCAGAGGATGATCACCGCTTTGGAAATAAAGATCCGGCCCTTGGCTTTCCGGGCCGGCACGTTGTCGTTCACGATCAGGTAGGAATCGTGGAGTGCCTTGACCTCGGCAGTAATCAGGCCCCAGCAATCCTCCGCGCTCACAGTGAGCAAACGCTTCCACACGTAGTTTCCGAACCCGCTGGCCCAGAGTTCCAGCGCCCAGTATCCGGCAAGCTGGGTATCGGCGCGGCGGATGGCCTTCTGCATCGCCGAGGACACCTCGCTGAATTTGTAGTTCCTGATCGTGCTGAGTTCCACTGCCTCCAAGAATAGCGCGGAGCAGCCACGGGGATGCAGTGGTTAAGGGGGTGCATTGAGGGTGCAAGACGGTGCGTTCAGGATGGTGGGTCAAAGTGAGCCTCTTCATCGCCCGACACGCGCCTCCCCTCCCACTCCGACTTAAACCGGCGGCGTTTGATCGGGGCGGCAATGATGGAAATGAGCGAAACAGGGTTTTTCCCCCAAAGTGTTCCTATAAAGTTTCCTCGTGTACCACTTTGGGGGAAAAACCCAATTTGCATCATTTGCATCATTCACCCGTTTTTTGAATCGGCCTGCAAGGAGCGGAAATCCAAGGAATACGAGAGCAAGCGTGCATCTTCCGCATTCGCCGGACCATCGCGCACGACCTGAAAAACCAGAAAACACGGGTTGCGTGAGCGTTGCATAAAACAGGCCGGGCGGCAGTCCGGCGCGGGGGAGAATCAAGGCGGGATCAGTCGGCCACGAACGCACGGTGGAGTTTCAATCCCGCATAGCGTCCGCGCTACTTCCGGCGCTTGCGCCGAGCATTGAGCGGAGCCTTGAGCGGGACTTCCTGCATCATCGTTCCGGCTTCAGCCACGCGCTTCTCGTAGGTGGTGACCAACTCCGGCAACCCGCGTAGAACCTGGTTCAACCGCCCGATGCGCGTGACGCCGATTTTCCCACTGGCCTCCGCTTCATCACAGAGCCCCTTGTAAAAATCCTTGTGCCATCCCCGGTCGTAGAACGCGTTCTTGATCTGCTCGGCCGAGAGCAATGCGTTTCGGGGCTCGCCGGAGAACGTGCCCGGGAAGATCTCCATAAACCGATCGAGTTCGGGCTTGAATTTCCCGGATTTCGTCTCTGGCTTTGCCGCCGCTTCGTATTCCGCCTCCGTCACCTCCCGCCAGCAGATCCCCAGTGCGCTGTGCGCGATGATCCGCGTGAACTTCGGCGTATCCCCGTCCTCCTCCGTCCACCGCAACCTCCTTCCACGTTTGGCGACGCGGAACTCGTAATAATCGTCGCGCGGTCCCCCCAGCGCCCGAACGACGATGGCCGCCCGAGCCCAGTTCGCCCACTCGGCGGAGCCGGAACCCAGATACGCGAAGTCCCCACCCTGCCAGGCCGCCTTCTGATCCCCCTGCGCGGGTTTGTTTGTATGGTGGATGAGCACCAGCCCGCAGTTGAACTTGTGCAGGAGCGGGTTGAGGCCGTTGCGCAAAAACATCGATACGTCCCGCTGCTGGTTCGCCTCGCCGCCGAGGTAGGAAAGCGCGGGATCGATGATGAGCAGGTCCGGCTTCATCATTTCCAATAGCGGCTCCACCGCATGTTCGCAAAAGTCGGCCCCCATGACCGAATCCACCCGCGCGGTCCGGATCACGCTTTTTGCCCGATCCTCTTCGGAAATGGCGAGACCCTTGAGCATTCCCTCCCGAAACTCGGCCATATCGCCCATGTCGTTTTCGGCCTGGATAATCAAAATCCGCAGGCATCCGCGCGGCTGGATCCCGAACGCCTCGCGCCCGATGCTCCACATCACCGCGCACTGCACGGCGATCGCGCTCTTGCCGATGCCTGTCTGCCCGACAAGGAGCAGCGCTCCTGCGCGGCACAAAAACCGGTGCCTGAGCAATTCGTTGGGATCATCCTCCGGCGGCAGCGGGATGCTGTAAAAGTCCACCAGCTCGGGCACCGGGGGAGGAGACTTCTTTTTGGATTCTCCGGGAACATCCGGAATCGCAGACTCGTTCCATTCGGTCTTCATGGCAGGTTCTCCGGGTTGAAGTGGAAAACTTGCTGGCGCTGCGCCCACCTGTTGCTCTTGCCCCGCGGACGCAACCCGCCCGGCATCCGCACAAACTGGCAGCGCGTCCATGTGGCGGGATCGGCTCCGAGCGACACGGCATAGCGCATGAACCGCAGAACCCTCTCCTCGGGTTGACCATCGCAGGCGAACCACCCGTGCAGCGACTTCCCGCCGCTGTGGACGACGAGCACGAGCGGGGCCATTTTGCCCAGGTGCCAAAGGACTGCGGCGTGCGTGTCCGTGTGCCCGTGGTCGAACTCGATAACGAGGAACCGGCGCGGTCCGGTGTTTTCCAGCGTGCGCGGGGAGATCCCATTGCCGCTTTTCCGCTGCCCTTCCTCGGCAATCATCGGCGAGGGAACGATAAATTGCTGGAGGGCGAGTTGGCCGCGCCATTCCTCACGCCTGCCGGTGCCGAAGTCGGTGTCGATCCTCTTCCCGCAGCAGATCAGCGGGTTGCCCGGAAACAGCGCGTCCACGATTTCCTCCGAGCATTCGTCATCGACAAAATGCACCGGGGACCATCCCCACAAATCAACGAGCCCGACTCCACCGGCAGCAATCGCCCCGACCTGTTCCTCGTTGCAGTTGGGCCACGTGGGTTTTCTGGAAACGCCCTGCTTCTTCCCTGGCTTCCAGGCATACGCCTCCGAGTTTTCCACCGCCGCCTCGATTTCCCCGATTGGCACCTCCCGTCCACAGCCGGCCGCAGCCTCCTCGATACGGGCGACAATCTCGGTTTTGGCATCGATATACGGATGCATCACCCGCGCCACCCGGAACAACCACTGATGCACGCCGTCCCCTGTGCTCGGGCACGATGCCAGCATATTCAGCGCAAACGCCGGGAGTGGAGACTTCACAGGCATGGCGGGACATCCCCATCCACGAGCATCCGCGTAATCCTGAGCATGAACGCGGCCGTTTCCTCGTTCACGGGCGAGATGGATAAAGTTGCCCACCCCTTCCAGAATTTGAATCCCTGCCATGCGTAAATACCCCTGAGCCAATCACCGTCGCGTTGCAGCACCGATGCCCCACATGGCCCGTTCGCGTCTTGGAGCACCGCCTCGATGGTCGAATGGTATCCGAGACGGACGGCCGTCCTGCGCGCACTGTCCTCGTCCATGTCCTTGAGCAGGACCGCCCCCTCGGGCAACACAAGTGGAGGCATCATGGCCGTCAGTGCTCCACGAGCCGCGCCGTGCTTGGATCCGCGCGGGAAACGATCACCACCAGCTCCAGGAGCCAATTTGTCGCCTCCTCGCTGATCGGCGACACCGAGAACCCCATCCAGTCGAATCCGGTCACCTCGGGGTCGTTGCTCGCGATAATCGCCCGCATCCACTCGCCATCCCGCCCCATCGCGGCGGCAATATTGAGCCCGGGGCGATTCAGGTCCCGGTCCATCTGCGGAATCATCCCCAGGCGCACCGCCGTGGCTTTCGCCCTCTCGCTTTCCCGTGTCGCCTCAAACTGCACGCCCTCGGGCAGCGGCAGAAACACAACGTCCGTGAGGTTCATGGCTGCCCTCCAAGATCAGGGTTCGCCTGCCGGCGCTTGCGCTCCACATGGGAGGACAGCCGCCGGTTCCCGCACAGGTAGGCTTCGATTTCGTCGAGCTTGTAACGCACGCTCGACCCCAGTTGCACAAACGGCAGCCCTCTCTTTCGGAGGTTTGCCATGTGGCGGACGGATACGTGCAGGTGATCGGCGAGTTGCTGTTCTGTCAGCCACTCGCCCGGTTTGGTGGATGTGTTTTCACTCATCCCCCTTCCGCCGTGTCAACTTGCACTCCGGTCGTTACGTAACAACCTTTCTGCAAATTTTCACCCCAGCAGCGCCCGCCGGATCTCCTCATCATTCAGCCCGGTGTCGCCCACGATCTCCGGGGCCACGGCATCCGGGGCAGGGAGAAGCTTGAGCGGCTGGGGTGGCGAACCTGCCTCGACTTGTGGAGTCATCTGGATATGGGAGACCCATTTCGGCTTTCGGCTGAATTTCTTTCTGCGCGTCAACAGGCACTTTGGATAGCCAGTCCCCGGAAAGATGTTGAACCATTTCTTCGCCTGCTCCGGTGTCACCAGTTCGCGGTAATGCTTGAAAATCACGTTTGGCGAATTTCCACACTCCAAGGCCACGCGGGCTGTGTCGGGAACCAACGCAAGCCGGTTGGATATATAGGAATGCCTGAGCGCATTTCGCTTCCAAGGGACTCCGAGCTTTAGGATCGTGGTTTTGACGGTTTCGCAGGTAGGGATCACCAGGCCGCTCTCCGCCGCGATCGGCTCCAGCCATGCCCGGAGGTTCTCGGAGATGGGCACAAGCCGCCGCTGGCGGGTTTTCGTCATTTCCGCCGCGCACTCAATAAACCCCCGCTTGAAGAGAATATGCTTCCAGTCGAGCCGGAAGATTTCTGCGGAGCGCATCCCCGCGAAGGCTCCAAGCACAAGGAAAGGGATGACGTTTTCTTGTGCGGAGCCAAGGAGATTGCCCATCTCTTCGACGGTGAAGATTTCCACGGGTTTGACCTCGTCTTTCCAAACGCACATTCCGTCAAAGACGGTGGGGCGATCCTGCGGAAGATAGTTGCGCTTTTTAAGAAAGTTCCCGAAACAGGCCAGAATTGTTCGATAGGTATTTTTACTTCTATTGGAAAGGTCCCTTTCATCCATCCACCGGTCTAGCCCGGCAGCTTCAAGATTATCGAGTGAAGTGTCCTTGAATGCAGTAACAAGGGATCGCATCGTATATTCCACCGTGCTGATGTAGCGGCTACTCACCCCAATCGCCTGACGGGATGCCAGAAACTCGGCACCAAGGTCTGCCAATGGTTTTCGGGGGCGCTTGGGATCGTAGTGCCGCATGTAATACTTCGCCGCGTCGGTGATGCTGTGGCCGTTGAGAATACGCCGTGCCTCGGCGAAGAGCTCGGCGCAGACATGGAGGGGGACGCCGGTTTGCTCAATGGTCCGCATCGCAATGGTGTAGCTCTCCATTTCTACAGCGGAGAGATTGTGCGACTGGATCCGCTCGCCGGAAAGCTGACCGAGAATCATCCTCGCCTCCCGCTTGGCTTCGTTCAGGTCTGCGAATGTTTTCCGCTGCCTGACCCCGGCCCGGTAATAGGAGAGCTGGTAGAACACTCCGGTTCTCCCGGCAGTGGTGTAGATTTTTATTTCGTTGTGCTCATCGGAAATAACGATGGGCAGATTTTTCTTTGACTTCTTCATGCTGATGCTCCGGTGTCAATTTGTCCTGTAATTTGTCAGGCGGAATCGTGACTTGCCCGTAAGTTGTTGATTGTGAGTGGTTGTCTTGTTGTTCCATCATCACGAGGCATTCCTCGGCGAAGTGGGCGACGATCCAATTCCGCACGGCGCTCACTCCGCTGATCGAATCGGGGATCCCAACTTTCTCAAGCGGGATGTGGGCGTAGCTGGCGATTTCGGATTCCGGCACGACCAGCGTGGCCGCCGGGAACAGCCGGTGCGTTGTGATCGACCGCTGGCGGCTGCGGCTCATGATCACGACACGGATCGCAATAGGACGGAGTTCGGGGAATTCCACTAAGGGAGCGGGAAGGGTTGCAGGGCCGGGAGTTGAACCCGGATTTGCGGGGTATGAATCCGCCGTGACACCACTTTCACTACCCTGCGGTTGGAGCTGGAGCGGCGCTGGCCGCTTTTTGCGCGAGTTCGATGAGTCTTTTTCCATGGAGGACGCGGCCGATGCCGATTTTCTTGGTTTTGCGGGTGATTGAATAATCGACTTCCTTCACGCCGATGAGTTGGAGTGCGAGCATCCAATCCCGGAGGTCGTGGAAGATAAAAACCAGGTAGTCGTGGTGCTCGAATGCCTGACATTCCATGCGGGGGATGGTTTCGAGGTCTTCGGCGGGATCGGCCTCGGCAAAAAGTTTGTCGATCTCGCTCTCCATGAAGCCGGTGAGTTCGATGTCGAACGTGGGATCGCTCTCCCGCAGCTTGTCCACGACACGCTTGAGGTCGTCTTCATCGAGCTCGGCGAGTTCAGAAAGCCGGTTGTCGGCGAGCAGGTCGGCCAGTTCCGCCGCCTCAGACTCGTAATCCTGGATGTCCACTGGCACGGTTTCACAACCGATGAGCAGGGCTGCTTCGAGCCGGCCGTGGCCGCGGACGATCAGCCCGCTCCGTTTGCTCACCGTGATCGGCGACCGCCACCCTTGTTCCTGGATGATCGCGGCCAGAAGCTGGATCTGGTGGGCGCTGTGCCGGTTCGGGTTGACCGGGTTCGGTTTGAGTTTCCGGGGATCAACGAGCTGGTTATGGGCGCAGTGGACGGTCACAGCCTCGCCACTGCTGTCAACCGCTTGACAGCCGTGTGCGTGTCTCGCGTAGGATCGTCACCATGACGCGGAAGGAATTTCAAAAGACCATCCAACGCTGGCGGGCCAAGAACGGATTCACCCAGCAGGATGCAGCCGACCACCTCGGGATTTCCATCCGCACGCTCCAGAACTGGGAAATCGCCCGGAACATGCCGAACGGCTATGGGCTCAAGGCGATCCTGCAGGTGATCTCAGGGCGTTCAAACTGAATGCTGGCCAACCAGACAGTCATTTCCTTCTTTGCCGCCTCCCTGCTTCTGGCGGTAGCTCCAGGCCCGGACAATATATTCGTGCTGGCTCAGTCAGTCATTTACGGGAGGACCGCCGGGCTATGGATCACGCTGGGATTGTGTTCCGGCCTCCTCGTTCATACTACGGCGGTTGCATTTGGTGTCGCCGCGATCATTCAGGCGTCCCCGACAACCTTCACCGTGCTCAAATACGCGGGAGCGGCATATCTTCTCTACCTTGCCTGGCAGGCGTTCCATGCCGCTAAAACCAGCGACTCCTCTCAACACCTCAACAGGCCATCGCCCTCGATGCTTTACCGTCGGGGGATCATCATGAACGTCACCAACCCGAAGGTTTCCATATTTTTCCTCGCCTTCCTTCCCCAGTTTGCCGATCCCGCGCGCGGGTCCGTTTTTGTTCAGATGTTTATGCTCGGAGGAATCTTCATGCTGGCGGCCCTTCTCGTCTTTGGCTGCGTCGCCTGTTTGGCGGAGAGGGTCAATCAATGGCTGCGGCGATCAGCGTTCATGGAGAGAAGGCTTAACCGATTTGCGGGAGTCGTGTTCATCGGAATCGCGATCAAATTGGCACTAACCCAGCGATAGTTCGTTGACTCCATCCCGCGTGGATGGAACCGATTCCACCCGAGGTAGCGCGTAAACTTCTCAACCGTGATTTCTCCAACCTGATCCAGCGGGTTCAGGGAGGAGGAAAGCTCACGCGCTCCGAGCGAAATATGCTCCAGGCGATGGCCGCCGGGTCGGTGGCGAGCGGGATCACGCTCGCGGCCAACTACAACGAACTGGCCGAGGCGCTCGGGGTGACGAGGCAGGCGATCCATGCTTGGCGGAAACTCGAAGGCGCCCCGGAGGCGAATGCCAACGGCACGCATGAAGTGGCGGTCTGGCGGGAATTCGTGAAACAGCGTGGGCTCAAAAACGAAGAGGACGTGTCGGATGTGGAGTCGTCCCTCAAAGCCCGGAAGTTGCTAGCCGAGGTGATGGAGCGCGAGTTCCGGCTCCAGGTAAAGCAGGGCGAATACGTGCTCCTCGATGACGTGAAAACCCGGTGGGCCTACCACGTCGGGCAGGCGGTGGCGCTGCTCCGCAAGCGGCTTGAACAGGAAATCCCGCCGATCCTCTCCGGCCTCGATGCGATCGCGATCCGCAAAGAGCTTTCAATCGCCGTGGATGAATTCGCGGCAATCCTCCATGACGGCGAACAAGCTGGATAAAATATGGCGGGATGTCTGGCGACCGCCGGATCGCCGTCCCCCGTGGGCATGGGCGGAGGAGCACATCGCTTCGATCCCTTATTCGCCAGTCCCGGGCCGGTTTCGCTCGGACCACTCGCCGTGGCTGCGCGAGCCGCTGGAGGCATTGGTGGATCCAAGCGTCCGCATCGTTTCGATTATCGCGGCGATCCAGTGCGGAAAGACGAGCGTCGGGGAGGTCGGCATCTCATACATCATCGCGAACCTTCCCGGCCCCGCGCTCTGGCTCGACCAGACCGACGAGGACGCCCGCGACCAAAGCGAATCCCGTCTCCAGAAGCTGTTCGATGAATGCGCTCCGGTGCGTGCGCTCTACCCGCGCGATCGACACAAAAAGAAAACCGCCGCGATCCAGTTTTCAAACGGCATGACGCTCTGGATTCTGGGGGCTCACAACAAAACGAACCTTCAGCGGCGGTCGATCCGCTGGCTCATTGCCGATGAATGCTGGCGGTTTCCGCCCGGCCACATGGCGGAAGCCGAAGCCCGAGTCACCGCGTTCGGCTGGCTGGGCAAATGCCTGTTCATGAGCCAGGCCGGGGAGGAAGGCGACGACACGTCCCGGAAGTTCGAGACAACCGACCAGCGGGAGTGGACGTTCGCCTGCCCGAAGTGCGGCACCCGCCAGCCATTCAAATGGGAGAACGTCGAGTGGAGCAAGTCCGCCCGCCGCGATGACTACGAATGGGATTACGGCGAAGTGCGCCAGACCGCCTCGCTGCGCTGCGATGGCTGCAACCACTACTTCGAGGATACCGACCGGGTCCGGCGGGAACTCAATGCCACCGGAAAATTTGTTCCGCAGAACCCTCACGCATCTCCCGAGAACGCCGGGTTCCACTGGAATTCCCTCTGCGCGATGAGCTGGGGACGGCTCGCAGAGCTTTACCTCCGGGCGAAAGCGGTTTCCAGGCAGGGCGATTTTTCCCTCCTCCAGCAATTTTACCAGAAGCGGCTCGCGATCCCTTGGCGGGAAACAAGCGAGGACTACAAACTGGAAATCGAACGCACCGGATACCGGAAGGGCGAGCTATGGGATGAGGAAGCGGCATTCGACAAAACAGGCCGCATCGTCCCCGGCCCGTATGACCCGGCCGCAATTTCCGCCCCCTTGCGCGTTCTGACCGTGGACGTGCAGATGGACCACCTGTTTGCCGTAGTTCGGGCCTGGAGCGCGAACGGTTCATCCCGACTTATCTGGAACGAGCGGATCCTCACATTCGAGGACATCCGCACGTTGCAGGAACGGTTCACGGTCCACCCAAACCTCGTGTTCCTGGATGCCGGCCACGCCGCCTATGAAGTCTATCGCCAGTGTTCGGAATACGGATGGACAGCACTCATCGGCGACCGCCGCCCGACATTCGTCCACCGGGGTCGGGATGGAAAATCAGTCCACCGGTTTTACTCGCCTCGGCGGAAGGTGGTTCTCGGCCACAACAAAAGCTGCTCGGTCTTCTATTGGTCGAACCTCAACTGCAAAGACATCCTCGCCCGGCTCCGCCGCAACCAACGCCCCGAGAAAGGCGCGACATGGGAAGTGCCCGACGACATCGACGACGACTACCTCGCCCAGATGGAAAGCGAACACCGGGTCAAGGACGGAGGAAAATGGCTCTGGAAACAGATCGGATCACGCCCGAACCACCTCTGGGACTGCGAGGCCATGCAGGTCGTGGCCGTCGTTATGCTCAAACTGGTCGGGCGGGAGTTTTCCCCCGCAGATCCCGTCACGGAAACTGACGATTCAGGAGAGAACTGACCTCAACGCGCCGATGATGGCAAACAGGGCGAGCGGCAATCCCAACAACACGACCAAGCATCCGGTCGTCGTTCTGTTGTAAATGCGATTGTATGCGGCCTTCTTCGGGTTCGTAACCCAGCCCCAACCGCGAGGAGCCTTCAGCCCGAGAGAATTTCTTGCAATGCGCTTCCATGAAGTCCGGGCAGCGATTCGTTTTCGGAGGGACGGAACACGCAGGCCGAATTTCATTTTGCGACAGTTTTTCCAGGAATGATGTTGGCGATGTTCTTTTGATGGAGGTCGATCACGTAGATGTAGCCATCGCCGTAGAGTGCCTGCTGACGGGACGAGGGTTTGAGGAAAATGGCGGCAGCGATAAGCGCGGCACCGACCACGATGGCAATAGGCGTTTTCATGCCAGTCATTCTACACCGGCGGCCTAAAAAGCGGAAGCGTGCGGTTGACGCCGCGTCGGGTTCATGGACCCGATCAAACGACTCCTGGAAATCGCCACCCACGAGGTGGGCACACACGAAGTAGGCGGAAACAACCGCGGACCCCGCATCGTCGAATACCAATCCGCCACCTGGCTCAAGCCTGCCCCCTGGCCGTGGTGCGCGGCGTTCATCTGCTGGATCCTGCGCGAATGGCTGAAGTCACCGGAAGTTTTGGCGAAATTGTCGTTACGCAACGACAAAGAGGGCGAAAAGTGGCGGCCGCAGACGGCTGGCGCGTTCGACTTCGAGCGGTGGGCGAAGGAAAAGGGGCTGCAAGTTCTGAACAAAAAAGCGCTCGCGAAGGCTGGAGATCTCGTCGTTTTTGAGTTCTCCCACATCGGCATCGTCGTGAAGGACCAGATTTCACCGGAGTCGATCGAATGCATCGAGGGCAATACGAACGGCAGCGGCCAACGTGACAGCAACGCGGGCGACGGCGTGTGGCGCAAGCGTCGGTCGGCCAGCCTTGTTCGCTCATTCATTCGGATCATCCGTTGACACCCGCCGTCCGGCATGGCCGCTATCGACTATTCCATCGGGTTCACTCGAAAGGAGGTGGAGAAAATCTTCGCGGTCCACAAGGCGGAGTTGGAAAAGACGCTCGCCTCGTGGACGGATTCCGGTTCGGCGGTGACCAAGCGTCGGTTGGATGAAATCCATGTCGTGATCGCTGCCTGCCAGGACGCGCTGCGCAAACTGGCACCCGAGACCTACGGGCGCGGGCGGCGTGTCGTCCAATCCACCGTTGACTTTATCCCTCGATGAACCTGATCCCAAAACTCGCCCGGTTCGTTGTCCCGGCCGCATTCCTGCCGAAAGCCTGGGCGTCGCCCTACGATGCGGCAAATTGGTCGCCCAATCGCGGACGTGTGCCTGGCTCCGCTCCCCGCGACGCCAAACTCGACCTTTCACCGGGGGTCAGGACGGAACTCGTCCGACGGTCCCGCTACCTCCATCGGAATTCCGGGTTCGTGCGTGAGATGGTCTCCAACATGGCGATCTACTCCACGGGCGATGGTATCCGTCCCCAGGCGCAGTCGGCAGACCCGGAATGGAATCGTCGCGCCGAGGAAATCTTCCGCCGCTGGTCGGCACAGTGCGAGGTGACGAACCGGTTTTCATTCGAGGAATGCCAGTCGCTCGTCTGCCGGGGAATGGATGTGGACGGCGAGTTCTTCGTCTTGAAAACCCGCGACCGCAGCGGATTCGCAAAGATCCAGCTCATCGAAACTCACCGGATCGGAGACGATTCAGAAGAAACCTGCGATGGGGTCGGGCTCGCATCGGACGGATCGCCGGCATTCTACCGACTCATTGAAGATTCCGGTTCCCGCGACATCCCGGCTGCCTCGATGCTCCACGTTTTCGAGCCTGAGTCGGTGAGCGCAGTGCGCAATGCGCCGACGATCCAGCATTCGATCAACCACATGCTCGATGAAATGGAGCTCCTCGCGCTCGAAAAACATGCCGTTAAGGACAATGCGGATGTGGCGCGGATCCTCAAAACGGCACGTGGGGAAATTGAGGATACCGGAGACTTTTCCATCGGTGCACAGCCCAATCAACCGCAGGCAAGCGACGCCGCCCAGCTCCAGAAAATCATCGGTGGAAAACTCGTCGCTCTCAAACCCGACGAATCCCTGGACAGTTTTCAGTCGAACCGTCCGTCACCCACGTTTACTGGATTTCTAAACCATTTAAGACGGGACTCCGCGCTCGGCGTGCTGCCATACGAATTCGCAGCCGACTCCAGCAGCATCGGCGGGGCGGGCGTGCGACTCATCGTGGCAAAAGCGGACCGCAGGTTCTCGTATCGCCAGTTGATCCTCATCAACCGCCTCATCGAGCCGGTATGGGCGTATGTGATCGGCGATGCCATTGCGCGGGGCGAACTTGCCGCACAACCGCAGTGGTGGCGGATCTCCTCGACGACCCCCCGCAGGGTGACCGTAGATGCGGGGCGCGAGGCGCAGCAGAACCGCGCGGATGTCGAAATGGGCCTCAAAACGATTTCCCAAAGCTACGGCGAATTGGGCCTCGATTTTGAAGAGGAGATGCGAGTTCGCGCCCGCAACGCGAGGTTTCTGGTGGATCTGGCGGCCGAATTTCAAATTCCGCTGGAGATGCTATGGAAAACAAGCGGGGGCATTGCCACCACACCCGCTGTTGGAGAAACCCAAGACCAGCCGCCGCTCTCAGGGATGCGGCAGCCGGGGTAATCAGAATCCCGGCTTGCCACGTTCAGCCAGCGGCACGGCAAGAGTCTTCTCGATATGCTTTCGCAGTTCGCGAACCTTTGGGATAAAATCCAACTCCTCGTCCTCCGTGATATCCCACTCATCAATGTAGCTTTTGGGGGATTTTTGGATTGCCCTCACATGGGCAAGAATCCCCAGGAGATACTCGTCCTCATTCTGGTATCGCGAGCACGCCGCTCCGAGTTCGGCCCGCAGGCAATCGCTCGCTTCGCCAGCAAGCCCGATGCTCTCGTAGGCCATTTCTGTGAGTTCGTCGGTATCCATTGCTCAGAAAATATGACCGGCTGATCCTCTCAGCGCAACCCGGCGGATTGACACGGGGGAGGGAGGCGTGAACCTCACACTCCTTCAAAAACAGCCATGGCTGATCGCGCCCGAAGCCCTCGGGGCAATGGTCGCCGCCACGAAATCGTTCTTCGACAACGCGCCGGATCTTCCTGAGCGCCCGAACTCGCCCTGCCTCGCATTGGAGGATGGCGTGGGCGTCATTTCGATCACCGGCCCGATGCTCCGTAACCCGGACATTTTCGACCGGATCATCTTTGGAGCCTGCGACACCGGAGAACTCATCAATGCCGTGGCCGAGGCTACTGCCCGTCCCGACGTCGAGGCTATCTTCCTCGACATTGATTCCCCGGGCGGATCGGTCAACGGCACCCCCGAACTCGCCCAGGCAGTCGCCGACGCCTCCAAGACGAAATACGTCTATGCGTTCAGCGCGGGCCAGATGTGCTCGGCTGCCTACTGGGTCGCGAGCCAGGCGGACGCGATCTACGCCACCCCGAGCGCACGGATCGGCTCCATCGGCGTGATCCTCCCGGTCGTGGATTCCTCGGCCGCGTTTGAGCAGGCGGGACTGAAGGTGGAAGTCTTTGCGGCGGGGAAATTCAAAAGCGCTGGCACTCCCGGCACGAGCCTCACCGACGACCAGCGGGCCTGGCTGCAATCCGAGGTCGAGGAAACCGCCGCTGACTTTCACGCCGCCGTGCTCGCCCGCGGTCGCAAGATCCCGGATGAGGCGATGGAGGGGCAGACGTTTTCTGCCCGGAAGGCGATGCGGTTCAACCTCGCCGGAATGGTCGCAAGCCGAGCGGACGCACTGTCCCGGTTGCGCAAACTGCATGTTCGTTCGGTTGACACGGGTTCCGGTGCAATGAGCGCACCATCCATCGAAAACGAACTCGCCCAGGCCCGTGAGCAGATTACCCGTCTGGAAGCCGACGCTTCTGCTCGGGACTCACTCCTGACCGAAGCCAACACCAAACTCACCGAGGCCACCGCCAGCGCGACCGGCCTGCAATCCCGTCTGGAGGTTCTCGAATCCGAGCGCCAGATCGAGGCCGAGGCGCACGTTCAGGCCCGCGCCGATCTTGACGCCGCCAAGCACTCGATCGCCTCGCTTACGAACGAGAACTCAGCGCTCGACGTGAGCCTCAAGGAAATCGAGGCGAGCAATGCCGCCCTCAATCTCAGCCTCAAAGAAATCCAGACCCGCAACGCCGCACTGGAAGCCGCCGAGCAGGATTTGGAAAAGCGGGCCTCGCTCCGCGCCGCCCAGATCGTCGCCGAAACCGGCACTTCGGCTCCGGCCAATGTGACCCCGAAAGGCGAACCGCAGACGGCCAGCCTCCTGGAGCGGTTCCGCTCGATCACCAATCCCGCCGAGCAGACCGCTTTCTGGCAGGGACTCTCCGCCGACCAGAAAAACCAAATCCTGTCCTCAACCAAGTAACATCCCATGTCCAACATCCTCACCAACGCAAAAGACGTCAAAGTCGCGCAGTCGGCCCTCAAGCCGTTCATGGCGACGCTCCTGCCCATGCGGGCATTCTCCAGCAACTTCTCGCCCGAGCCTGCTGACAAGCTCGACACGATCCGCGTCCCGATCGTGGGCGCGCCGAGTCCGGCCAGCGACTTCAGCGGAAGCTACACGACGAATGCAGATTCCTCGATCGACGTGGCGCCGGTGCAACTCAACCGGCACAAATACAAAACGGTCCACGTCACCGCCCGCGAGGCGGCCGAGACCGCCCTCAACGTGCTGGAAACCCTCGTTGGCAGCGCGGTCAAGCAGCTCGCCCAGGATGTGCTCCAGGACATCTTCACGGAGATCACCGCCGCCAACTACGGCGCACCCGGAATCGCGGCCCTGGCCTCGACCGCATTCGACTACAAAAAGGTGCTCGGAGTGCGGGAATCCTGCGGTGCCGCGAGGATGCCGAGCACGGACCGTGCGCTCGTGCTGGATGCCGCCTATTTCAGCAACCTGCTGGGCGACGACATCGTGGCCAAGAGTTTCATGACGCCGGTTGCGCTTCCAGGCGTGGTCGATGGCGTCATCCGCCGCCTAGCCGGGTTCGACGTGTATGAAACCACGATCCTGCCCAACAGCGACGAGAAGCTGGTCGGGTTCGCCGGGCACCCGAGCTGCCTCGCGGTGGCCATGCGCTACCTCCAGCCGGTCGCCCAATACGACGAGGCGGGCGCGGTCACCGATCCCGAAACCGGGCTCACCTTCGGCTACCTGCGCTATACCGAGACCAGCTCCAACCGGATCTTCGTCACTGTCGAATGCCTCTACGGCTTCAAGGTGGCGATCGCCAGCGGCCTCAAGCGCATCGTCAAACCCTGACCTTCATCTCCGTAGTTGGGTTGCAAGCCCCCGCATCAGCAATGGTGCGGGGGTTTTGTGTTTCAGACGACATTGCTCACGCCAAGACGTGCTGCCAGGGCGCGGAGGCTGTCTTCTTCCGGCTTAAAACCGTGATAAGCCAACTGCTCGCCAACTGCCCGAAAGAACTCCATGTAATCCGCATTGGAGCATTCCAAGGAAAAGAGCCCTTCTTCTTCGACCGCTCGCTCAACCAACGTCAGCCCGACCTCCGTCAAAGCGAGATCACTGTTGAGAATGTATTCCCGTTCTTCTGAGGAAAACGTGAGCGATTTTGTTGAGGGAGTTTCCACAAATTCGATTGTGCGCCATCCAGAGGCATTTTCAAGCAGAGCCGTTGACACGCCCGGCGTGGCATGTCCATCCACGATGAAATGGCCGCCGATGTGGCCGGTATCTTTTCCGAGTTCGGGAAAGAAGTCGCCATTGCCGGGCGCACGCTGCCCGCTCTGATCTCCGAGCCGCAGGAAACCCTCGAACTCGGGGCCGGCGGATTCACCGCCTCCGGAAATTTCACGGTAAAGTTGTTACGTAACGACATTCCGGCGATTCCGCAGATCGGCCAGACGCTCACCTATGCCGGGGAAACTTTCCGCATCGTTCGCGTGTCGAACCGTCCGCCGCATCCTCTCGTCACTCTCACTGTGGAGCCGGTCGAATGAACACGGACATCGAAATGGGATTTGTGGCGGTGATCCGGGCGGCGATGCCTGGCGTGCATGTGCGCGAGGCCACGAGTTCAAAGCCGCACCCGGCAGATGCCCAGATGGTGATCGTCCAGTGCTCCGAGTGCGAGCATGTCGTCGGACCGCTCTACAAGGCGACCGTGAAGGTGTTCCTTGGCACGCCAGCCTTCGACATGGGCGAGGCCCAGCACCGGGAGGCGTCGGGCATGCTGGCACTTTCGCTGCTCGACCCGGCGGCTGCGGCGGCAGTCTTTGATCCTGTTGCGGGCAACCTCACGCTTCACGGTTTTCACGTGCGCTCGCAGTCCGAGGATATCGCCGACAACACCTGGCGTTCGACCATTGAACTGGTCGCCGGCATCCGTCTCGGTTGACACGTCCTCCGGTGCATGGCCGCTGACACACCGAAAGACCAAACAGAACTCCGCCGCTGCGCCTACGATTTCTGCGAGCAGGCGCTCGCCCGGTTTGAGGCGACGCCCAAAGAAACCCGCCCGAAGGGATTTTCTGTTGCCCGTTCGCAGACAATTTCCGGGGACACGGTCCAACGCTCCTACGTCATCCAATTCGATCTCAAACTGACCGGCTGCGAACTCCCCTAACATGGCTATCGCGACGATCAATCTCTTTGGCGTGACTGACCCGGCGGGTGGCTACTTGCAGGAAACCACCTCGGAAAAGTCTGTCGATATCGCCACCTGCAAGGACGCGACGGGCACCACCAAGCTCGCTGTGCCAAAAGGTGTCGTCACAGAAACGATCACGCTGAAAGGCAAAGGCACCTACGCCCCCTCGGTCACGCGCAATTTGTCGGTCGGCGCAACCGCCGTCATCACGTCCGGCAAGGCGAGCGAGAGCAACGACGATTTCCCGGACTACGAGGTCACGCTCCAGAAATTCTCCGCGACATAATTATGGCAGTTCCCACAGACATTGGCATCACGATGGTCACCGAGGCGACCGCCCAATCCGCGGAGTTCTCGAGCAAAGGCGACGTCAAGATCCTGACCGACAAGGCCGGGGCATTTTCGCAGGCTGCCGTTTTGGACCCGACCTTCGAGTTCAGCGTGAAAGGGAAGGGCATCGCGTGCCCGGTCGCGCTAAAGGCCTCCAGCGGTGCTCCCACCGGAGTCTCGGGCAAGATCATCGTCACCAAAACGAAGGACACGACATCCAACGACGATTGGCCCCAGTGGGAATACTCGGGCCAAGGGTTCCCAGGGGCCACGTAACCGCCTCGCAACACACCATCCAACCGATCACAATTATGGAAAACGGAACCACCTACCACTGGGTAGCGGAAGAGGCGAAATCCGAGCAGATGCCGGACGGCAAAGTTCGCTTCGCCAACAACCCGCTCACGAGCCCGAACACGCAACTCATCGCTGCCGCCCTGACATCCGGCTTCAAACTCGTCGAACCGGGCGGCTTCCGGGATACGGTCGAGCAAACCGAGCGAGGCCCGCTGCGCCGGGTCGAGTGGTTTATTGACGGGGCCACTCGAGGCATCTTCAAAGCCCCTGACGAGGACATCGAATTCCCCGAGTTTCGCCGGCGGTTCGAGAGCGAAGAGTGGTGCCTGGCCAATCCCGACCACCCGATTTCGTTCCTTCGCTGGGCATTCCGCGCACACAGCCAGCTCCGCGACCGGATCCGCACGCTCAAGCCAGCCGCCCTGATTCGCCGGGGCAACCGGCAAGTCACGCTCCCCGCCAATCTTCCCGAAGACAAACGCCAGCAACTCCTCTCCTACCTCAAATGAGCAACGATACCGACTTCCTCCGTCCCGCAGCCGACGCGGGCACACTCAAACTGCGTCCGCTTTCCAGCGGTTCGTATGCGATCCTCCACCGCACTGGGAATGCGTTCGTCGTGCCGCCGGGCAACACCACACCCGACCATCTCACGGCAGCCCTCGAATACGCCTACATCCACGGCGCACCATTGGAAGCGGTCCTGCGGGCTGCATACTCGTCTCCGGATGTTTTTCACGCCGAGGTGTTCCGGTTTTCCCAAGCGATCCCGGTCGCCGACATCCCGGCGATCATCCGCGAGGTCGAGAACGGCCTCACCGCCGCCGCCTCGCAGTCCGTGGACGTGATCCCGCGACCCGGCAGCGAGGACAAGGACGCGCCCCCAAACTCCTAGCGCCAGCCTGGATCGCCTCGCGCGTATTCACGCTGGCCGAAAAGACCGGCTGGCCGGAAGCCTTCATTTTGTGGGAACTCCCGCTCTGGCGGGCACTCGCTTACCAGCATTGTGCGCTCTGGCAATCCGGCGCATGGACGGTGGCTCCAGCCCCGCCAGCAGAGGCGCAGTTTGACGCGCTTCTCAACCTCCAAATCTGCGACGATGAGCATTGAACTCGACACCACGAAGTTTGATGCCGCCCTGAAGCTGTTCCGAGCCGAAAGCAAGCGTGCTGCCGGGGTGGTTCTGCGGGAACAGGCGAAGGGCACACTCGGTAAAATCATCGAGTGGACGCCGCCCGGAGGGAAAAACGCCACCGGTCAGGCTGCCAAGAAGCGGGGGGAGGCGCGGGTGGAAAGCGACATCCTCAAACTCATGCAGCCGTGGGAGCCACCCAAGGCCCCCGCATTCATACTGCGGGCGGCAGGCATGTTCGTGGACGAGCCCTCCAGCGAATCGCCTGCCGCCATCCACAAAGCTAACCGGTCTCCGACCGGGCGCGTGAACCGCAAACTCAATCCCCGGATCAAAATCAAGGCAGCGGACCTAAAACGCTACATCGCCTCCAAAAAGAAGATGGTCGGGTTCCTGGCTTCGGGCTGGAAGGCGGCAGTAGCAAAATTCGGCTCCAGCCTCCCCGCGTGGATTTCCCGGCACTCGGCTCCGGGCATGGGCAAAATCAAGAGCGACGCGGTTTCCATCGAGGTGACGGCGACAAACCAAGTCCAGGGGGCTCCCCGGCTCGACATGGAACGCCGGGTTCAAAGCGCCCTCGATTCCCAGTCCGCAGCAATGGTCCGGCGGGTGGAGAACTTTGCTGTCAGGGAGGCAGCAAGGAAAGCGGGATTCCGGGCCTGACCGATTGAACGGCAGCGGATCTTGCGCTGTCAGGCTCAAATATCGTGTGCCTGCTATGCCCAGAACGGCAGGTATTCAGCAAACTTTCTGGACTTGTTGGCCGGATCGGCAGATCGAATCAATTTCTTATCGATGGCTTCCTGAATGAGCACGGAGACCATCGAGCGCTGCTTCTCTGACATTTTCAACCGCTCACGCAACGATTTGTTCGTCATGGCGCTATCCGAGTAAAGCTTCAACACGGCATGTTGGTAGCAGGCTTCCAATCGCTCACGGGCCGACATCTGGGCGAATGTTCGCGGAGTGAACAGCGTCACCTTGAAATGATTGGGGCCAGCCGCAAAATCAATGGGCGGCAATCCGTAAATCTCCACCTGCAAGCCCGCCTTGAGCAACCCGGATCCTCGCTCCTCGCAAATCTTGTAGCGCCGGAATGCTCGCGCCAACTGCTCGTTCCGGGATTCAGGTTGCGTGCCGATGAGACGATCCAGCCGCTTGGATGGCAGCAGACCACCGGGATTTGAAACCTCGATCCGATCGTCAAATATTTCAATCAGTGGACCGGCACCGGAGACAGAAAAATCCTGGTGAATCAGTGCGTTGGCGATAATTTCGCGAAGGGCAATCTCCGGATACACTGTCCGCTTTCTCCGCAGCGCCTGCTCGATGACCTCGCTCTGCGGAAGCAGTGACATGACAAACTCCAACAGACCCTGGAAGCTGACGGCATAGCCTTTTGTTCCCTCCTGCTCCTGTTTGGTCGTGGCTTTATTCAGCCCATCATAGACGACCACCCGGACCGCCTTGCGGCCCAGATCCGGGAAGTCTGAGAGTTTTCGCGCTGCCGAAATTACGCCGAGATTCGTGATGTAGCCCCCGCCTGCGGGTTCGCGCACAATGAGTCGCTCCCCAGCCAGCCAAGTCAGCACTTCTTCGGGCGTTGTGGGCTCGGGACGCTCCAGCATCTTGAAAATTGGCTCGACGTTCAGTTTTGAGGAAAATTCTGCATCCTCCAGCAATACGGATGCGTGCAATTCCTCCCAGTGCGGCGTCCGACTGTTCAGCATCAAAGTGCCGACTTCCTGCCGGGACGCGTTCCGGGTCGTGCCACCGGAGCGAATGAACGCATGCTCCAATCCCTTGCCCCGAATATGCACCGGTTTCACCGGCGATTCCGGAACATGCACGAATAACAGGCGCGCTGATTCGTAAGCCTCCATCGCATGGTCAAGCGCCACCGGAGGCTCAAGCCCCATTCGCCCGAGGTTGGCCAGTTGGTTCACCGTTGTCTCGACGGTTGGTTCATCTACCCCGGCCGGCGTGCCTGTGTTATCCACCCCAAAAACCAGAAAGCCTCCGCCTGGCTGGTTTGCGAACGCCGACAGGTGTTCCGTCAGCCGTTTCTTGTCAGGAGACAGTCCAGCCTTCCAATCCAGTTCGTTCAATTCGTGCTTCGGCGGCTCAAGACTTGCCTCCAGCAACCCCATCGCTTTGGTCATCCAGGCTTTCATCGGGACGTTTTCTACTCAAATAAGAACTCGTTTGAAATGAGATAGTTGCAGCCGGAAGCCTGCCGCCACTCATTTAGAGATTGCCAGCACTTCCCAAGCCGGTGCTCAGAGTGCTTCAAAGCATTCCAATGGCACCTTTCCAACGAGTTGTAGTCGGGAACCTTCTCTGACATGGCGATCCACTGCATGGGATGACGTTGTAGTCTTTCCCGCACAATCCCGCGAGAGGAAATCCGGGTGATTTCGGAACTATCCCGAGCAGTGATTGACACGCCCGCTGCGGCGTGGCCGACATCACAGCCAGATTCCGTCTCGATATTTCCGGCATTGATGCCGCGCTTGCCCGTGTAGCTGCGGCGACGATTTCCGTTCAGGGAGCATTTGCCGCGGCGAACGCCGCGCTGGCTCCATTCGCGAGCGCGTTTTCTGCCATCAAAGAATCTCTCGACCTCGGCGGGCATCTCACCGATATGAGCGCGCAGACCGGGATCGCGGTGGCTGATCTCGTCGTTCTGCGTCAGGCGTTCGCCAACGCCGGCATGGACGCCGATGCGGTCGGCCCCCAGATCAACCGGCTCCAGAAGGCGCTTGGCGGGATCAACGAGGACGGTGAACCGACGAACAAGGCGCTCGCGGCGCTCGGGATTTCGATGGGCGAACTGCAATCGCTCAATCCGGCCGAGCAATTTGCGCGGGTATCGGCGGCGATTGCTGGGATCCCGGACGCGACCGAGCGGGCGGCTACTGCCATGGGGATCTTCGGGCGCAAGGGAGCCGCGTTGCAGGCAATCTTCCTGGACAGCTCCGCCATGGAAGTCGCCCGGCAGCAGGTCGGTGGGCTGGGCGACACGATGCAGGCGAACGCCCCACGGTTTGATGCGATTTCCGACGCCTTTGAATCCGCCCATCTGAAAGGCCAGCAACTTTCCGCCGGGTTCACGGCAGCGATTGCCCCGGCGCTCGAGGCGGTCGGCAACGCCCTCAACGCGACCGACCTCACCGATCTGGGCAAATCCCTTGGCGACATCGCAGTCGTGGCAATCCGGTTCGGCCAGGTTCTTTCGGGCATGATCCCGCAGATCATGGGCGTGGTGGCGGCGATGGCACTCTACCGCGCAGGGTTCGACACGAAGGTGGTGAGCGCCATGAGCAACATCGGCCCGGCGGCGACCCGCGCGTTCGCCCAAGTCCGCGTGGCCCTCGCCACGATGAACTTTTCGAGCGTAGGCGCAGCAGCCCGCACCGCATTCGCCGGAATCGGCATGGCAGCACGCGGGGCAGCGCTGGCCATCAAGGGCGCCCTCATCTCCACTGGCATCGGCATCCTGATCGCGGGAATCGCGGCGGCCATCGAGGTGGTCATCGGAAAAATCCAGCAGGCCAAGGAAGCGACCCGTGCTGCGGCGGCAGCAAGCAACGAATCCCTCAAAGCGGTGACCTCTATCGCGGAGGAAATGAGAACCGTGTCGAGCGAGGCAGACAAGGTGGATATGGGGAAGCGTATCGACCGGGATATAGAAGCAGCCAAGGAATCGCTCGCCGGGCTCGCCGACCAGTTCGAGAACCTCACGCCCGAGCAGCGCAACGACATCGCAGGCGAATACCGCCAGCGCATTCATCTGCTCGAACAAATGAAGTCGAGCATGGCCGGGATCACGCCCGAGGTCATGGCGCAGAGGCAGGCGGAAAAGGACCGTGCTGCGGCACTGGAAGAAAGCCGGAGAAAAGCGGCATCACTCAGCGGCGAGTTGGGAAAAAACAAGGAGGCGCTCGACAAGAAGATCGCCGATGCCGCGTTCAGCGAGCTTTCCGCGACCGACCAGAAATCGGCGACGCTTGCGGGCGCCGGCCTCTCCACCACGTCAGAGGTGGACCAGCAGATCGCGCTCCTGGCCGCCAAGCGGGAATCCTTCTCGCTCACAAACGACGAGGTGATCCGCATGCAGTCGCTCATGGATGCGCGGGAAAAGCTGATCGGTATCGAGCGCGACCTTACCCGCGAACGCGAGCAGGCGGCAAAGAAAGCCGAGGAGGATGCGAAAAAGGAAGCCGAGGCGGCAGCAAAGCGGGCCGAGTTCACACGCGATGTGAACCGGGAAATCGCCCGCGCCCAGGCCGAAGCATCCGGCGACAAGGAAACCGTCAAGCGACTCGACCACGAGGCCAAAATCGATCAGGAAACCAAGCAGGGGATCTCGGCTGGCTTGGATCCAAAAGAAGCTGCCCGGCTGGCAAACGAGAAGGTCGGCGCACTCGACACGGCCGCAGCCGCCCAAAAAGACGAGGAAAACCGAAAGACGCTCACCGCTCTGGATCTCGAAACCCGGCTTGCCGAGGCGAAGGCGGCAGGGAACAAGGAGGAGGCCGCCCGGATCGAGTGGCTGCAAAAATACAATTCCGAGCTCTCCCGGCTGCGGGACGCGATGCCGGAGGCCGATGCGCAGGCGGCTGCCGCCCGGTTGGCAAACGCCCAGTCTGCCGGTGATCCCCAAGCCGCACAGGAACGATCCGGCGCGCTCTATTCCTCATCGATGGCCAAGATCGGGGCTGGCGGAAATTTCGTTGCTGGCTCGGACCCGATGCTGGCCGAGAACCGCCGGCAGACATCCATCCTCGAGCGGATTGCGCGGTCCGTCTCGCGCCAGGGCAGCCAGAGCACGGAGCTCAACTACACGCTCGCTTGACACGGTTCCTTCGTTACCGATGGCCGCCGTTCTCACAAAATCCGAATCTTCGACCGATTCCAAGGGGCG
>Ga0194054_10000356_pt1 | contig 23599 bp, 35 predicted proteins | sample SepL2210m_MetaG_FD_163628 | JGI IMG/M metagenome (GOLD analysis project Ga0194054, IMG submission 163628) | Anoxic zone freshwater microbial communities from boreal shield lake in IISD Experimental Lakes Area, Ontario, Canada - Sep2016-L227-10m | ecosystem: Environmental > Aquatic > Freshwater... | reverse complement strand
CCCGCCCCGCCACCCCGGAAGACGAGAAAATCCGGGCGACGGTGCGCGAGATGAGCGCGAAGACGGAACGTCTCAAAACCGAGATTTCCAAGGCGATCATCGGGCAAAAGGAGATCGTGTCCGAGCTGCTGACCGCGATTATTTCCAACGGGCATGTTCTGATGATCGGCATGCCGGGGCTGGCCAAAACGATGATGATTCGCACCGTTGCCGAGGTGCTGGACCTGCAGTTCCGCCGCATCCAGTTTACCCCGGATCTCATGCCATCGGACATCACCGGAACCGATATCCTTGAGGTGGACGAGTCGAGCGGGCACAAGGAATACAGGTTCATCAAAGGCCCGATTTTTACAAACATCCTGCTCGCCGACGAAATCAACCGCACTCCGCCAAAGACTCAGGCCGCTCTGCTCGAGGCCATGCAGGAACACCGCGTGACAGCCGCAGGGGAGACGTATCCGCTCGACCTGCCGTTTTTTGTACTCGCGACCCAGAATCCACTCGAGCAGGAAGGGACATATCCTTTGCCGGAAGCGCAGCTCGACCGGTTCATGTTCAGCATCCATGTCGATTACCCCAGCGAAGCCGACGAGGAAACGATCGCCAGGGTGACCACGCGGCCGCAAAACGTGACATTCGAAAAAATCCTCCGCGCGGATGAAATCCTGGAACTCCAGCGCGTTGTGCGCGATCTCCCGATCTCCGATCACGTTATCAAATACGCCACCCGGCTCGCGCGTTCGACCCGTCCGTCCGACCCCCGCGCACCGGACTTCATTAAGAAATGGATCCACTGCGGTGCCGGTCCCCGCGCGACCCAGTACCTCGTCATCGCAGCAAAAGCCCGCGCCGTCGTGGACGGGCGGCTCCTGGTAACATCGGATGACGTGCGCGCTGCCGCGAGCCCCGTCCTCCGCCACCGGATGTTCACGAATTTCACGGCTGATTCCGAAGGCATGGATACGGACAAGATCGTGAAGAAACTTCTCGATGCCGTGCCGGAGCCCGACGAGCGGGATTACTGAACAGCCTTGAAATCCGTTTCCGGAATTTCCGCTTGCCCCTGCGTCCCGGCTGCTGTTAAATCCCAGATCCTCAAACGAGATTCCTGAGTAGCTCAGTGGTAGAGCGGTCGGCTGTTAACCGATTGGTCGTAGGTTCGAGTCCTACCTCAGGAGCGGTTTTTTAAAACGTTGATTTTCAGAGTAAACCTCCAGCAAACCAAGTCACACAAATGACTTCCGCGCATACTGTATGCACGGATATACAGGAACGAAAAGGAATAAGCATTGCCAAAAGGCCGACTTTTTGGCACTTTTTGGCACTGGATGATTGGCCGACCGACAACAAAAAAGATGTCCGTGCGATACGACGAAGCACGGCAGGCGTGGCGCGTTGATGTCCCGCCGGCACTCGGCAACGGGAAAAGAATCAGGAGATTTTTCCCCGATGAGACGGCGGCGGAAGTCTGGGTTGCCCAGCGGACAATCGAACGTGCGACCGGAGAGCCGGCGAAGGTGGCCGAGAATCCGACCGGCCAAGAATCGACCGTTCGGGCAATCGTCGCGCTTTATCTGGCCGCGAAGAAATCCGCCGTTGGGCCGGGACAGCACAAGCTCGCCCGCATCCACCTGGGGAAGCTGGTCGCACGTTTCGGCTCCTACCCTGTCAACGGGGTCCGCGCTCTCGACTGCCGGGATTGGCTGGATGCAATGGATTGCGCACAGCGCACCCGCCACGGGGTTTTTGCGCTCTGCCGTTCGTTCTGGCGCTGGGCGGTCAGATACGACTACGCGGACCGCTCTCCGTTCGACAAGATGGAGTTCGTTGCCAAGGGCGAGGCTCCCAAGGCGATCCTGGCGCCGGGGCAGATGCGGTCGCTACTCAAGACGAACGAGCCGCACTACATGCGTGCCTGGATCGTCCTCGGGGGCTTCTGCGGGCTTCGGACTGAAGAGATGTTTCGCATGGATTGGGGCGCCGTAAATGTCCGCACGAAGGAGATACACGTTGCCCCCGGCGTCATCAAGCGCACGCGTGGAGTGCGCGAGCGGTATGTCGCAATTCCCGCAAATGCCCTGCGGATGCTCAAAAAGCTGCCAAGGGAAGGCCGTGTTATCCCGGTGAGCAAGACAACATTCCTCGTTCATGCGGCTCGGCTGGCGGGCATCCTGGGTGAAAAGCACTGGCCGAGGAACTGCCTGCGGCACTCAGCGGCATCTTATCATCTCGCCGCTGGGGAGGATGCCGGGAAGACGGCCCACTTTCTCGGGCATACTTCCAGCCAGACTGTTTTCTCCAACTACGCTCGGGCCGTCACCAAGCAGGCGGCGCGGGAGTGGTGGGGGATTTAGGCGAGCGCCGTGCAACAATCGAGCGGCATCCACTCGTTCGCATCGCGGTCGAAGTAATGATCCTGCAAATTCAGCTTCCCACTTTGCAGCATCATTTTGACGGTTGCCGCGGGCATTTCCCCCAAGTCAACCCCGCCGGATGCGATGCGAAGATTTTTTGAAATCTCGCGCGGTGGAAGAGGGGCCATCGCAATCATGTTGAGATTTTCCATTGCTCGAAGTTGCGCTTGCTGAAGCTGCATTTGACGAGCGGCTTGAAATTTCTTCGATTTCTCTTCCTCTTCTTTTTTGAGATTCGTCATCGCCAAAATGATCAAGACTCCCAACGGGCCAAGAAGGAAAGCAAGCCACTCCCCCATGCTGCCTCTTCCCTTCGCGTGGGATATGATCCGTCCAATAACGATCATGCAAAACCAAAAAAGAATTGCGCAGAATATTTCCACGCGGAAACGTTCCCTTTCTTACAAAGAAAAGTCACGCAGAAAAATAATTGAAAATAATTGTTGACGGTGTTAACACCTTGTGACATATTCGCGACATGCCACGGAAGAGAGCAGACGGAAAAGTGCAGATCAACTCATGGGTTGATGGAGAACTTGCCGATGAAATCCGGGCAATTCAAAACCAACTCGGCATGTCGCATCAAAGCGACGCCGTTAAACATCTACTCGAAATCTCAATAAAGAAATATGGCAACTGCAACAATTCACCTATCAGCAAAAATCGAACCCGAGTTAAAAAAACAAATTGAGACACTCGCACGTCTTGAAGACCGCTCCGTTTCTCACATGATCCGCCGTTTACTCCGTGAAGGTGTTAACACCTTCAAAACGGGTGTTAACACCAAATTGAATACCGCAAAGAAAGGATCGCGGAAATGAACTCCCTCACGATCCGCGAAGACATGACCGTTGATTCCGTCACGGTGGCAGAGCAGTGCGGGATCGAGCACCGGGCCGCGTTGCAGTTGCTCAAAACTCACGGTCCCAAACTGCAATCCAAGTTTGGCCCAATCGCATTTGAAATGCGGAAGGGTTCCCCGCTCGCCCACGGTGGATTTGCGAAATCAACCCGCATTGCCCACCTGACAGAAGATCAGGCAACCGCGTTCATCACGCTATTCCAGAACACGGAAAAGGTCGTTGATTTCAAGTTTGCGCTGGTCGCCGCGTTCTCCGATGCCAAGCGCCGGTTGCGGAACTCGCCGATGACCGACGAGCAGATCAGCAACTGGGCTGTCAGCAAGTTTTTGAAAAATGCCCGCCCAGCTTGCGAATATGGCGCGAGGACCAAAGACGGACGGGTGCGGGACAAGTTCCGCAAGCCGACCTATACGGCAACAGGGAACAAAACGAGTGCCGCTTTGGAAGTCGCCTCGGCGCTCATGCTTCTCGACCAGTATCTGCCGGGGTTTCAACTCCTGCCTCAACTCGGGGACGGCCAATGAGACTATCCGCCCGCAGCTACGCGAAGCAGATCGGCGTCCACCCGGAGACGGTGCAGAGCTGGTGCCGCAACTCGATGCTCCCGGACAAGGACCGCAACAAGGCGCTCCCTCCCGTCGTCGCCCGCCGGATCGGCTCCCGCTGGCAGATCGCCGTCGAGAAGACCGAACTCGCCATGAGCCTCATCTGCGGGAACCCGGCCGAGCGCGGGCTCGCCAAGCGCGGGGCGATCTAGGCCGCGCAAAACGTGAAACCTATTCTATGAACAGACCTACCCGCCAGTCCGTGAGAACGACCGACGCCCCACCCGCGCCGGTTCCATTCCGAAGCACAAACCAAGCCCTGCATGACTTTTTCGTCAAGCGCGGCCTAGTCAACCCGCATCCGTGGAGGAAGGCCAAACAGAAATGAGCGCCGAAACTAAATGCGCGGCCTTGATCGCGCTTCAACTCGACTTGAGGAACTCCGCAAAGTTCCACCGGGAGCACAAGGAGCACCGTGATTTCTGGATGAAAATCATCCGGAGAGATGTTGCGGCAATCAAGGAACTCAAAGGAACTCCGTGCAAATGAGCGCCTATAACCTACCGCGCTGCGTCGTTTTGCTCGCCGCAGTTTTCGGAACCCGCCGCGCCTACGAATGGGCGATGGAAGTCCTGCCGCTCGCAAGGGCCGCAGAGAACATGGACCGGGACGACACTCACGACGAGGCATACCGGAAGGAAGCCAGGGACGCACGCCGCCGGTTCGATGACATGCGCGACGGTGGAATCTCAACCGAGGAAGACTAATGGACGCCGACGACAAGAAATTCATCGGCCTATTGATCGCCGTTTGCCTCATCACGGTTTTCGTGTGCGGGCTGGCCGTCAACAAACTGGAACGGGAAAACGCGCGGCTGCATGCGGCTGTTGACGCTTCCACGGTCCCGCCGTCAACCAACTACGTCCGCACACGATGATCCCCATCTTCATTCTATCAGGCACTTTGTTTGCCGCCGGGATCGGCGCGGTGACATACGCACTCTGCAAGGACGCCTACCAGACCGGCTACCGCGAGGGACACCAGCGCGGGACGTTCGACGCCTGCAAGCAGCAGGTCGATACGGAGAAATTCTTCCGAGACATCGACTCAGCCAGCAAGACACAATTTCCGCACAGAAACTAACAACCAATACCAAATGAAAATAACACAAGGAAAAATCGCACGCGCACAGCGCGTTGTCATCTACGGCGTCGAGAGCGTCGGAAAGACAACCCTGGCCGCTAACTCTCCACGGCCAATCTTCCTCGATGTGGAAGGCGGGACCAACCATCTGGACGTTCCTCGCGCCGACATCGGATCGTGGCAGGAACTCACCGACGCCGTGGCCGAATGCCACCGGCTCGATTACTCAACCGTCGTCATCGACAGCATCGACTGGGCCGAGCGGCTCTGCATCGAGCAGTTCTTGAAGGACGCAAAAAAAGAGTCCATCGAATCCATTCCCTACGGCAAGGGATGGGTGCAGGTCGCCGAGCGCATGAGCCGGTTTCTCACCAGCCTGGACGGTCTCATCGAGGCCGGAAAGAACGTGATCCTGATCGGCCATTCTCAGGTTAAGCGCGTCGAGCCGCCCGACCTCATGTCCGCGTATGACCGCTACGAGCTGAAGCTCGCGAAACAGACCGCGCCGCTCGTCAAGGAGTGGGCGGATGAACTGTGGTTCGCGCAGTTCAAAACAAAGCTCATCGAGAGCGACAACGGAAAGACAAAGGCTACCGGCGGGAAGATCCGCGTGCTTCTCACGACTCATTCTGCGGCTTTCGACGCCAAGACAAGGAGCGGGTTGGAAGAGGAGCTTCCTATGGAGTGGGCCAGCGTCTCGCGCATATTCGCCGGGAAGCGCAGCAACCCGCTCCCCAAGTCGATATTTGAGGAGCAGATCGGAGAGCACGAAGCCGATGTGAACGCATTCCTGACGGCACGGGAGGTCATCCGCTCCGGGCAGACATGGCGCGATGCGAAGCCCGACTATCTCGCCCGCATCGGACAGCGCACTGAGCAGTTCCTTCGCACCGTTTCAGAGTGGCTCAGAAGCCGGCAGGAGGCCGCATGAAGGAACTCCGCGCTTCCAGCCTTCCAAAGCTCGCCGAGTGCCCATTGTTTGATGGGACATCCGGCGAGGCATCGGCAGCGGCCTCGCGCGGGACAAAACTCGACGTTGCATACCGTGAACGGCTGCATGGACTCAGCACGACTCTCGACACGCTGGAAGAGTCGGAAAAGGCCGCAGTCATCTGGGCTGTCGCCGAGTCCGAGACTCTCGCCAACGGAAACTTTGTCGAAACACGCGAGGAATACCTCGCAATGGCCGTGCCTGGACTCTCGACAGTCGGGACCGCTGACGCGCTGTGCATCGGCGGATCGTGGCTCGCGGATCTGAAGACAGGACAAGTCCGCAACTACCGGGAACAGATGGCTGCTTATGCGCTCGCGTGCATGAACGACCATTTCACCGAAAGCTGGACGGCCCACGTTCTTTATTGTGACGCGGGAGTAAGGCGGTCCTACGATTTCACATACACGGACGCTCAGGCCATCGTCGCCGCCACCATCGCGGAGGCTACCAGCAAGGATGCCGAGCCTAACCCGTGCGAGTATTGCGGCTGGTGCGCCCGCAAGGACACTTGCAAGGCAATCGTCCGCCAGAACACGGAGGCTATCGCCATCGCCACAAGCGATCACAGCCTGACCAAGATCCGCGATCACATCCTTTCGACGCCAGAGAATGTCTGCGAGTTTGCACGCCAGTGGAAACAGGCCGAAAAGGACATCGCGGAACCTATCCTTGAAAGGCTCAAGGAACTGGCCGCGCTCGATCAGGCTCCCGGATGGCGCTTAGTCCAGGTCACTGGCCGCGAATACGCCGAGACTCCCGCCATCGCCGCTGTCGCCAACGAAACCAAGATCAGCGCCGAAAGCCTGATTCTCGCGATGGGCGGGAAGATGAGCGGAAAACAATTTCGCGAGTGGACATCGAATCTCGGTGTCGTGCTTGACGAGACGGCCATCAAGCGCGGGGAGCCGACAACCCAACTCCGCCAAGAAAAGAAAAAGAAATAATATGCCAAGCTACAAACAATCAGAACCCAAAAGCGGAGCCTTCTTCGTCCCTCCCGGCACATACGCCGTCGAGATCGTCAAGGCTATCGAAAAGACCAGCCAGAACGGAAACCCGATGATCTCGCTCACCTGCGAAATCCAACTCGGGAACGGGAAGATCGGGCCAACCGTCTGGGACAATCTCGTCTTTACTCCCAAGGCGGCTTGGAAGATCGACCAGGTTCTCGCCAGCATCGGACGCGCTGTCGTCCCAGGAGAGGAGACGAACGTCGAGGCCGACCAGCTCGTCGGCGCAGAAGGGGTCGCAATCATCGGAGAGGAACCGGGAGCAAAGAACCCGTCCGACAAGTTCAACTGCATCGAGCGCTGGATCTTCGGTGACGAGCGCAACGAGTGGCTGAGGACGAACCGCGCCAAGGCCATGCAGGCCAAGGTGGCTTCGCCGGTCAAGGTGGACAAGGAAGATCAGGATATTCCGTTTTAGCTTCCACCCAAAACCGGGGGCCGCGCATCCGAAGAACGCGGAGAATTTTTTATGAAGAAACAGAAGACGGTTATCAAAACATGCCAGGTTAATCCGCGCCACATATGGGCAGCAGACATTCCGTATTTCCCATATTGCAACTGTTCCACGGAAGCTCGGATCTATCACGCAAACAAACAGCAGGATTCTAAAAAGAAAAATGAAACCAGAAACTAAATCAGTAAAACTCGCCGACATCACAATGGACGGCGGAACACAAACCCGCGCCGCGCTAAACGAGGATGCTGTGTCTAGCTATTCGGAAGCGATGCAAGCCGCCGCTAAATTCCCGCCCATCGTCCTGTTTTATGACGGATCAAACTATTGGCTCGCGGACGGGTTCCACCGTTGCCACGCAGCGAAGGCCGCAGGGTTCCTCGACATACTGGCCACTGTGAACTTTGGAACGCGCAGAGAGGCCGTGAAGTTTGCTATCCAAGCCAACCATGTCGGCAGCGTTCTCCGCACAAACAAGGACAAGCGTAAGTGCGTGGAGATCGCGCTTAAAGAATACCCCGACCTCTCCGACCGTGCGCTGGCGGACTGGTGCGGGGTGTCTGACATGACGGTCTCAAGGGTGAGAAAAGATAGGTGCATAAATGTTGCACCTGAGACGCCCAAAGAACTCCAAGACCGGCTTGAGAGGCAAATGGACGCAAAGGAAATGCTTCCAGCTCATCCCGAACACCCGGAGCACGAAGAATGGAAGAAATCCGAGGCATACCAAACAGAGCACGAATCCCGATGGAAAGAGCAGTCCGAAAAGCGGACCCGCACAGGCAAGGACGGGAAGCAATACCCCGCTCCAGTCGTAGAACCAATCTCGCCGGAAGAACCGGCAAAGAAACGAGGCAGCTATGAAGGATGGGTAGAGTTTCGCGACATCTGCGATCAGATCGCAGTCGAATGCGATTCTCTAAACTCCATCATTGTTGACCATGCACACAAAACCGCCGCAAGAGATTTAGCGGCGTCTACTGCAAAGAGGCTAATAAAAATCTCAAACAACCAATAAAAAATATATGTTCAAACTAACCAATCAAATCCAAGTCAGAAACGTCACGCCGGAAGAGGCTAGGGAACTTCTTGCAATCAACAACTTCCCTGGACAAAGGAGGCTTCACCCTCTCAAGGCAAGGCACTATGCAGACCTCATGCACTCTCGCAGAATGCGGCCTGTTGAGTTTTCGATTATGACGCTGCCCTGTGGGTCTAAATATCTCGCAAACGGCCAGCACTGTGCCCAGGCAATCATTCTGCATGGGAAGCCTTTCCCCGCTACAGTGTCCCACTGGAAGTGTGAAACGAATGAAGATGCCTGGCACCTGTTCGCGAGCTTTGATGTCCACGGCACCAGAACCGAGCAGCATATTATGTGTGCGGCGCGTGGGTTTTTCAACGAAGGGCTTCAAGAAATGCCGTTACGGACACTTCAGTGTTGCGGGTCTGCATTGCATATTCTTGGGGACGGGGATTCTCCGCGATTCAGCGGACAGCCTACGCATAAAGAGAGAAAGCCCGAGCTTGTGATCGAGAACGAAGATGCCGTTATTTGGGTTCACCAGTTCTCTGATGAGCGGCACTTGATGAAAGTCCCTGTTGTTGCGGCTATGATCGCAACCTGGCGGGCTAATGCGGAAGAAGCGCAGTCTTTTTGGTGGGCGCTGAAAACCGGGGACAACATTCGTGGTTCTACGAGAACGCTCCGTGACCAGTTGCTGAAAAACGAAGTGGGCGGAAGCGCCACGGGAGGCGGGCCGGATAGAGCGAAAGCGATCTACTCCGTGTGCGTAGCATTCTGGAATACTTTCATGCGGGGAGAAGAACGCCGATCGGTGAAGCTTGCAACAATGAAGGAAGTCCCGGCTCCAGACAAATTCCGCAAATGAAAACCCACTCCGAGCTTATAGCCTACCAAGCAACCCTTGACCCTATCCGTGATTATTTCCTGATTATGGAGAGGCCGGTGGGGAGCTTCACCTGGACATTTGCAAAGATTGCCACGGATGAGAAGTCCGCAAATCAAAAGGCAATCGACATCGCGATGACAGGAACCTGCACACGCATCATCCGGGGGCAACTCCCCCGGATGCCGGATGAGACGTTCAATTACGCCACCCTCGCGGATGGCGACACACAATTCAATATCACGCCTAGCGATCCATGATCCTCTCCCCCGACTTCTTCCACCACTGGAAAACAGTGACGTTGCAGGCCGAGCACGGGACGGAAGGCGTGCTGGCGCTAATCCGGCTATGGGCGCACTGCTACGAGCGCCGCGCTGAGACGTTCAGGGCCACGCCAGACATCCTAAAAGCGATAACCGGGCTCAACGGCAAGGTTGACGCCTTCGAGGGCACCTTGACGGCTTTGCGGCTCATTGAGAGAGACGGAGAAAATATCACCATGCGCGGCTGGAAGGATGTCCACAAAAAGCTGTTTTCTTCGTCTCAAAACGGACGGTTTGGAGGCCGCCCAAAACAGAGCGAAAAACAGGCCGAAAAAGAGCGTCAGGAAAAGCCGAAAAAGGACAAGAATCCGGCCAAGAATTTCAGACTCTGAACAGAGTAAAATAACCTAACCATAACCTAATGTATAACCTAAATGTAACCTACACTCTTGAGATAGAAGGAAGGATACTTCCTTCGGAAGTAGCGCTTTCGCGCTGCGCCAAGAGGCGCATCGCAAGCGCCGACCACTCCAAAAACCACCGATGAAAACCGAAAACAATTTCACCCGCCAGGACAACCGGCAGGAATCACCAAAACCACTTCCGAGAAACGAGGCGGCAGAAATGGCGTCAATTTCGATTCTCTGTCAGGATTGGCGACTACTCAATTCCACATGGACGGAAGACCTGTTCCTGAACCCGGCCCACCAGCTCATCCTCCGAACCATCCGCGCCTGCAAAAACCAAGGAAAGCCGAATGGCGATCTGTTCGCGCTTCAGGCCATGCTGGAAGACAACGGCAAGCTCGCAGATGCCGGTGGACCGTCCTACCTGACGGAAGTCTTCATCGCCTACCCGACTCCCAGCTCAGGCATCCTTTCGGACTTCCGGCAGGACTTGGCGAAGGCGAGAGCCTACCGAAAGGCGCTGGCCGTCACTTCCGGTAACGAGCGCGACATCGCCACAGGACGCGCCGACCTCGCTGCCATCGCTTCAGAACTCCTCGCCGCTTCTGGTGACGACGCTCCGGTTGCAACGTTCAAGGATCAGCTTTCCGATTTCGTCACAAAGCTGGAATCCAAAGAAGCTCCTGAACGCTTCGGCTTCGGCGTCTATGGCCTGGACGAACTCGTCTTGAAAGGAGGCATCGAGCGCAAGACGCTGGCAGTCGTTGCCGCCGAGACTTCTGGCGGAAAGTCGATTCTGCTACTGCAGCTTGCATTGGAATCCGCCATCGAAGGCAAGTCCGTCGCGATCTACTCGCTCGAAATGTCCGCAGATCAGGTCATCAACCGCATGGCTTCCTGCGCCGGTAAGTGCCAGATCCTACGGCCCGACGAAATCAAGACTACCGCAGAGAACGTCGCGATCCGTAACGCGATCACCAAGCTCGCCGGATTAAAACTCCACATCCGCGACAACATCAGCAGCATCGAGGACATCGAGGCCGACATTTCCGACTTGAAGGCGACAACCGGCGTCGATCTTGTCGTTGTCGATTACATCCAGCTCGCCAGTTCGACGGCCAAGGGAAAGAACGACAACCGGGAGCAGCAGGTGAGCGAGGTTTGCCGTAGGCTCAAACTCCTTTCGCTGTCGCACAATGTCGCCGTTGCTACCGCTTCGCAACTCAACGACGATGGCCTTCTCCGCGAGTCCCGCGCAATCGGGATGCACGCGGATTACGTCCTGCTGATTCTCCACGATGCCGGGAAGACTTCGATTGTCACCAAGAAGAACCGCAACGGTGAGCGCGACAAAAGCACTTCCGCTCGCATGATTGGAAGCCAGTTTCGCTTTGAATGGGAGCCAATGCCATGACTTACATCGGCATCGACAATGGTGTCAGCGGCGCTCTGGCCGCCATCTCCCCACACTCCCAGATCGTCTCTGTCCTCCCCATGCCGACACTCAAGTCCAGAAAAGGAAACGAGATCGACATCCTTTCCGTCTGGCAGTGGCTGGAGGGATTAGGCCGGCACAAGCTCACGGTCACGATCGAGGAGCCGGGAGGCAGCAAGAGCGCCAAGGCCGCCACCTCGATGGCGGGATCGTTCCACGCACTGCGCTCCTTGTGCGTGCTCAAGGGGCTCAGGTGGCACCGCATCACCCCCCAGGCATGGCAGAAGGAACTGCTCCCCGGATGCAAGGCGGGGGATAGCAAACCGAGGGCGCTGGCCGCCGCACGCCAGCTCTGGCCGAGTGAATCCTTCCTCGCCTCAGATCGCTGCCGTGTCGCCCATGACGGGATCGTGGATGCGGCGCTGATCGGGGAATGGTCCCGCCGGAATAATTTATGAGGAAGAGCGCACGGTGATCGAAGTTGAGGGAATTTAGACGATTCGCAAAAAATAGCTTGCAATTCAAACTTTCGTCCAGCACTCCGCAACCGCCGACCAATATGTTCACCCAGCTCGAAGAAGATTCAGAGATCGCATCATTCAGAGATGATCCCATTGATACCATCGAACCGTTCGCGATAACTCCAAATCCAATCAGGGACGCAAAGATACAAGTCATCGTATTCATGCAGGGCGTTCTGCAATACCTGAAGGACGCCAAGACAGACACAGAGCGCGGGCTAAGGCTCGACATAGCGTGCATCGCATTACGTCACGTCACTGTGGATGGACTCGGGTTCAATGATCTTCCCAAGATGCACAAGGTTGATCGCCAGATTGCCAATCATCACGTCAAGGCATTCCAGCGAAACAACCACATGGACATTCTCGATGGGCAGAAGAAAACCGAAGCACGCGCCACTTATCACAAAACCAGAAAGTCACAACTCCAATGAACGAACTCACAACATCACTCGTAACAAAGATCAACACTGCCCACAGCGCAGCAATGCAGTGTGGCGAATCTCTCAAATCAAACCTGGTTGAAGGCGCAAACAAGATGCGCGAGACAGGGATCTATCTCCTCGAACTCAAGGAGGCAACGCCTCATGGGTCGTGGCTCGGCATGTTCGCCAGCAATTCAAATTCAAATCCCGTTTTGAATTTCACCGACCAGACGGCGAGGAATTACATGTCATTCGCCAAGGCAAACCCGGAACCAATCGAGGACATTGCCGGCGGCATCGGTTCACTCAAGGCGCTGATGGTGGAATGCGGAGCATTGCCGAAGCCAGAGCGCATCGAGCAGAACGCAAAGGAGGAGAAGCAGCAGTGGCTATCACTCCTTCTCAGGGCAACCGGTAGCCTGACCGCAGCCATCGAACACAACCCGCTCAAAGAGTGGGACGAGATGCGCCGGGTCACGTTCATTGAGAAGGCAAAGCCCATCGTGCAGCTTTTCATACAGGCAGGGGGGAAGGTTTGAAATGCCGACCGGACGATACATCAGTAAGCCGTCAGAATTGGAAGTCCTGCACGGGGATGAGATTGTACGGATGTATTGCGACGAATTGATTGGTTCAGCACTGATCGCAAAGCGCCTCCCTGTGTCGAAGAAATTTTGCGAAGCCTTACTGAAACGCAGAGGATTGTATAAAACGGCAAATATCCCGAGACGTGGAGGCGGCAGGATTGCTGAAGTTCTACCTTGTGGATACACAAAAACGGAACTGCGAGAAATGGAAGCGGACTTCAATCGCGAATGGAGCGGCGTGGTCGACAATTACTGGACGGGGATAAACGCGGCCAGATTTGGTCTTGATAAATCGTTATCTGACGGAATGGCGCGCTACTGGATAAATCACGAGCAATCAAAGGCGAGAAGCCGGGCAAGCGCCCGCAGAACGTGGGAGAAAGTAAAGTCGGACCCTGAGCGCAAAGAAAGGAAATTAGAGCAAAACAGGCAATGGTATCGAAACAACCCGGTTCGCCGTAAAGAGCTAGCCAAATTATGGAGAGCAACACTCTCTCCTGAAAGGAAAAGAGAATATGCAAGGAGAGGACGAAAACAGCCAACAAGCAAGGTCCGCCATAATTTGCGAGCGAGAATCCGCAAAATTGTCAGACTAGAATCTCATTCGTTCAATTCACTCATTGGATGCACGGGAAAACAGCTAAAGCAATACATCGAAGCACAATTCAAGAGGGGCATGACGTGGGAAAACTACGGATCTTTTTGGCATATAGATCACATCCAGCCATTGGCCTCATTCAACCTCGCTGACAGAAATCACCTCATACTTGCCTGTAATTGGATGAATCTGCGCCCGCTACCAGCCAAGGACAACATGGAGAAGTCAGACTCGATCACTCAACCTCAATTACATCTCGCATTGTGTATATAAAACAACACTACACCGTCATGGGGACTCTCTTTTTACCCCTATTAGCCAGCAAGTGCCCGCGAAGACGATGAGGTTTTGTATAAAAAGCTGCAAAATCCGAAATCACCCACCAAGATGAGCAAAAAGAAACAAAGTCAAACGACATTGGCCGAGTCATTATCCAGACTCAGCCGCCCGCGCGACTTTGCTTTTGAAGTTGCACCGCGACACATCGTGCGAAAAGTTTACGACGCGCTGAACGCGCGGAAGCGGGCCGCTCGCCGGATGCTGATCAAAGCAGAAAATGCCAGAACGCTTTGCCTCGCAATTTCCGACCTTGAACCCGGCAGCCAACTCCACGCGGTGACGCCAGGAAACTTCGTTTTCTGCGAACTCCTGATCCAACTTTGCACGGCCATCAAACCGAAGAAGCTCACGCTCGCGACCTTGAGCCTGAGCGTCGGGAACGTGGACGCGCTCAAACTCGCGATTGACGATGGACGAATCCGCCAACTGGATTTTCTCATCTCCGACTATTTCGCGAACGTGAACAAGCCGATCATGGGCGCGATGGAACAAGCCGCAATCGGGCGAAAATGGAAAATCGCGAAAGCGCGAAACCACGCGAAAGTTGCGCTATTCGATTGCGGACTCGTGATCGAAACGAGCGCGAACCTGCGGAGCAGCGACAACATCGAGCAAATCACCGCCGTCCATGATGTTGAACTTTACGACTTCCACCGGGAATGGATCGCCAAACTGATCCCATGAAAACCCGCGTCCGCATCACCCCGAAGCAGGCCGAGGAGATCCACGCGGCAACGATCAAAAACATTGTGGACAAAGTGGCAGCCGGAGGAGTCCCGACCAAACGGGAAAGCGACATGCTCAAAGCCGCCACGAAAGAGGCCCCCGAAAGAGTCAAAGGCGGGCTCATGGCAGCATCCATCTCGGCTGCCGCGGCAATGATGGATTGCTCTCCGGTGGACTTGAAGCGGGCAAAGAAAAACGGAGCCCCAGGCTTTCGGTCCAACGGGAGCGTGTGCATCTCGGAACTTCGGCCTTGGTTGGACGAAAACCGGGACGCACTTGGAGGTGATGAGAAGTCCTCTCTCGAATGCCGCCGCCTCCTAGCCCAGTGCGAAAAGCTGGAATTCCAGAACGAGGTGGAACGGGGAACCTACACGCACAACGACCTCCTACGAGAACAGGGAATGCGGATCGGAGCGGCAACCAGATCCGAACTCCTGCGATTCAAGGCCGATGTTCCGACATGGGAAGGACTGCCGGCCGCCGAAATGGAAAGACGGGTATCAACCTTGAACGATTCGATATGCAAATCCCTCAATGACGCCCTCTCGAAAATCTACGCCAAGCCATGAGCGCGGAGGCACTGATTGATTCTTACGCGGCTGCATGGGAACCGGAAGACCGCCGCCCAGCCTGCGAGTGGGGAGCGGAATTCGTGAGACCTCCACAGTCGGCAAGGTCAAGCCAGTTTGACGTTTCGGCAACTCCTTGGCTACGCGATCCGATAAACTTGATTCCAGACAACCGATTCAAGGAGATTGTTTTGATCATGCCGACCGGAGCGGGAAAAACGACCGTGTTTGATGTTTCAATTGCCCGCGCGATTGATACCGACCCCGGCGGAATACTTCTCACTTTACAAAACGACGTTGAAGCCGACGCCTATTGGGAGGAACGGCTGATCCCGATCATTGACGGAATCGACAAGTTGCGCCGGATGATTCGCGGGCTCCCGCGAAATAAGCGCAAGCGCGGGTTTATCGCCTTTCCCCACATGACCCTCTATTGCAGCTCGGCCAAATGGAAGGCGCTTCAAAGAAAATCTGTCCGATATGTTTTCCTCGATGAAGCCTGGATGATGCCTCACGGTTTCATCGGCGAAGCCCGCGCCCGCACCCATGACTGCTGGAACCAGCGCGTTGTCATCGTCTCGCAAGGTGGAACGCGCTTCGTCGAACGCAACGGGGAAATCGTCCTATCCGAACTCGAAGAGGCATGGTCGCGGACAGACCGGCGCGAGTTCTCGATGGTGTGCCCCGAGTGCGGGCACGTTGAAGCATGGAAGCACGCAAACCTCTGCTGGGAGAATGCCGAGACACCCGACGGCGAGATTGACGAAAAGGCCATCGTGGAAAGCGCCCGCTACAAATGCCCCGGCCCATGCGCGACCGAGTTCCCAGACAAGCCAGAAGTGCGGCGACAGTTGGCGCAAAGCTCGATCTATGTGCCGACCAACGACCGTGCCCTTCCGAAGCACGCCGGGTTCCACGTCCACGGATATGCGCTTTACTACGTCCCATGGGGCGAGCGTGCATTGCGGTGGAAGCGCGCGAATGTTGCCAAGCGGCTTGGTGATTTGGAGAAACTGAAAATCCTCATCCAAAAAGATTTTGCAGAGTTCTGGGAGGAAACCGAGCACAGATTCAGCGGGTTCAAGTCAGACGCGCCGCCATCTGATTTCGTGATTGTCGAGAACAACGACCGCTTTCCCGGACTTCCCGCCGGATTTCCTTGGGAAGACGAATACCAGCGTTTCCTCGTGGCTGACTACCAGGAACTCGACGGCAAGTATTTCGTCGCGGTGGCCGCGGCATTCAGCAAGAGCGGGATTCCGAAAATCCTCTGGGCTGGCCGGCTGAACTCAGCCGACGACCTCCGCGCGAAACAGATCGAACTCGGGATCAGCGGCCGGCGCGTCGGGATAGACTGTGCCGACAACACGCCCGACGTGAACGCGATTTGCAGCAAATTCGATTGGCTGGAACTCTTGGGGAGCGACCGGAAGGATTGGCCGCACACGAAAGGGAGGCAGGTTTTTTACCAGCCGTGGAGCAGGCCGGAACGGATCGGCGGCGTGCGCGACGCCTGCTGGCGGGCATCATGGAGCAACGACTACTTCCACGACCTTCACGCCCAGAAGCTCATGGGTGGGCCGCTGGCCTACAAAGTGCCGGGAGACATCGAGGACATGGCCGCTTACGTTGACCCAGCGACCCAGAAGCCGACCGGATTCTGGCCACAGATGAGGGCAAATCAAAAAGTGATGCGCGAGAACAAGGATACCGGCAGAAAGGTTTCCAAATGGATTCGCATCGGAAAACGACCGGACCACTACCGCGACGCGCTCTGCATGCTCAACGTCATGGCCGGAATCGGCGGATGTCTGGGACACACGTTTGAGAGGGAGAAATGAATATGACAGCTTCTGAAAGAATGAAACAATGGAGACGACAGAATCCAGAAAAAAACCTGATGTCTCGTCGTCGGCGAAACGCAAGGCTAAGGGGTGTTTCAGTGGATGAGATAGTCCCGAAAGGCCAAGTTAAGTGCGTCGAATGCGGGAACGTGATTTATCAGGAAAAACTTTTAACTGATGGAGGATGGAGGATAAATTTAACATCCTGTATGTGCCCGGAATGCGCTGCTGAAAGAGACACTTTTTGACACCACCGCCAAACCAAGGGTAAGCCGTGAGAGCCGAGCGAGTAAGCCCTCCCGCCTGATTTTGCCGGGAGGCGTTCATACCGGGCAGCCGCCCCGCTGCCCGCGCGATCCACGGAACGGGGCAAAAAAATTGCCAGGGTGGAGAAGTTGGTTATCTCGCCAGCCCCATAAGCTGGAGATCGCAGGTTCAAATCCTGCCCCTGCAACCAATCGCCCAGCGCCAATTTTTTGACACCATGTCAAAAGCGTGGCTCTTCCATCCGGTTTATTTGAATTTTTCACGCTCGCGCAGGTTCAGGCGATCCATGCCAAAGCCGCCGCGATGCTTGCCGAGGGGAAGACCGTAATGAGCTGGTCCGGGGAAGGCAAAGGCGGCGGGAAACAGTTCACAATGCCGGTTGATCAGGTTCTTGCAGAGTGCAACTACCGACTACGGCAACTCACCGGCAATCCTATTGTCCGCAGGGTTAAAGCAGACTTCAGCAAAGGAGTAAGATGAAAGCAGCAACCCCTGACATTTCCCGAAACTGGATAGGATCAAAGGTTGATTCCATCTTCGAGACATTCGCGCCCGGCGTATACCTCAGCCGCATGAAAGCCAGGGCTGCAGCAACTAAGTTCCGCTTGAGGGCAGCTCAACCGTCCGCCGACAGGGAAATAGCCCGGCGCGGTCCACATCCGAACTCCGCCCTCACCATGCGGGATGCAGTTACGCTGATGTTCGAGGCTCGCGACCTTTCCGAAAATGTCGGATTCGTAAAAGGTCACCTCCGAAAAGTTCAGCTTTACGGAGCCGGAACTCTCTCCTACGAGCCAGAGACCGGAGATGCGGGAATGGACTCAGAAATTCATGGCTTCATGGAGAATTTCAACGCGACCGCCCATGTTGGCGGGGAGCACACACTCACACGGCTAATCCAGTTGGCGCTTGTCGGAATGACCCGCGACCGTGACAGCCTGCTGGTATTCTGCAGAGATGACGATAATTCTTTGAAGCTACAGCTCGTTGAAGCCGACCAAATTGGCGAGTTGTTCAGCTTCGTTAATCGCGAGAATTACATCCAAGGAATCTACATGGATGGACCTCGCAGGGCTGGATACCACATCTATGACAGGATCGGAGACTTGCAGTATGCGAACGGGCAAATTATCCCGTCGCACGACGGGGTTTTCTTTTACGACCCGCTCCGCGCATCGGTGCGCGGAATCACGGCATACGAGACCTCGATCCAAAACATCCGCGATAAATTCGAGATCCTTGGATACGAAAAAATCATCGTCAAAGACATCTCCACCCGTGGCGTAATCACCTACACGCAGACCGGGCGGGCTGATGAGTTCGACTATGACGACACGCAGACCGGGGCCGACGGGAATGTTTCCTTCATTCAGCACAAGGAAAGCGGAGTGCAGGAATACCGTGGGGTAGGGGAGCGGTTCGAGGTTGTGCAACACAACCGTCCGAGCCCGACCTTTCAGGGCTTCATTAAGACGCTTGACCTAGAAGATTGCCAGGGCTTAAACCTGCCTTATGGGTTCCTTGTTGACCCGAGCGACGTTGGCGGGGCCTCCGTCCGTTTGATTGCCCACGTCGCCAATCGTGAGTTTGAGCGCATCCGCAATGACATCCTCACTCCGAACCTGAACCGAATCCGCACGATTGCGCTCGCAGACGCCATGGAACGCAGGCTGATTTCACGACATAAGAATTTCAGGAACGGATTCTGGATGTTCCCGCCGCCGCCGACCGCCGACATCCAGAGGGAAAGCGACATTTCAATCAGGGAAGTCCGCTCCGGGCTTTCCACCCGCACGGGCGAATGGGCAATGCAGGGCGGCAGCTTCCGAAAGAAAGTGAAGATCCTCGCCGCCGAAGCCATCGCCCGCCGGGTTGCAGCGGCAGAAGCCACCAAGGAACTCGCCCGCCTCGGATACCCGGAGCAGGTTGTGTTGCCGGATGAGATTTACGCCAACAGCGACAACCCGAGCCAAGACCCGGCAAATGCGGACACGACGGCCAAGCTCCCGACCGCCAGCGATGCTTTGGTCCCGTCATCTTCTGCATCCGTGGCTAAGCCCGTCGCGCCCTAGTTTTTTTGACACCCCCGCTTTCTCGTGAAGAAAGCGCGTCTGACATATTTTCAAGTTCTCCCCACCGGGACCGTTGACCACGACGCCGGAACGATCAAGGGCGTCTCCGTGCTTTCCATCGGCCCGGCCCTCGGCCACGGCATCACGATTGACGAGGAAGGGTTGAAACAATGTCTTGCCGCTTGCGAGCGTCGGGGAAACGTGAAGCTGATTGACCGCCACGATGCAGAGTTCGACGGAATCGTGGGCTCACTCTCCAACTTCCGAATCGAAGGCGACCAGGTAAGGGCGGATGCCGCGCTCCTCGACACTCACCCGATGCGTGCCCGCGTGCTGGAGATCGCAACCAAGCTCGCCAGCGAATTTGGGCTCTCGATCGAATGCGACGGCAACCACGCCGACAACCCGGACGGCAAGGGAAAACTTTTCCGCTGCACCGACGTTGACGCCGTGGCCCTCGTCCCCCGGCCGGCCGCAAATAAATCGGGATTATTTTCCGCCCGCAAATTTGACACCAAGCCAAAAACAGCAACCCGCACCAAAATGAGCAAACTCAAAACCGCCCTCGCAAACTTCGTCAAAGCCCTCAACTTGGAGGAAGGCGACCAGCTCGACAACGTGCTCGACGCGATTGTTGAAGCCGTCCAAGAACAGCAGCCCTCGGTCGAGGACCGGCTGAAGAAGCTCGAAGAGGCGACCGCTCCGAAAGCCGAGCCGACCGAAGAGGAGAAGGCGAAACTCGAATCGGACGAAAAAGCGGCCGCTGACGAAAAGGCGAAAGCGGACGAGGACAAGATGACCGCCCTCGCCGAGAAAATCGCCGACAGCAAGATTACCAAGTTCACCGCCGAGATCGGCATCAGGCGTGCACCCGGCAGCGGGGCGGGATTCGTCGCTACGAACGATTCCAAGACCTCCTTCGAGACGGCAATCAAAACCCAACTCGAGGCCGGCGCGAAAGACCGCCCGACGGCAATCGCCCGCCTCGCGAAAGACAAACCGGAAATCTACAACGACGCCCGCGCAAAAGGCCTTTTCTAACCCTCTAACCACCTAAATAAAATGGCACTCCAAGCAACCTACATCGGGATCGAGCCCCGCACAATCACCGCGACCAACGTCGCGCAATCCCGTGGAACTCGCGTGACTCGCGACTCCAGCGGAACAACTGCCGTCGCCGCAGCTTCTAGCCGTGGCGATTATGTCACACTGCAAGACATCGCGGCCAGCAGCACGGGAACCGCAGCCAGCATGAGCGGTGGCGGAAAAATCCCTGCACTTGCAAGTGAAGCAACAACCGTAGGCGATTTGGCCTATTCCGCAGCTTCCGGCAAATTCTCAAAAACCTCCACCAATGCGGTTCTCGTTGGCCGCTGGACTCTCGCCGCTTCCGGCGACGGCGTCCTTGGTGAAGTCGAACTCTTCTCTGTCGCCTAACCCTCAAACATAACACACCATGCCCGTATTTAGCACAACCTCGGCCCTGCCCCGGCAGGAACTCGCGCTCGCAATCCTTGAAGGGGAGGGAGCAGTTGAAAACCTTATCGGCGAACAGATTCTTCCTCCGTTCCCGATCAATAAGCGCACCGCGCACTTGGTCAAGGCGACTCTCGCCAACAGCCAGGCTCTCCGCGTTATTGACGACGCCAAATTCATCCACGCCCCCGGCACGAAGTTCGAGCGCATGGTTGCAACTTTTGGCGATGACACTCTGACCGTGGACCTCCGCGGGCAGGAGATCGTTGTCCCGAACGAAACCAGCCTCGACTACGCGCAGTTCCTCGACATCGAGGCGTTTTACGCCGGCCGTTTCGGGCAGACCTCGGCTCTCACCAAAGAGAAGCTGATCGCGGCCCAGATCTTCAACACGTCGAACTTCGGCGCTGGAACGAACTCTGGAGTTGCCTACACCGTCGCAAACCGCGACGTGCAAGGCGCCTCGGGCATGAACCCGATTCAAGACATCATCGCCGCCACCCGGCGCGTCAAAGCCAAGGGCGAGCGCCCAGACACGGTTGTGATGAGCGGCCCCGGCGCGGAACGCGTCTACACCTGCCAGAACACGCTCCAGTTTGTTCGCGGCATGTATGGACCGATCGCGGAAGTCACCCCCGACCTGTTCGCCAAGGCGCTTGCGCCTTTCGGCATCAAGCAGGTTCTCGTCGGAGACGCCTACTACAACAACGCGGCGGATCAGGCCACGGCTTCACTCTCGCAGGTTTGGAGCAACACCTATATATGGGTGGGCAAGTCGGGCAAAGCCTCGACCGGCGCAGAGACATCGACCGGGATCGCAGTTCCTCAACTGGCCGGCGTCGGCGCGAACATCTTCTGGGAAGATTACGAACAGGGCGGCGTCATCAAGGCGACCGACCTCTCGCTCAAATTCGCGGGCGGCAATTATGTCGAATCCTACCCCGACCTGTCGATTGATTCGATGGTTCTCCGAGTCAAGATGAGCAATCGGCCTTACCTGGGCAACACACGCGGCGGCGACCTGATCGCTACCCAATACGTCTAATCCGAACAGGACATTCTATGGCAAAGCAAGACTCAAAAGATACAGTCAAAACCACCGGGACCGGACTCCCGGTGGTTGAGGCAAAAGAATCCACGCTGAAGGAATCATTCAACGCCCCGACCGACGACAAGTATACCAAGGGGTTTTTCAAGTGCAAAGAGGACGGCGAACTCTACGCGCTGGCAATCCACGAGGCAGACGATTACTTCCGCACTCACTCGCTGAAAAATTCAATCCACTTCCGGCAGCACACCGAAGCGGAGTTCCGGCTCCTCTTTGACCGGGCCTAATTTCCCGAATGGGCCGCATGAGTAAAATCATGCGGCCCCTTTTTATTCTATGAAAAAACTATTCTTACCGTTCATTGATAACGGCATGGGGATCTCAAGAACCTCATGGGCACTAAGCGCATTCTCTCTGGCGCTCTCCCCTGTGCTGGACGGCTACGAGATACAGGCAGACAGCATTTCATACCCATATCCCTGCGGGGCAATGAATATCGCCACGCAGGTATTTTTGGAATCAGGAGCCGACGAGATGATCGTCATCGACACAGACATCATCTTCCATCCAACGCACGTTCAAAAGCTCCTCTCGCACGATGTGCCGCTTGTTTTCGGCCTATACCCGAAGAAATGCCCCGGCTTGATATTTCCGGTTGTCAGCCTGACAGAAGCCCACCCGTTCACCAAAGATGGGCCGGATCTTGTGGAAGTCGCCCGCGTCGCACGCGGATTCATGCGCGTCCATCGGTCAGTATTTGAGCAACTAAAGCCGCACGTCGAAAAGATCACATGCGCGGAGACCGGGCGCGACCAATGGGTTTTCTGGAAAACCCTCCCCGGTGGCAACAGTGAGGACTTTGCCTTTTGCGACCTATGCCGCGCCCACGGCATCAAGATCATGGTCGATCAGAAGATTACAGCTCAGCACGAGGGCAGTGTGCGCTACCCGATCGAAGGGACCTACTGATTATGGCATGGGCTGACGATGTTGCTGACGGGTTGAAAGAAGCGATGGTAGACGCGGGCGTCATCATCACATGGCGCGGCAAGAAAATCCGCGCGATGCAAGGCAGCGGGATATCGCTCGAAATGCTCTCCAACGGAGGCGTCGTTGACGGAGAAAATCCGTCGTTCACCGTGCTGAAAAGCGACATGCCAGCCGGCCGCACGTTCAAGCAGGGAGACAAGATCGAACTGGCCGGGAAAACCTTCGTCGTCAAATCCATTTCGTTCGACGTGGCAGACCCCGACATCCGGCTCGCAACCCAAGGAGAAGGCCAATGACCTCCGACCCCGCCAGCATGACACTTAAGGAACGGGCCGAGGCCCAGATCATTTCCGAACTCGTCTCCGACAAGTCGCTCCGTGCGCTGTTCCCGAAGAAGCAGAACGATGACAGCAAACAGAAGCTCCCCCGGCTGGCCGTCGTCGCCACCGTCGGCAAGGAAATCTCCCCAGGCGCCGGACTCTTCAACCTGACCGTGGCAATCGAGGTCTATTTCAAATACCCCGCCGACAATGCGGAAGACCTTGACCAGATCGTGCAGAAAATCCGCTCCGCGCTCGCCTACGCGCAGGCACAGGGGAATTACGGCGTGATCCTCGACGGCGAGCAGCCGACCCAGTTCGTTTCCGACACGATCCGCAAGCGCGTCGTGGCAGCCCGGTTGCTGGCTGGCTGACGGAA
>Ga0194054_10000354_pt1 | contig 23697 bp, 20 predicted proteins | sample SepL2210m_MetaG_FD_163628 | JGI IMG/M metagenome (GOLD analysis project Ga0194054, IMG submission 163628) | Anoxic zone freshwater microbial communities from boreal shield lake in IISD Experimental Lakes Area, Ontario, Canada - Sep2016-L227-10m | ecosystem: Environmental > Aquatic > Freshwater... | reverse complement strand
AAGGCTCTGTATCTGTTGCATGTGGCGTGCATGGCGCATATTCGTCGCGGCATCTTCGAGGCTCGAACCGACGCGCCCCTGGCCGTGGATCTATTGCTGGCAGCCATCCCAACAAGGACATCTGGCACCTGACGCCCAGAGGGTGGAAGGAAACCTTCGCTCCCAAAAGCCCGCTGCCCAATCCCAGCGGCTGAATCCTTCCAACTCTCAACTCCGCTGTCGGCCGGTTCGCTCGCCCCGCACAACTAGCCGACGCGCCGTGCGCCCCGCACGGTTTCGCCGGACGGTTACCGATGTTCGTGCAGCGTAGCCGTGGAAGTCTCTTGTCGCGGAAGATCATCGACCTGATGGCAGAAGATCATCGCGCGCCCGCTCGCCGGTGGCTGGATCAAGTCGTTCAAGGCGCTGATGTGCCCATGGCGGAGTGGGACTTTGCGAGGCAACCCCCGTCAAAGTGGACAGCGAGGCGGAGCTGCATTTGTATTACATTGTGCAAGAAGCCTTGTCGAACGCCGTTAATCATGGTAAATCCAGCACGGTTATTGTGACGTTGGCAGCGGATGAAGACCGGTTGAAGTTAACCGTCCAGGACAACGGAACGGGATTTCAACTCTCCGACAAGAACCGAAGCGGCATGGGTATTCGTATCATGCGGTATCGGGCTAAAGTCATCGGGGCGGCTTTGGATGTTCAAAGCCAGGTCAATCACGGAACGCAAATCACCTGCGTTTTTAACCCGTCGTCCCGGGAAACTTTGCGAGGAACAACAAATGGCTGGAGCAATCGATAAAGAAACTCAGGCAGGGGCCGAAAGCCCGGGGAAGATTTCCGCTGGCAAACCGGCCGCGGACAAGAGCCGAATCTTCATCGTGGACGATCACACCATGTTTCGCGAAGGCTTGCGCCAGCTCATCGAGCATGATCCCGGCTTGATGGTCTGCGGCGATGCCGCGGATGCCGCCGCCGCCATCGAAGGGATCGGCCAGTCAAACCCCGACGTCGTCATTGTGGATATTACACTGGCGGGCTCAAGCGGCCTTGATCTGGTCAAGAGCCTCAGGAACGACCACGAGGATTTGCCAGTGCTGGTCGTGTCGATGCACGAGGAATCGCTTTACGCCGAGCGCGCGTTGCGCGCCGGGGCGATGGGCTATGTCATGAAAAATGAGCCAGCCAAGACGGTGACGGCCGCCATCCACAGCGTGCTGCGGGGTGAGATGTATCTGAGCCGAAAAATGTCTTCGTCGGTGATTTCCAAGTTCATGCGGGGCGAGACTGAAGAGCCGATGTCACCTCTCGAGATCTTAAGCGACCGTGAGCTGGAGGTCTTCCGGATGCTGGGGCAGGGCAAAGGCACCCGGCAAATCGCGCAGGACCTCGGTCTCAGCATCCCCACCATCCAATCTTTTCGCAACCGCATCAAAGAAAAACTGCATCTCAAGACCGCCCCCGAGCTGGTGCTGCACGCCATTCACTGGGTGCAGAGCGAATCTCACTCAATCTGAAGCACGCGGTAGAACTTACGGGGTTCGCTGCTGGAATCCGTCGCCGTTTTAGTCGTGCCGTTGCCGGAGACAAGCCCTCCAAAATTCCACCACGAATCGGTTAAATCGCCCTGCGATTGCACTTGGTAGTTCAAACCGTTTGTTGAGGCCCAACTGATTTGGACGCCGGGTTGGGTCGTGGCGGGCAGCACATGGGTTGAATCGGCGGCTGAACTGGCAGTCAGCTTAACGTCATCAATCAATGTAACCCAATCCCAACCATTGCCGGCACCCATGGCTTGAATGCACCCAATGGTCATTTGGGTGGCGCCTGCGGGGGGCGTAACCGTATTCGTAACCAGCGTCCACGCGGAACCGACAGCCGCAAAGCTGGTGAAGATTGGACCGCCAACCAGGGCATTATCCGCATCATAAAAGAACACATGATACTGCGGGTTGGCTCCGCCTGTCTTGACCGGATTGGCGGCATAGAACGAAAGCTGGTAAGATATGCCGGCGGTTATGGGAAAAAGGTCGCTGCGGACATCTGTGTTTGGCGCGGCGACCGGTCCGGTGGCGGACGTGTTTGATTCAATGAACAGGAAGTTCGTGCCGCCATGTGCGCTCAAGACCCCATATTGGTTGGTAACCCACATGCTGGCACCGGTGTTGGGCTGAACCGCGATGTTCCAGTTCGCCGCCCCAATGGCGTTGACGTCAACGGTCTCGAATCCCGGGTTGGGCGTCACATTGCCAGGGGTCATCTCGAGCACGTGGTAGAATGGAGATTTGACGGCGTCAAAGCGGGAAGTAATGGCATTGCCGGAAAGGACCGGTCCGAAGTCTGTCCAGTTGGAATTATCAGCCGATTTTTGTGGCTGATACGAATTGGCGCTGCTGGCGGTCCAACTTACCAGGGTGCCGGATACGATGGACGCGTGAACTCCATTGGTCTCGGGTGGCGTACGGTAGAAATAGACATTGTCGATATAAAAATCACCGCCCTGAACGCCGCCACCAACGGTGCCGTTGTCAACCCACAACAGTTGTTGGAGGCCGCTCAAAACCAACGAAGGGTTGGCGGCGAGGAATTGGCTCAGCGCTATGTCGATGCTCAGCCAACTGTTGCTCGTAATAACCCCGCTGCCACTGATGAAATTGATTTGAGGGTCTATCGTCGGACTAAGACTGACCAGCTTAACCCCAAACTGATTGGCATTCGGAGTCCACAGGTCAAAATGCAACATGGTGAAATCGCCGGCGTCAATGGCATTCGGAGTGTAAAACTCCACCCCTGCGTATTGGAGCCCCGTGTATTGCTTCACAACGCTCGCCGTCTCCGGAATCGTGTAGTCGCCCATGCTCGTGGCAGCGCTCCAACCAGCATACCAATTGATTTCCGGCTGATCCGCGTAGGTGCCGCTGCTGTTATACATGCATAGCACATTGGCCTGCAGCCGCGTCGGCGCCGGCGCGGGGACGGTGGGATCCATAGCTTCTGCCGAAGTGACAAAAGTGCAGGCAATGAGGGCAGTCACCAACGCAGCAGCTAACCGTTTGTACCCTGGAGAGGTGTGTTTGATCATTATTTCCATATCGTTTCCTGTTTCGTTTTCGGACTTTATCACCAAGCACTTCCCTGTCGGTTGGATGAGTCGCATGTGACATAATAGCAAATATTACAACTCGGACATGATGTCAACAAACTATTCACACTTATCCGAGTGGACCTGATTGAAAACATGACGAAGAAAACCTTTGACGGCGATTCGGTTTGTAGTACAAAATGCGGCATCCTTGCAAAAGGATCTGGTGAAACGTGAAAAACGATAGAATGAAACAAACTGTATTATCCAAGTCCTTCAGCGCCTTGGCTGTCGCTCTTGTGCTGGCTGTTGCCTCGTTCTTGATCCAATCAGCGTGTCGGGCCGCCGACCCCAAGGATGCTGAAGAAACGTCTCCCCAGCCTCAGCAAAAGGCTGGCGACCTGCTGTGCGGATTCTCAAGAGCCATTGCCTATTCGGGATTCAGACACGGGCAGCATCCGGACCAGGGTGATGGGGCAGTATTTCCGAGTGATGAGAACATCCTCGAGGATCTTACAATCCTGGCGCGCCAGATGAATTTCGGCCTGATTCGGCTGTATGACTCCAGCAAGAACTCCCAAGATGTGCTGAGAATCATCCGAAGCAACAAGATTCCCATGAAAGTGATGCTGGGTGCCTGGCTTGCCGCCGAACTTTACAACACGAATTGCCCTTGGCTTAAAGACAAGCTTTCTCCAAAGGTTCTCGACGCCAATCGAATCAATAATCAGCAGCAAATCGAAGCTGCCATCCGGTTGGCAAATGAGTATCCCGATGTGGTTGTGGCTGTAAACGTCGGCAATGAGGCGCTGGTAAAATGGACCGACCACCTGGTCCCCGTGGATTCGGTCATTTCCAAAGTCAGGAAAGTCAAGCAGACCATTAAACAGCCCGTAACGGTGGCGGAGAATTATGATTGGTGGGTTCACGACGGCACTGCGCTGGCCAAAGAGTTGGACTTCATTTCCATCCATACCTACCCGGTCTGGGAGGGCAAAGACATCGGCGAAGGCTTGCCTTTTACCATTGCCAACCTTCAGGCGGTTCGGAAAGCCCTGCCCCAGAGTAGAATCGTTGTCACTGAAGCCGGTTGGGCAACCGTGGCCCGGGAATTTGGCGCGCGCGCCAGCGAGGAGAAACAGCAACGGTATTACACCGAGTTGTATCAGTGGACTGCCAGGATGAATATCACCACATTCTTCTTTGAGGCTTTTGATGAGGATTGGAAAGGCAATGCCAATGACCCGATGGGGGCTGAAAAGCATTGGGGTTTGTTTACCATCGACCGCAAGCCCAAGCCGGCCATGCAGAAACGCTAAAGACAGTTTGCCGCGCGCCCAACGGAGGCATCCTCAAGGGTTATTCACCGCGTCGTACATCGCCACGATGTTCGCGGGCGGCACGTCGGCCAGGATGTTGTGAACTTGCTGGAAGACGAATCCGCCGCCGGGCTGCCAGATACTCACTTGCTGACGGACGTGGTCGCGAACGTTCGCTGGCGTGCCTTTGATCAGCACATCCCGCGTGTCGCAGCCGCCGCCCCAGAAGGTCATTTTGCTGCCGAAGTCGCGCTTCAAACCCGTGGATTCCATGCCGCGGCAGGTGATTTGCACGGGGTTAATGGCGTCCATGCCGGCGTCGATCAGGTCGGGCAGCAATTCGCGGACGCCACCGCAGCAGTGCAACATGATTTTCAGGTGCGGCGCGCGCTGCCTCACCAGCTTCCACATCGCCTGTTCGCGCGGTTTGAAGAACTCCCGGTACATGGGCGGTGAGACCTGGGGACCCGATTGCATGCCCAGGTCGTCGCCAAAGAGGATGACATCGATTGAATCTCCCACTGCGTTGAGGAAGCGGTCGAGATTGCGCAGGTGCATCTCCAGCAGTTTGTCCAGGAAACGGTGGGCGCGTTCCGGTTCGCCGGCCAGGACCATGAAGAAGTTATCATTGCGGTACAGAAACTGGCCGTATTCGAGCAGGTTGCCGCCGAACAATCCGATGATCGCGCGGTCGGTCTGCTGCCGCAATCGCCGCGCGCCGGCCTGGAGAACCTGCGCGCCGTCCGGCCCGCCGGCGATGGGTCCCGGGGGCGAGGCGATGGCTGTCCACATGCTTTCGGGGCCTGCCGCCTCGATGTGATCGACATCGTCCTGTTCGAGAAATGGGAAGTGGGTCTGCTCGAAATACCAGACGCCTTCAGGCATGCGGGCAATGACGCGACCGGTAACGTTCGAGCGTAGAATCCACTCGCCGTTGTCGCGGTCCGGCCGGACCCAGGCGGGCATCAGGCAGGGCGTGCCATCGGGCAGGGTCCACTCGGCCCAGTATTTGTCTTCCAGAGCAAAAGCGCGGCCCAGTTCGATGGTGTCCACATGGAACCGCTCCAGCACGTCTTCATCGACAATGGCAAGCTGCTGGACCGGGTCATAGACACGAATCGGCTTTTTGGGCAGGCCAAGGAAGCTGCGCAATCGCGCATAGGCCATCGCGGCGATTCCCGAAGAACGGTGACCGGACAGGTCAACCGGCACACGGTCAGGCTCCTGGTGGTTCAGGGCGGCAAGGACTCGTTCACGTGAGGTCATGGTTTTGGCATCATCGGCAATCCGCAGACACCCACAGCCTGCCTGCGCACTGCTACGAGGTCAAAGCGAAAAAAAGCTGCACAAGAGCCTGTCAGGGTTTGGCTCCCAAAGAATGTCCTCGCCGTCTGCGGGCAGGTTCGGCTATTGCTAATGTTGCATGTGCCAATCAACTGCCATTTGAAGACCGCCACGTGAAGACATCAAATTATCGAAATCCGCACGAGCGAAGGATGAAGGTCGATGTCCTGACGCTCGCAAAGTGGGTGATCAGCGCGTCAGATCGGGCGCACCCGGCGGATGGGGTGCTGCGGGCAGAACTGAAGACGCAACGCGATTTGTCACCTGACGAAAGAACCCGGGTGAGCGCGGCCGTCTTTGCTTTCTTCCGGTGGCGGGGCTGGCTCAACCCGGAGAAGCCGGTTTCCGACCAGATCGAGGCTGCGCTGGCCATCGCCGAAAGATACGCGCGCCAGCCTGAGTCGTTTAGCGATGCCGATTTGGTGGCGCGGGCGGCGCCGGGTTGGGTGGCGTCGGTGATGGATGTCTCGGCTGACTGGGCGCGTGCGCTGCAAGCCCATCCCAAACTCTGGCTGCGCGCGCGACGCGGACAAGGCAAGACGTTGGCGGTGAAGTTGGGCGATTGCCGCATTTGTGGCAAAGGCGCGATGGCCGACACTGTGGAATATCGCGGCCGCCAGGACCTCTTTCGCACGGTCGAGTTTCACGCCGGTGAATTTGAGCTGCAAGACATCAGCTCGCAGGCGGTCGGGCTTATCTGTGGCCCCCGGCCCGGCGAGACCTGGTGGGATGCATCTGCCGGTGAAGGCGGCAAAATGCTGCACTTGTCCGAGTTGATGGAGAACAAGGGGTTGATCTGGGCGAGTGATCCGGCCGCCTGGCGGTTGCAGCGACTCAAGCGGCGGGCGGCGCGCGCCAGGGTCTTCAATTATCGCACGGCGGGGTGGGACGGCGGGCCGAAGCTGCCCACCAAGACCAAATTCGATGGCGTTCTGATCGATGCGCCGTGCAGCGGCATCGGAACCTGGCAACGAAACCCGCACGCGCGCTGGACGGCCACGGCGGAGGACGTAAAGGAGTTAAGCGAGGTGCAAAAACGCATTCTGGCCAACGCCGCGGCGGCGGTGAAACCTGGCGGGAAGCTCATTTATGCCGTTTGCACTTTCACCCGTGCCGAGACGATTGATGTGGCAGAGGCATTCGAGAAGCGGTTCCCCGAATTTGAGCGCCTGTTGATGGGCAATCCGTTGGACCCGGATGCGCCTGCGCGCGCACGCGTCGAATATTGGCCGCAGCATTTTGGCGGCAGCGGCATGTTCATCGCCGGTTGGCTTCGCCGCCCCGCCTGACGAGCTTTCCCCCAAGGAATGAACACCAGCAGAACTCCGGCGGAGCTCGCCACGATCGGGTCAAGGCAAGGGCCGGCTGCATAACGCTCTCTTACGGTCTTGCCGGCTGAAGTCTATGGGTGGCGGGTGCCGTGTCCGTGCTGGCGCGCACGATGAGTTCGGCGGGCAGACGCCTGGATTCGGGACGCCCTCCGCCGAGAAGCTGCTGCATCAGTTCTACGGCAACCGTGCCGAGCCGGAACTTAGGTTGGCGCAGCGTGGTCAAGGGCACCCGGAAATGTGCGCCGAGCAGGATGTTCCCGAAGCCGGTCATCGATATGTCCTGGGGGATTTTGAGGCCCTGACTCAACAGGGTCTCGGCGCCGCCAACGGCGATAACGTCGTTGACCGCTCGCACTGCGGTGGCATCGGAGGATTCGTTGACCATTTGCAGAGCGGCTTTGGCTCCGTCCTCGATTGTGCGGCCGGCTTCAAAGACGAGTTTGTCGTCCAGGTCCAGACTGGCTTCGTGCAGGGCGCGGCGATGTCCTTCGAGACGTTCCTGCGTCCAGGGGGTCATGAGCGGTCCGGTGAAAAAGGCAATGCGCTTGTGCCCCAGCTGAAGCAAATGCCGCGTAGCGGTGTAACTGGCCAAAAGGTCATCGGTTTCCACGTTGACAAACTGGTTGCAAAATGGGGCGGTGTGCCCGAGCAGCACGGTGGGAATGCCCCGGGTAATCAACTCCTCATAAATGCGGGCTTCGGCCCCCATCCGATAAACCGGGGCGATGAACAACCCATCGACACGCCGCGACATAAACCGGCGGATGCAGGATTCCTCGCGTTCGGGGACATTGAGTGTGTGCGCCAGCAGGACATCGTAGCCCATCAAGGATGCCTTTTCCTCGATGGCGAGAACCACGCGGGAATAGATGGGGTTGGTCATCGAAGACACCACCAGGCCAAACAGCTTCGTCGTCCGCGTGCGCAGCCCCTGGGCCGAGGAATCGGGGACATAGCCCATTTGCTGGGCCAGCAGCTTGATGCGAGCCTTGGTCGTCGCGGAAACATCCGGCTCGTCCCGCAGGGCCTTCGAGACGGTCATAATGGAGACGCCGGCCTTTAGAGCAATGTCTTTAAGTCGAGTCATGGGTATCGGATTTCACAACGTCGCTCCGCGCCAGTGCAATTTGCGCCGCAACGTTTCACAGAAAGAACTCCCGGCCAGGTGCATCAGACGCACCGTGCGACGAGCGCGGCGGATTCTCAGCCGGTCGCCCGTCGCCAGCTCGTTCACGACCTGGCCATCCGAGCTCAAAATGGTTGCCGGCCTGGGGCTGATGACTTCCACCTCGATGGTCGCCGTCACGGGCAGGATTAAAGAGCGATTGGACAGTGTGTGCGCGCAGATGGGGGTGATCGCAAGCACTTCGGCCGTCGGGAACACCACGGCGCCGCCGGCGGCCAGCGAGTAAGCGGTGGAACCCGTCGGCGAGCTGACAATCAGACCGTCGCAACGATAGCGCGTCAGCGGGTCGCCATCGACGCGCACGTCCAGCTCGATCAGGCGGGAAGCGATGCCGCGGCTGATCACAACGTCGTTGAGCGCGGTTTGATCGATGAGGATGCCATTGCAGCGGCCGGTGGCCTGGAGCAAAACGCGCGATTCAATGCTGAACTCGCCGTTCCAAACGCGCTTCAGGGCGTGCGCCAGATCGGCGCAAGGCACCGCAGTCAGGAACCCGAGGCTGCCAATATTGATGCCCAGAATCGGCGTGCGTGAGCCGGCAATTTCGCGCGCCACCCGGAGCATGGTGCCGTCCCCGCCGAAAACCAGCAGCAAATCCACCTCGCGCGCGAGGGTGGCCGCCTCCGGGCAGACGACCCCCTTGAGCTTCGCCAGCCGAGCCGTTGCGGCATCGCTGTAGAGCGTGCGACCAGCCGCCGAGACCAGGCGGGCTGCCCGTTTCACCGCCTCGGCGCAGGAAACCTTTTCCGAGTTCCCTATCACTCCCACCCGTTTGATTCTGTCAGCCAACGTTTTCAATCAGCACCAGGAATTCCTTATTACCCGCCGGCCCTGGGGCCGGTGATTCGGTGACCCCAATCCAGCGGAGCGCCGGCAAGCCGGCCACAAACTCATGCATCTCGCGCTGCACGCGCTGGTGAATCGCCGGATCGCGAATCACCCCCGCGCCCCGGTCGGCCTCGGCCTTGCCGGCTTCAAACTGCGGTTTAATTAATGCAATGATTCTACCGGACGCACGCAACAATGCAACGGCGGGCGGGAGAATTTTCCGCAGCGAAATAAACGAGCAATCGATCACCACCAAATCTGCCGGGATGAAGGGTGGCGGAAACTTCGCCGGCGTGAGCGCGCGGGCGTTGGTCTTTTCCATCACCACCACCCGCGAATCCTGCCGCAGTTTCCAGGCAAGCTGACCCCGGCCGACATCGACCGCAAAGACCTTGACGGCACCGCGCTGGAGCAGGCAATCGGTGAAACCGCCCGTCGATGCGCCGAGGTCAATCGCCGTTTGACCGGATACGTCGAGCCCAAAATGCTCGAGCGCGTGTTCGAGCTTCAGACCGCCACGACTTACAAACTTCTCGGGCGCATCGAGCGCAAGCCGGTCCTGCGGCTTGACCGAGTCGCTCGGCTTGCGCGCGAGTTGTTGATTGATGCGAACCTGGCCGGCGAGGACGGCGCGCTTGGCCTTTTCGCGACTCTCGCAGAGCCCACGCTCGACCAGTGCTTGATCCAAACGAACCATCTGCCGAGTGTCGAGCGTCGAGTGCCGACTGTCGAGTGCTGAGTGTCGGAGGTAGAATGGGGTTCATCCGAATGGGACAGCTCGTGTAAAGCGTGGGGAAAGCCAGGCGTAATGAAATCGAGAAGCACCCAACCGAAAACAGCGATGCGCGGTGCTCGGGCTGCGAAGCGGAATGCTGTTCGTGATGGAATTGGTGGACAGCGTCGCCCGGCAGTCATGTCGCGGGTTCTCGCAGGTGCCAGCGTGCCGCTTCGCAGCGAACAGACGGGGATGCGAGCGGTTTACTTTTCCGAATATCTGAAGGCAATCTTGTCCAGGGGCACTCGGGTCACGGAATTCGGACCGTTGAAGGCAAAAGCTAACTCAACGTCCTTGAGACCCCAGGTCTCGATAAACTGGAGCGCGCGATCGATCGACTTAAAATTAAGACCATCGACCGGATTGCTCGTCCATCGGTCTGGCCCTTGAAAATACAACCCGCTCGGAATTTTCCGCAGCAGCGTTCTCATATAAACTCGGAACCTTTCGCGGTTCATGTTTCTCGCATCTCGCATCTCACACTACGAACCTCGATGGAGGCTCTGAATGGTCATTTAGCATACAAAGTGCCAAGCTGATTTGGGCCTGAAACAGGGCATTTCGACCTGGCTTGGTCCCCACCAAGTGTGGTTTTCCCGCAAGCTGCGTGAAAATCACGCCACGAGCTCCGAGCCTCGTCCTAAGTCATGTTCCGGAAGCCGGAAGCCTTCAGACACAATTGGTGACGGTGGAAAGTGGCTGGACAACCTCGATGCGCTCTGCCATTCTTCACCCACGGCCGATGGGCCGCGATTAAACCCGATTCTGTCGTATGGAACAACCTCAGCCAATACAGGAGCCGCAACTCGAAGCTCCGAAGGTGCCGGCCATGTCGCTGGGGGGCCGGTTGCTGAACGTATTCGCCACCCCGGGTGATGTCTTCGCGGAAATGAAGACCGCGAGCGCCTCGACAGCCAACTGGCTGGCGCCGGCGCTGATTCTCATCGCCGTAAGTTGGATGGCGACCTGGTTGATCTTTTCCCAGGACTCGATTAAGCGGCAGTTGAGCGAAATAACCGACCAGGCTATCCAGAAGCAGGTCGCGGCATCGCACATGAGTGAACAGCAAGCGGAACAGGCCCGCGCGATGGGAGAGAAGTGGGCGGGTCTCAGTTCCAAGATTGCCGCTATTCTGGCTCCGCTAGTGGGTGCATTTCTCACGCCCTTTTTTTGGGGGCTGATCGTTTGGCTGGTAGGCACCAAGGTTTTGAAAGGGGATTTTCCCTATATGAAAGCGGTCGAAGTGGTCGGCTTGGCGAACATGATCGAGGTATTGGAAGCCATCGTGAATACCTTGCTGATCGTGGGCAAGGGTAGCCTCTACGCTTCGCCCGGCCTGATGCTGCTGGTAAAGGATTTCGATCCGCAGAACACCGCCCATGCACTGCTGGCAATCGTAAATGTGATGACGTTCTGGGTGCTGGCCGTGCGCGCCAGCGGTTTGGCCCGGCTCAGCGGCGCGTCGTTCACCAAAGCCGCCTTGTGGGTGTTTGGCATTTGGGCGGCCTACACCGGCTTCTTTGTCGGCCTGGGACTCCTGGCGAAGGCCGTTTTCAAGCGGATTGGCGGATGAAACCGTTCGCGAGCACAGGCGCGTGCCATCATCCGCCGCCGCGCAGCGCCTTTTGTTGTGAAACAAATCCCTTCTAACCGTGTCAGATTAACTAACTGAAATGGCAAAATCTAAAAAGCGCAGAAAGGTCTTGGTCTTCGCCGCCATCATCCTGGCCCTGCTGGGTTTGACGGCGGTGGTCATTTTCAAGAAGCGGGACATCGTCATCACGGTTCAGACTGAGAAAGTCACGCGGCGGAATGTGACAGAAATCGTAGTGGCGAACGGCAGGATTCAGCCCGTGCTGCAAGTCAAGATCAGCGCGGAGGTCAGTGGCGAGATCATCGAGTTGCCGGTCAAGGAAGGGCAGGAGGTAAAGAAGGGCGATTTGCTGGTCAAGATCAAGCCCGCGTTCTACATCGCCGCGGTAAACCAGGCTGATGCGGGCTACAAGTCTTCTCTGGCCGGTCAAGCGACGGCGGCGGCCAACCTGCGGAAGGCCGAAGCGGAGTTCAAACGCTATCAGGATTTGTTTCGGAACAAGCTCGTATCGGATTCGGCATTCGACGAGGTGCAGGCGGCTAATGATGTCGCCAAAGCGCAACTCGAGAGCTCCGTGCATCAAGTCGAAATGGCGAAAGCCCAGGTTGACAGCGTCAGGGACTCGCTGGAAAAGACAACCATCTTCTCCCCGTTGACGGGCACGATCAGCAAATTGAATTCCCGGCTGGGGGAGCGGGTGTTGGGGACGGTGCAGAATGTTGGAACGGAAATCATGACCATCGCGGACCTCAACGAGATGGAGACGCGGGTGGACATCGGCGAGAACGACGTGGTGCGGATAGTGCCGGGGCAAAAGGCGCGGCTGGAAGTGGATGCCTTCAAGAAACGCAAGTTTAACGGCACGGTAACGGAGATTGCCAACTCGTCCAAAGACGCCGGGCAGATGAATTCGGGTTCCAGCCAGGAAGCCACCAAGTTCGAGGTCAGAATCCGCATTCAGGAAAAGGAAGCCTTCCGGCCCGGCATGTCGGTGACCGCCGAAATCGAGACCTGCTACCGCACCAACGCGCTCACCGTGCCGTTCGCCAGCGTCACCACCCGGCCGCCAAAGGAAAAGGAGAAGAAGGGCGACGTCAAACTCGCGGGGTTGGCTGACCCGCCCAAGACCAATTCGCCGAAGACAGGTGCCAACGCATCGGCGTCGAAGTCCAGTCTGGCGGCGACCGATACCAATGCAGTGGCAGTTAGCACAAATACTTCTGCAACCGACGGAACGAATGTCGCCAGGTCCGACAAGAAGTCGAAGGAAGCGGTAAAGCAGGTGGAAGTGGCCTTTGTGCTCGAAGGCGACCACGCGAAAATGGCGCCGGTGAAGATCGGCATCAGCGACGACAATTACTGGGAAATCACCGAAGGCCTGACCGAAGGTCAGGAAGTGGTCTCGGGCAGCTTCAAGGCCATCACACGGGAACTGGAAGATGGCATGAAGATTCGCAAGGGTCCGGCGATCGGTGGCAAAGAGCAGACACCCCAGCAAAAGGAGTAAGTCATGCCCCTGATCCGGCTCCACAAGATATCGCGTCGTTACCAGATGGGGGCGGAGACGATCCACGCGTTGCGGGAAGTGTCTTTGGGGATTCAGCGAGGTGAATACGTCGCGATCATGGGGCCGTCGGGTTCAGGCAAATCGACGCTGATGAATCTGATTGGTTGCCTGGACACGCCGACAGGGGGCGAGTACGAGCTGAACGGCGTCCAAGTGAGCCAGATGGATGACAACCAACTGGCAGAGATTCGGAACAAGGAAATCGGTTTCATCTTCCAGACCTTTAACCTGCTGCCGCGCTCCGACGCGCTGCGCAATGTCGAACTGCCCCTGATCTACTCCGGCATGCCCGCCGAGGAACGGCGGCGGGTCGCGCTGGAAGCGTTGAGCAACGTCGGCTTGGCAGATCGAATTCATCACCGGCCCAATGAGTTGTCCGGCGGTCAGCGCCAGCGCGTCGCGGTGGCTCGCGCCCTGGTGAATCGCCCATCGATTCTGCTGGCGGATGAGCCGACCGGAAACCTTGACACCAAGACCGGCGCGGAAATCCTGGCGTTGTTCGCGGAACTCTCGAAGAAGGGCCACACCATTATTGTGGTGACGCACGAGGAAGATGTCGCCAAACACGCGCGGCGCATTCTTCGCATTCGCGACGGCCTGATCGCCAGCGACGAGCAGCAAGACGCAGGTGGCGAGATGAAGGGGGAGGAACCGGTCGTCGCGAGCCTGTGAGCGATGAGAGCGACGCACGTGCCGCCTGTCCTGTCACCCTCCAGATGAACCTGTTAACCGAGCTCAAGGAAGGTCTGGCCATTTCGTGGAGCGCGATTCGCGCCAACACCATGCGATCGGTGCTGACGACGCTGGGAATCGTGATTGGCATCGTCACGGTCACCTTGATGGGCACGGCGATTGAGGGCTTGAACGGCTCGTTTCTCAAGGCCATTTCCTCCATCGGCGCCGACGTGCTCTATGTGATGCGCGAGGATTGGTCCGGCCCGAATACCGAGGAGGAGTGGCACAAAATCCAGAAGCGGAAGCCGCTCACGATCGAGCAGGCCGGCGCGCTGGAACGAGATTTGACAATGGCCCGCGCAGTAGTGCCGGTCGCCTTCGATATGCGCCTGGTCAAATACGAGAAGCGCAGCGCCAACGGCGTCCGGATTGTCGGTTCGACTGATCAACTCCTGCTCACCGGCGGCATTTCGATCGCCGAAGGGCGATTCCTTTCTGCGGTGGACGCCGTGGGTGGCCGGCCCGTGTGCGTGATTGGCTCGACCGTTGCGACGAATCTGTTTCTACGGGAATCTCCGCTCGGGAAGAGGATCATGATTGGCCAGCGGCCCTTCGAAGTGATCGGGGTGCTGGAGAAACAGGGTGACATGTTTGGCCAATTCGACAACCAGGCGATCATTCCACTGCAGCAATTACTGGCCGCTTTCTTGCACACCCGCGACGTACACATGATCGAGGTCAAGATCAAGGACGTCGCGGATTTGGATAACGCCAAAGACGAATTGCACAGTTTGATGCGTCGAATCCGACGCCTGGCGCCGGCCGACCCCGATGATTTCGCCATCAACCAACAGGAGCAGATCCTGGCGATGGTGCATAAGATAACTGCGATCATTGGCGGTATCGGCTTGTTTATCACCGGCTTGTCGCTCTTCGTCGGCGGCATCGGCATCATGAATATTATGTTCGTTTCGGTCGCGGAGCGGACGCGCGAGATCGGCCTCCGCAAAGCCATCGGCGCCAAGCGCCGCACTATTCTGCTGCAATTCCTGGTCGAGGCGGCGGCGATTTGTTTGATCGGCGGCGCCATCGGACTCGGCATCGCGTGGCCGCTGACTCTCGTGATGCAACAGTACATGCCGGTGGCACTATCGCCGACCGTCGTCGGTCTGGCTCTGCTCGTGTCGCTCGTAACAGGGGTGTTGTCGGGCTTCGTCCCGGCCTGGCGCGCCGCGCGGATGAACCCGGTGGACGCGTTGAGGAATGAGTGAAATGTGATGCGTGAGGCGTGAGGCGTGAGGCGTGAGGCGTGAGGCGTGATGGATGAAAGGCGAGAGTATGAATTTTGAGGAATGGATGAAGTTGGTTCCTGGAGAGATAATTGGGGATTCTCTGTGGAAGATGGAAGCGTATCGGCTTCGGCTTTTCACGCAGATCGTTTGTCTGCTGCTTAGGATGGCCCCGGACCAGGGAGCTTTCGGTTCTTTTCTCAAAGACGACAGCCCCGAGTATGGGGCAAATCTGAATCAAGTTCTCTTGGAAGGTCCGCTCAAGCCAGAGGAGCTTTCCCGGTGGCTCCAAGATGTCTCGATGCCATAATCACGCTTCACGTTTCACGTATGACCCCTCGCTCCATGCACCACGCATTGACAATCTTGCTGGCCGAAACCCGCGAGAGCTTCCACATGGCCATTAGTGCGGTGGCGGCGCACAGGCTCCGATCCGTTTTGACGCTGCTGGGAGTCCTGGTCGGCGTGTTTTCCATCATCGTCGTGATGACGGCCATGCGGGTGATGCAGCACGTCGTGGAATCGGAGCTCAGCCAGCTTGGCGACCAGACCTTTATGGTTCAGAAGTTTCCCACGGTGCTATTTGTGCGGCCCGAGGGTCTGGAAAAAATCCGGCGGCGGAAGAACATCACGTTACAGGAAGGGCGGCGGTTGGAGGAGAGCGTCACATTGGCGCGCGCTGTTGGCATGGAGACCTCCTTCTGGGCTGGTCAGATCGAAACCCGGTATAAGCGGACATCGCCTGACGTGCGCCTGCTGGGCGAGACCCCCGGCAGTTTCCCCGCCCACAACTGGATCGTGCAGGACGGACGTGGAATCACAGACGCCGACGTGAACGGCGCCCACGACGTTTGCGTGCTCGGCAGCAGCCTTGCCCGGACCATTTTTCCCACCGGCCAAGCCGTCAACGAGCGGGTGAAGATCAACGGCCTGAATTACACGGTAGTCGGGGTGCTTCAAGCCAAAGGCGGCTCGCTGGGCGGCGATCAGGACAAGTTTGCGGTCATTCCCATCACCACCGGCCTCAACCGCTTCGGCTACATCTGGCGCAGCCTGAGCATCCTTGTCCAGGCCCGCAACCGCGCCAGTTATGACGCCTGCGTCGAAGAAGTGAGCGGCCTTTTGCGCGTCATCCGCAAGGTGCCGCCGGGTGAGCCTGATAGTTTCGAGATTGCCTCCAATGACTCGTTGATTTCCCAGTTCAACGCTTTCACACTGACAGTGCGCGCCGGGGTAGCCGTCGTCAGCTCAATTGCGCTGCTCGCCGCCGGGATCGGCATTATGAACATCATGCTCGTCTCGGTTACCGAGCGCACCCGCGAAATCGGGATTCGACGCGCCGTCGGCGCCAAGAAGCGCAACATCATGACGCAGTTCATTATCGAGGCCATCGTGCTCTGCGAGATCGGCGGCATCATCGGTGTCCTGTGCGGTATCCTCGGCGGGAATGCGACCGCCTGGTTTTTCAAGCTGGACCCGGTCATCCCTTTCGACTGGATCGTCCTGGGCCTGCTCATCTGCTCGGTGGTAGGCGTCGTTTTTGGAACCTATCCCGCTTTCAAAGCGGCGAACCTGGACCCGATCGAATCGCTGCGGTATGAATGATCGGGAGGCAGCGAGTATTGCTTTTCAGAGTCATAGATCGAGTGCAGCTCCGCGGCGAAGGACGGGTATTCGAATGTGACCAACTCGACCACCGTGGCAGGTTGGTCCGGGACAAAGTCAGGCCTGATCGACCTGGTATCCCTCTTCCCGGAAACGTTGCAATTTGTAGATCAGAGCCCGGCGGCTAATGCCGAGAGCTTTCGCCGTTTCGGTGCGATTGTAGGTATGCTTGCGCAGGGCCTGGAAAATGGCCTGGCGCTCGATTTCGCCCAAACGTTCGGCATCGACGAATTCAACCGCAGGGGCGGTTTCGGTTGCAGCGCGCAGCTTGGTCGGGAGGTGGTCGGGCAAAATAAGTTCGCCGAGGGAAAGAAGTCCCGCGCGCTCCATGGCATTGCGAAGTTCGCGCACGTTTCCGGGCCAGGCGTAACGCTTGAGGCAATCGGCAACCGACGAAGAAAGCCGGGCTTTGCCGTGGGTAAACTCGGCAAGGAAGGCGCCGGCCAGCGGCAGGATGTCCTCGGGGCGATCCCGCAGCGGAGGGATGTTGAGTTCGACGACGTTGAGCCGGTAGAAAAGATCCTCGCGGAACCGGCCGGCCTTGACTTCCTCTTCGAGGTTGCGGTTGGTGGCGGCAAGAACGCGCGCGTTGGTCTGGATTTCGAGGTTCGAGCCGACCCTGGTGAAGCGCCCCTCTTGGGTCACGCGGAGCAGCTTGGCCTGGAGCGGCGGGGACATGTCGGCGATTTCATCGAGAAAAATGGTGCCGCGGTTGGCCATCTCGAAGCGGCCGATCCGTTGCGCCACCGCGCCAGTGAAAGCGCCCTTCTCATGTCCGAAGAGTTCGCTCTCGAGCAGGGTCTCGGGAATAGCCGCGCAGTTCACTTTGACGAGGGGGCCGGAAGCGCGGGCGCTCCAGCCGTGGATGACATCGGCCAGCACCTCTTTGCCGACGCCGCTTTCGCCTGTGATCAGGATGCGGCTTTCGGAAAGCGCGATCAGGGAAGCGTCGTGGAACACGGCCTGCATGAGCGGACTTTTGGCGACGACGTGGGGGGGTAATTGTTTGTCGGGGCTAAACTTCAGGGGAACCGTTTTGGCTATGCCGGTGGCTTGCTGGACGGTGGCGAGCAGTTCATCGAGGTCAATCGGCTTGGCGAGGTAGTTGAGCGCGCCGTCGCGCATGGCGCCGACTGCTTCCCGGATGTCAGCGTAAGCCGTCACGAGCAGGACCGGCAGCACCGCATGCTCCTGACGCGCGCGTCGCAGGGTCTCCAGGCCGGTGAGACCCGGCATGCGCACGTCCGATATCATCATGCTGAAATCGCCGGTGCGGAGAGTCTCCAGCGCCTGTTCGCCGGACGCCACCGGCACGGTTACGAAGCCCTGGCTGGTCAGGAAAGAATCGAGCAGGCTGCGCTGGCCAGGGTCGTCATCGACGATCAAGATGCGCGGCGCTTTGAGAGCGTTCCTGCGAGTTTCGGACGGCATAAGACTAAGAACAGTATGAAGATGAATGGAGCAGGAGCAAGAGGATCATGCCAATGACTGTCGTGAGGATGGTGACGGGAATGCCAAACCGGGCGTAATCCCAGAAGCCAACCTCGATGTGGGAGCGGGCGGACTCGACGACAATGATGTTGGCGACCGAACCGAGAATCGTGAGGTTGCCCGCCAGCGTGGTGGCCAGGGCCATGACTTTCCACATTAAGTCGGGCTGCGCAAAATTGCTAATCCATTTGCCGGCCACCAGCACGAACGGCACGTTCGAGAATACGTTGGAGCCGAGGGCGGAAAACCAGGCAAAGTTCCACGACTGGCTGGTGGCTGACGCGCCGAAGACCCCACAGACCTGATGATAGACCTGGTCGGGCAAACCAGTTCCGCTGAGTCCTTCCACCACGATGAACAGAGCCGCGAAGAAGACGAGCAGGTGCCAGTCCACCAGCTTCAGGACTTCATGAGTGTCGCGCCGCGCCAGAACCATCAGCAGCGCGCCGCCACCCAACGCAGTCCAGGACAAATCCAGGCCCGCCAAAAAGCCCGCAAACACCAACGCCAACACGGCGAGCGTCAAAGTCAGGAGCCGGCGGTCCAGCGGGCGGGGCGGGGTTTCGGGTCGATGGATTACAGCCTGGTTGAGCACCTTGCGGAAGCCGATTCGCAAGACGGCGTACTGGAGTGCCAGGCCCACGGCAGCCACTGGGAGCAGGAAGGCGGAGAACCGCAGGAAGGGAATCTTCGACATGTGGCCGATGATCATGTTCTGAGGATTGCCGACGAGGGTGGCGACGCTGCCGATGTTGGCGCTCATGGCTAGTGCCAGCAGGAATGGCGGGAGAGGCAGTTTGCCGCGAACCATGACCGCCACCACCAGTGGTGTCAGCATGAGGCACACCGTGTCGTTCACGAGCAGCGCCGATAAAACGCCCGAAGTGAGGATCAAATAGAGCAACAATGAGTGCGGGGTTGTGGCGTGCCGCAGAATCCGGTCAGACGCCCAATCGAAGAATCCAGCAAGAAATAGGTAGGCGGAGATGAGCATCATTCCCAGCAGGAGGACCAGGGTGTCGTAATCCACCGAGCGGTAGGCCTGCTCGGGAGTAAGCACGCCACACCCAACCATTAGCACCGCACCCAGTAATGCGGCGGCTGGACGGTTTAATGGCAATATCTTCAACCGCCGCCCGCTGATGAGCAGGTAGCTGACACAGAAGATAGCGATGGCCAGGACTTCTTTCTCAGTGGCTTTCACACGGCTCAGTTTGGAACTTGCCTCAGACCGTAATGCTTCTGGAAGCCGGTGCAGGATCTTCGCAACACGCTGTGGTAATGGGCGTTGCGATTATCGAGTTTTGGAGGTTCAGGGGCAGGAATAGCTCCATTAGCAGCTTGCGCCGTGAACCTGTTGGTTCGGCATCAACTGCTCGAGATTTTAACCGGCGGGGCGTTGGTCGTGGGAGGAGGGGCAATGGTTTCCGCGGGCATGCCCAATCGAGTGCGCAGCATGGCTCGCGCTTCGAACGGCACGCCCCCTTCAGGGTCGAGAAAGCGATTGAGCATTTCCCGATCTATGTCATCAAGGGGACGCAGGCCAACCCGGCCCAGACCTTCCTTGGGGATTTTACTTTGGTAGGTATCCCAGATCTGGCGGGCCATGGCCTTATATCCGGCGAAGTGATCTTCCTCCTCCATGATCAGGCTCTCGTAGGCGTTGCGGAACATGCCCTCGAGGGCCGCCTGGACTCGATCTCGTGATGTTTCGTTGATGTCCACCCCGATCTGGGCCATGACGTATTGGAAAAGGGTGAGATTGGCCGGAAGTGAATTCCCCTTGCCATCAATAAGCGTCTTATCCGGGTATTTTGTGCATAGGTATTTATACCAATGCGCTGCGTCGGCGATGCGATTGTACTCGTAAAGGAAGTAAATGGCGGTGCGCAAGAAATTCCGGTGGGCGCGCAGGATGTGGTCGCGGTTGCTTTCCTCGTCCTGCGCGGCCTGCTCATAGGCGGCGCTGACTTTCGGGATAATGTCGAGATTGGGGCCGAATTCAAAGGCTTTGGTGAATGGAAGCGAGACGAGCCGCCCGCGGTGGAAGCTCAATTGCATGGACTGGTAGATGATCCGGCGCAGGGTGATCAAATCGTCCTTCACCATCTTCGTTGGATGTTCTTCAGCCCGCTTCAACCCCTGGGCCGCCCAGTAGATCGCGTGGGCTTCGGGCAGACGCCACTCGAGCGGGCCGTAGCGTTCGTCCACTGCCTTCATGAACGTTGGGTCCATCTTGTATTGCTCGACGAGCAGCCTGGCGCGGTTCGTCTGGTCAGCCGTTTGCGGATGGATGAGTTCCTCGAGGTTGGGCTTCTTTCGGCCAAATATCTCGTGCATCTCCCTCGCCCACTCCGCCTTGTAATACATATTCGCGTCGTCGAGGTTCTCGCCGATCTTGTGTTGGAAGAACCAGGCCAGCTCGCGGTAGATAAGGGTTTCGTTCGGGTTGTAACGCAGGCCGTCATCACGCAGCAGCTCGATGCCATGCTTGACCCAGCGCCAACGATCGGGGAAGTCCTTGAACTTGATCGAGATATTGTAGGCCATGTTCCAGGCCTGCACTAGCCAGACCTGGACGAAATGCGGTTCGAGCTTGGTGATCCAATCGGCCAATTGCGCCATCTCGAAGAACTTGTCCTCATCCTGGAGATCGGATGCGCGCATCCACAGTGCGTTCGAGATCAGCCCTCGAAAGCCGCCCAGTGCCAGGGTGGTGAACGCGAGCACTGGCGGAGCGTTCTCCAGATGCTGAACGCGTGTCAGGCCGAGCTTATCCCGGTCGCGGTTGAGCGACTTCTGAACGAAGGACACCCCGCCCAGCAGTACGACAGCCAAAAGGAGCAAAAGGAACTTTTTCAAACGGCTGCTCATTGGTTGCCCTGGGCGGTCGCCAATTCGCGGCGGGTAAAAACGACGATGCCAAAAAGACTGATGGTTCCTCCAAGCAGCAAAACGATCTGGCTGAACGCCAGGGCGAGCTGGGTCCAGGTGATGCAGCGGCCTGTGCTGAGCGAATCAATGGGCGAGAAGTCCTTCGCCAGGTTGATGAGCTGCAGCACAGCCCGAAACACCGGGATGGCGACGATATCCAACACCGAGTGCCCGGTCCGGCCCGTCTCCTCGTTGTAGCCCATCAAGGTTCCTTCGGATACAGCATTGGAGAGAGTGCCGCTCGAAAGCGCCAGGGTCAGAACACCCAATGACAAGAACGCCGCGACGGGGAACGAGAGAAAGCTTGCCGACGCCAGGCCGAGCGCCGCCAGCAGCGCCATCCAGCAGAAGATAATCCCCAGGCCGCGCACAAAGTTCAGCGCGAATCCGCCTTCGGGGTAAAGCACCTCCAGGCCGTCCTCCAGAGGGAAGAGCAGCGCCGTGTTGTTCAGGTTAACGAAGGTGATCGTCAGCACGCCGGTGTCGTCGAAGATCGGCGGGATTTCAAACTCATGAAAGGTGTCAGGGGCCAGGCTCATCTCTTCGCTGCGCCAAAGCGGCGTCTTGCGGGGCACCCCGATGCCCCAGATTCCTTGATACGTGCCGGAAGCGCTTTTCTCAGCGGCGTTGAATTTCACGCGCAGATAAAGTGGCTGGCCGTGGAGAGAATGTTTAGCCAGCCCCAAATCTATTTTCCATTCGTGGGGCCATCCCGATGGCGCAATTTGATACTCGGCTTTGATCCCTTCGCGGATTTGCCTTCTGGCCTCGGCAATATCAGCTTTGATGCCTGGATTCTTTTGCAGCCTTTCCTTGAGCTTGAGATCAGTCTCGGCATCGATCTTCTTGTCAACGTTCTTCGGCAGGACGGACCCACGGGAGACGAGCACTTCTTTGCGCAATATTTTCTGTTCGTTGGCCGGCAGCCGTGTGGCGCGCCATTGCAGCAAGCCATAGACACTGGCGCCGGACAGCGCCAGCAGAGCCGCGTTGAGCGACATGATCCCCAGCCATTTGCCAAGCCAGATTTGCCAGCGGCCGATTGGTTTCACAGCCACCATCTGTATCTGGCACTCTTCGATGTCCCGAGCGAGCGTGCCGCAGGCCAGCCAGAGAGTGGAGAGGCCCAGGAGCGCGGTAATGGCGCTGAGCGTGTAGGTGACCAGAATTTGGGTAAACCCGCGCGCCGTCCCGTCGTCCTTGATCAACAATGGCAAACCGACCACCGCGCCAAGCAATAAGACTGCCACCACCAAAAAGAGCCGGAACCGAAACGCGGCCTTCCAGGTCAGCCATGTGATGGCAAGTAACCGTTGCATTACCGGGGAGGTTGTACCAGCCCCGCGAGCTTTTCATTCGCCTTATCCAGGTCAGCGGACTTTTCCGGCTCGGTTCCCGGTCCGGGCGGAGGCGCGGCTGGTTCGGCGGCTTTTGTCAGCCCTTCCAGTCTTAGTTGGTCCACGGTCTCGACCAGGTGCGCCGCGGCAGAGGTCTCCGGCACAGCGGCTTGCGGCAGGGTGAGCCGTTCGAGGATTTTGTCGGAAGCGGGTTTGGCTTCGGCGTCACCGCGCAAATAGGCGGCCACCGTGGCGCCAGACATCGCGCCGGAAGTTTCCGCCGCCGCCCGCTGCGCGCGTTGGACCACCGCGAGAAAGTAGCTCTCCAGATTCTGCGTCGGGGTATCGACCCTGACTTTGTCTTCAGCGACATCATGGCGGATGATTTCGAGCACACGTTCCATCGTTGCGCGCGGGAGGGCGGGAGTGGTGATTTGGATCGCATCGGGCGTGGCCAGCAACTCCTTCAAAGTCCCCATAGCCTGGACCTTGCCGCCGTAATAGATCACGACGCGATCGCACACGTCTTGGACATCCGCCAGCAAATGGCTGCTCAAGATTACCGTCTTGCCGCGCCGGGCCAGCGCGACGATCAAATCCTTTACCTCGCGGCAGCCGATGGGGTCAAGACCGGAGGTTGGCTCGTCGAGGATAACCAAATCGGGGTCGTTGATGAGGGCTTGGGCCAGGCCAATGCGGCGCTGCATGCCTTTCGAGAACTCCCCAACCGCCCGCATTTGGGTCCGACTCAACCCCACCATTTCCAGCAACTGCCCGGCACGATTCTCGCGATCTTTCTTAGGCAGACAAAAAAGGTTCCCGAAGAAATCGAGAGTCTCGCGGGAATCCAGATAGCGATAAAGATAGGATTCCTCCGGCAGATAACCGATGCGCGACTTGGTTGCGACGTGCCGTGGGGAATGGCCGAAGACTTCGATGTGTCCCTTCGTCGGATAGAGCAGGCCCAAAAGAAGCTTCACGGTCGTCGATTTCCCGGAACCGTTCGGGCCGAGCAGGCCGAAGACTTCACCCCGTCGCACCTCGAAATCGACATTATCGACCGCCCGCGCCTTGGGTCGCCCCCAGAAATCTTTGAAGACTTTGGTCAGCCCGGTGACCGAGATGACCGTTTCTCCTGACTGGCGATCTGTGATCGGTGATGGGTGGTGAAGTTCAGCGGGAGTCATGGTCATTGATTACCGATGTTGCGCCGCAGCGGCACTCATGCCACGCGCCGCTCACGCTATTTTCGGCGCCAACTCGGCGGTTGACCCCGGCGCGTGGCATGAGTG